>ENA-ORXT01003874-ORXT01003874.1-marine-metagenome-genome-assembly--contig:-NODE-3874-length-15987-cov-8.320742_pt1 | contig 15987 bp, 13 predicted proteins | sample MGYA00237868_ERZ511482 | MGnify/ENA metagenome assembly ERZ511482 | reverse complement strand
GAATGGGCATTCGTCTGACCATCGTTTGACAGATGAAGACCTTACGAATCCGGCATTCGTCTGAGGGGTACCATGTACCGACGATCGGAGGTTGGTACCAACCAGACGAAAGCCGGTTTCGTAAGCCTTTCGTCCGACAGGCGTTTGACAGACGGTCGCCAGACGAACGGGTTTTCGTCTGCCCGTCAGTAAGCTTGCCGCGCGTTCGCTCGGTCTGTGTTTCGTTTGGCAGAACGTTTGGGCAGGGGGGTCCGGGCCCCATGACCCCTGTGGCAGGACAGTCCTTCTGAGCCACGTAACTCCATTCGATTTTAGCGTCATCGCGACCCTTGCAACACTGACACGCCTTCAGATCCCTCAGGACACGATTCCAGACTGCCACCTCTGAAACGGAGAGCAAGTCTCTGAACTAAGTATATGTGTGCATCACTACACTTTGAGAGCACTCTGCCCTAAAGGCCAGGGAATTTCTGCCTCTGCGAGCGTGATCTGATCTGCTCGTTTTGGCAGCCGATTATTGAGCACGTCGCGTTCATGAATGTCGTGTTGTCGTGAAGACAGCAGTCTCGTGTCACGCCCGTTATACGGAATTGCGTTGCGGTTGACGCCCAATCACGTGCACGACGGCCCGCCGTCTAGACAAGGCCTCTGCGACTGCTCTGCCAGCTGTTGGGAAGCGCTACTCGGCAAGGTCACCCGAAACCGCCTCTACACGGCCGCCCGCCGCCCTCGAGACTTTTTCGTGTACCCCCACGGCCCGCACTACGTGGCCGCCCTTGCGTGGTCGATTCAGCCGTGCGCCATCACCGGCGGGCGCGCGTACGCGTGCGCCGCTCGACCCCCCACGTCGTGCCCGCCCTCACCGCCATCGTCTTCGATGCGCGCGCTGCACGGCGAGACACTCGGGGGCGGGCACATCCCCCACCTCCCACAGTGCCACGTCTTGGGATCGGGGCGATGGCGCATGGCCGATCATTGCGCGGCCCCACCCACGGTGGCCACGACGCGCGCCACTTCCACCGCGCGGCGGCGAGCCATCGACCACGACCCCGCACGACGGGGGGCGGAGGCGGCGCTGTGCTCCTTAAATAGGGTACGACCACAATGGCTGTTTTGGGTGTTGTGTACTGCGCATTTTTTTGCGGAGCCCCCCTGATGAGCCATTAGATGATGGTTTGCCTCGGAATATTTTGTGCAGAGGTTTCGGGCGGCCGTTGGCGAGTGTCCTTTACACCGTTGTAACCGCCATCACATCACGAGTATGGATACGGTGTGTCTAGATGCCAACGAGCGCCCCAAGTGCGCTTCACAAAGCGTTGCGCCATAGCCGCATTGCGGGTCCGGCGAGAGACACAACAGCTGTTACCTTTCGCGGCGTACACGGCCAGGGCCTGGGGAAAATGTCCCGCAGTAAGCAGTATCGTCTGGGTACCCCCCCCTCCCCCCGTGTCGCCACCCGACTTCAAGGAGGATGTCTCCAGCATGGAGGATTGTACCATTCAACCTCGAGGAGAGCTTTCATTGGCCTACTAGTCACCTATAATCGCTCTTCCATTGGCCTGTTCACGACTGTCAGGGAATTCCCGTTTCGGAGATATCTCTCGCTCACATGCGTTGGCTCTGCCCACAGACATTGCAACAGACTGTTGTGGTCCAAACTCACAATGTGGACCACAATCCCATATTGTGGGAACGCTCCACAACGCCTTTCCACAGGACAAACCGGGTTTGTGGTCCTACCCCGTTTAAGGACCACAGCGCGGCGGCGGCCGCACGGCAGCTGACTACCCCGTGAGGCCGTGTGAAAAAGGAAGGAAGCAGCCCAACAGAGGTGTCGCCTTTGGTCCGTCGCCACCCTCCCAGACAAGCCGCACGGCGGCGGAGGTGGCGTCGACTTTGCTACTGTTCGACGCCGCCTCGCTCGACGCCCCGTGGTCCAAGCCTCACCGCCGCCACCGCGATGAAGGGGTTGGTGGTCTTTGTGACGGCGGCCATTACAGCCGCCCTCCTCCCCGCCCTCCCCCCCGCAGCTGCCGCCGCCGCGTGCACCCCCCTCAAAAATGGTACAACGGAGCCATGTGCGGCGCCCCCCCCACCGGGCACGCACTTTCACACGATCGCCTACTCGCCCTTTCGGGGCTCCATCGGCCGCACGTGCGAGCCGTTTGACATGGCCGACGCGGGCGACTTTTGTCTGCCCCCGCACGCCGTCGCCGCCGACATTGGCCGCCTCGCCACCCTGACGCCCCGCGTGCGCCTTTACTCTCTCGTGTGCGACGCGGGCTCCCGCGCGCTCCTCGACGCGGCGCGCACGCACGGCCTCACCGTTGACGCCGGGGTGTGGGTGGGCGTCGACGCGGACGCGGTGGGGCGGGAGGTGGCCCTCCTCGGCCGCCTCCTCGCCGACGGCTATGGCGACGTCCTCCGCACCGTCTGGGTCGGCAACGAGGCCATAAGCATCCACCGGGTGCCGCAAGCGGCGGTCCTCTCCGCCCTCCGCTCCGTCGTCGCCGTGCGCGACGCGGCGGGCGCCGACGCCCGCCGCCTGCGCGTTGGCGTGGCGGAAATCGGGGCCTTTTGGCGGGGCAAAACGCCTGGCACCGCCCCCGCCGAGCTGGCAGCGCTCGCCGACGTGCTCGGGGTGCAGAGCCACCCCTACTACGCGGGCCTCGACCCGCTCACCGCCGACGCGTCATGGTTGGCGCTCGCCGACGTGGCCGCCGCGCGCGCGGCGCACCCGCACAAGGCCGTGGCGCTGAGCGAGACGGGCTTCCCGACGCGCGGCGACGCGCGGCGCTCCCCGGGCGGCTGGACGACCGCCACCCCGTCGGTGGCGGTTCCGTCCGCTGGGGCCCGTCGTCGTCGCGACCATCGTCATGGCACCACTTTTTTCCTTCTGGAGACCGTCGGCGGTGGACCCCTTGCTCTTCCCCATCCCGTAGCCGTGCTCTTCCTGACCCAGTGTCGATTGCTCCGGCGGTATCTGTACGTTTACTCTTGTACATGGCCATACCACTCGTGCATTCGGACACCACGATCACCACGCTCGACGGGGAGGGTGCTTTTTTTGGCGGGTTGTGACCGCGTGTGACCGCCCGAGCCTATCTTTGTCTTTTGGGCTGCTCCTTGTCTTTCCAATCTTTGTAGCGTCCGTTACTGACCGTCTCCCCATTGGTTTTCTGTGCTCTTGTTTTTGCCTTTCTTGCGTCTTCTCCGATGATACAGACTATGAACGGGGCGGGCACCGTACCCGACGAGGCCGATGATGAGTACGTGCAGTTCTTCCGGGCGCTGGGCATCTTTGAACAGCAGAAGGCGTCGTACCTCGCTCGCCTGCTGGAGGCGTTCTACGAGTTGGGCGCCAAGCTGGACGAGCACCTGGCGCCCACTGGCGCGGTTTTACACGCGGCTGTGAGCCGCATGTGTCAAGCCGAGAACCCAATGGACGCCCCCAATCATCGCTGGATTCGCATCCACGATCGGGTGGGCTTCTTCTCCGACCAGGACGACCACGGCAGTCGCATTGTCAACATCGGGCTGGCGTATGCTTACCGTCACAAAGAGTTGGAGGCGCTCTCGGCTGCAAATACCGTGCGGCTCGAGCAGCTACGACGCGCTGCTGCCGGTGATGCCCTACTCCCTGGTGATACCCTACTCCCCGCCACACTCGCTGATGGCGAGCAGGACGTGCCCTTTGGCGGGGTGGTGGTGCGCAACGATGGGGCGTCCGTTCAAGGGGGAAGAGGAGGTGCCGAAGCCAGCTCCAACCCTCGAGGGTGGTCCAAGCCGGTGGGTGCGCCGGGGCCGTCATCTGGTGCGGACGCTGGTGGTGACGGCGAAGGCGGCAGCGGGTTCCTGCCCCCAACGGGCGGCCTAGTCGTGCGGCGAGATGCACCTTCTTTCAACGTACCGGCGGGGACGGGCGACGACGTGCCAGAGAATGGCGGCCTTGTCGTCGCGCGTCGCAAGCCCGGTGGATGTCAAGCTGCCGACCCGTACGTGCCAGCTACACCTCTGGACGTGGAGGGGGGTGCGTCTCCTACAACCCACTGTATCGAGCAGCCGCTCATCACTCCGACGCCCGAGGCGGTCACGTGCGTGTCGACAGTGCTGGAGGCATTCCTGAAGCGCGCCGACGCCAAGGACGTCATGCGGCAGCTGCTCATTGACGGATTGTTGAGCTGGGGCCGACTGCACAGCGGCCAGACGACCAAGGCGGCCGCAGGGGTGATATCGGCCGACGAGGTGAATGCCGAGTGGCCGGCCAGTCGGCAGCTGCTGTACAAACTGTGGCCAGTGTGGAAGGCGCCCGACGACAGGACGGTCGCGTTGCCCCCGCAAGGAACGGTGTCGCGGCACACCCATGCCGGTCGCGCCATGCTCTCTTCACGCTGGAAGGTCAAGGTCGACATGACCGAGATCAACCCCGTCATCAGCCGCTTAGATGTCAAGTCGCACCGGTACTTCAAAAAGGGGTCGTTGGATACGGTTTTGGAGGTCGTTCGTATCGCCCCCGGCCTCAAGGTGCCTCTAGGCGTCACGATCGCGTCCACGCTGATGGTTGCATCGTGGGACTCGGACTTCTGCTCCGTCTTGAAGCAGCTGGCGGCTTCGGGCAGGGCGCCCGTCCGCGGCAAGGCGCCGCTTGCCGCCGCGGCGTGCCACAACTTCGAGACGGCGGGGATCGGAGAGGGGCTAGTGGTGGCGGTAGAGGCGGGGCACCCGGTTGGGGTTCCGAGCGTCGGCGTCGCCGCTTCTCCACCGGCTGCCCCTGCACTGGCGGCTGTCATGGCGGCGCGCCAAGCCGAGGTGGATGACCTGCTGGCGGCTGATAAGTCCAAGACCGCCGGGGAGCACCGCGCGCGACGCGTTGAAGCTCGTCGTCGGGAACGACAGACGGCTGCTGCGACGCCTACCACTGCGGCGCCAGCCGCCGTGTCGTCGGCTCGCAAGGCAACGAAGCGACCCGCTCCTGCATCGCACAAAGCCACAGGTGCGACGGCCAAGAGGACCAAGGGTGGATCTGGTAACGTGGTCGGTCCAAGCCAAGCGCCTCCTCCTGCGTCAAGCACCACCGTGATCCCGCGACCTGGCCAGCCCGCTGTTGTTTTTGGCGGGTCTGCTTCTGTTCTGAGCGAGGAGGTGGTAACGTCGCCCGTTGCGGCTCCGCCTACAACAGCGGATGTGCATTTGGGCTCCTTTGCATCCCCTAGTTCTATGACTAGTCCCTCTTCTGCACTTGCATTGGATGTCTCTCGGTTGACTGCCCCAAGTGTGCCAGGTTGTGGCGGCGATGGCCAGCCGTCGCCTTCAGGTCATCAGCTCACGTCGCCTCCACATTTACAGAGGTGCAATGACCTTGAGCGTGTTGCTGCCTCTGTGCATGGGGCGTCGCACAGGGCAGATGGTCCAAGTGCCGTGCTGTCGCCATCCGTCGAGCCCTCTGCAGCGGCGGCTGCATCTGCTGCATCGTCTGTTCCTTTCCATGCTTCTTTGTCTGATGAAGACGCGGATGTGCCCGCGGTAGACGAGGATGAGAAAGACAGCAGTAGCGATGTAGATGTACAGTAAATGGAGAGACTGACTTTGATCGTACGAACTGGTCCTATCTATCGCCTACAAACGGGGGCTCTCATGGTACAACTGCATCGCCGCGCGGTCGGCCAACAAACGACTACCAGAAAAAGAGCGAACATGCATGCGCCTCTTATCGGGTACCCGGCTGATGGCGGCCAACACCATCCCCGCCCCAAACGCCTCGCTTAAGTCAAGCACCGCCTCCGACAGCGTCAAGCTCTGTGACCTATGCACCGTGATTGCCCACCCCAAAACGAAAGGAACTTGCTGGCGCACAGCAAGCACACCAGGTCGTGAGAAAATGCGGGCCTCAAACTCGATTGCCGGGCAGAGTACCTCAATCCAATCGGCACCTGCGTCGCGCACGCCCAGCGACCCAACCCGCGTACCAGGCACCACCTCGTGGTCCTCAAACCGAAGCACAGGCGCCCCTTCATCGCCATCGTAGTCCACGATGCGGCCGATGCTTCCGTGGAAGAGGCCCAAAGAGAGGAAGTGGTTCGTGATCAGCATCACACGCGCGCGGTGACAATGTTGCACGCACCGCGGCGCCACGCAGTCCATCAGCGCCGCGTCGCGGGAATGGGCGGAGACGCTCTTGAGGTCCACCTCGTGGGAGACGTTCTGCCGGTTGGAGTCCACCTTGACACCGTCCACGGCAATGAAGTCGGCAGGGCGGGTCCCCGGGCAGAGCCGCGAAAGGCACGACGAGTTGTGGGCGTCCACGTCCTCGTGCCGCGGCATGAGGTGCAGCACCTCGCATTCGAGATCCACGTACGCCTCGTCCGACACGGCGCGCTCGTCCATGAGTTTCTGCACCGCCGTCGTGCAACGCCCAAACCGCGCGTCGCGGATGGCCGCCACGAAGTCGGGCTGGCCTTGCCGGTGAACGTGCGTGAGCTCAACGAACGCCGCGCCAAACAGGGAGCGCCAGCACACCGCCGTAAATGCCAACTTGCCAAAGGGAGGGCTCAGCTGCAAGAAGTCCCCAAACGTGTAGACCACGAATGGCGGCGCCTGCCGCCCTCGGGACTGACTCAGCAGCTCATACATGACGTCCAGGTTGTCCGCTGGGACCATGGAGACCTCGTCAAGAAGAAGAACCTCAACCTTGCCCAGTCGACGAGCGATGGGCCGCCACCGGTCCAACGCCAGCATGCGAGCAGCTTCTTGAACAGGGTCAGCGACCTGCATTTTGTACTGCTTGGGGAAGCCAAAGAAGGAGTGGTACGTCACACCTTTGGCTGTCTTGGCCGCGCTACCCGTAGGCGCCACGACGACTACGGCACCCGCCGCCGGCAGCCGGCTCCTCAGGAAGCACACGAACCCCCGCAAGAAGGACGTCTTGCCCACCCCAGGTCCCCCGCTCACAAACGTGCTTGTCGCACGCTCGTATAGCTGCCGGAACAAGAATGTCCACGACTGCTCCCGAGCCATTCGGCTGAGTGGGCCCAAAGTTGCAGGCCGACCGTCCGCAAGACGACCATCGAGGAGGTCGCCAGTCGCGCAAGCCGCAGGCACAGCATCCACAACCCCCTCCACTGGAAGACCTTGCGCACTTGCCGAGCACGCATCTCCACCTTTGCGGGCTGCCACGACTAAAGGGGAGCGCGGTGTGGCGCAATCAACGTCCTTGACAGTCGCGCGGCGCTGCGCGCCCAATGCGGCGTCGCGGCGCAGCGCCTCCTCCACGTCCTGCTGCTCCCACGTGTCGACAGAGCGCCGGACCATCTCGTGGATGGTTCCCATCGTGAACACCACACCCTCGCCGTCGCGGGCAACGCCCGCCGGGTTGAGCGCGGCCGACGGCCCGCCCTCCTCACTCAGACGTGGCCGCTTGGCACTTGCGGTGCTTTTCCGCTCGGCCTTTCCGATGGCGGCCCCATTTTTGGAGCCACTGCCGCCAGAGGACGCATGCCCACCAACCGGCCGGTGCCGCACGGACAATGGATTGCCGCCGAGCGGCGACGGCAGAGCAGACGACCGAGAAGAAGAAGAAGCCTCGAAGCCCGCTCGTCCACCAAAAGAGTGACGACCTGGAGGCAGCCCCCGACAGGCAGCAGATAGAAGAGTTGACGCCGAGTCTCCACGCCGGGCATTCACATACCCGCCGGGCACGCGCGTCGTCGTCGTGAGAGGAGCCTTTGAAGAGTCGGTACACACAGCGAATTCGGTCGGCCGCTTTCGCTTGGAAGCGGTGCGTGCCACGTCCGCAGGTCCGCCAGACCGATCACAAACTGGGGGCAGCACAGGCGGGGCACGCTCAATCGAGAGCATCTCGGCGACAGCCGGCAACAGCGGCCGGACCACGCCAGGCCCGCTTGGAGCGGCAGTGGACGCCAGCACCTCCAAAAGCGCAACGGCCGCCTCGCCCGCGAGCCACCCGTAAGCGTCCGCAGCCGAAGAAAACCTTGCGGCCACGTAGACAGCCGACGCCGACGCCTGGATCAGCTGGACGACGGCACCTACGCCCGACGCATCGACCTCGAAGCACGCCCTGGAGCCGCGGCTGATGACGGCCAACCACCCTGAAGAGCTTGTAGACGTCGGCGACGGAGTGGAGACGCGTGCGGCGCCCGTCGAGACGGCGTCAATCGAGCCCGGGTCCGTCAACCAGCACATGGCGGGCTCCGATGCAGAAAACGAGCAGCCCGCCAGCACACTCCCAGGCTCAATGCCCAAGAGTTGGCGTGCAATGCTCTCCCCATCGGATGATCGGAGGAGTATGGAGGTGAGGGGGGTGATGATGGCGAGGAGCGGGCGCACGCCGACCGCTGGTGGTGCAGGGGGCATCGTCGACTCCCAACAAGCAGCACCCAGGCCACAATCACCTTCCAAGCGACGTGGCGGGGAGGTCAACACACGGGGAGGAGGGGGGTGGGGGTGGGCCAAAAGACACAGCAGGTGCAATCGGCCGGGTCAGCCGGGCAAGCCGGCCAGGTACGGGGGCTGGTGCTGGGGCGGGCGATAGTGACGGCTATTCGGCGATGCGGCACCGAGGGTTGCGGCACCTCGGTGAAAAGACAGAGGCTTGTGATGCCCGTTTAGGGGGGGGGGTGGGGAGGTGCGGGAGCCTGCCACCTGCAACCCTCCAAAAGTGCGCGCCACCCATTCCGAAGGGGGGCTTCCATCAGCTGAACCACACATTACCAACACGGAGTTACCCACGTCATTAATTCGACTGCAACTAGAGATTGCGATCTCCGGTTTGCATGTGATGTTAAGGTAAGGGGCTGGAGTTAGGGGCACCGGGAGTCGAGGGTTGGGCCAGGTGGCCCAGTGGAGCAAGTGGACCAATGCACCAGGCGTGAAAGAAGGCTACCAGCGCGCTCTTTGCGGAGCACACACAATGGTGGTGCTATGGCAGCCGGCTGTCCAGGGTGGTCATCGACTGCTTGCTACGATGAGGACCGTTGGCAGAGTAGCAAAGGATGCTGCGCCATGGGATGGGTCATTTCAATCACACGAGTGCATTGCGTATTCTGACGACTCAGGAGAAGGTGGTGAGCGTATGCCACACACGCAGGACACCTTTCGCCCGGCGCATGAGTCACTGAGGTGCATCCCAGTAAGATAACGCAGGTTGGCACCTCTTCCGCGGAGGCCAACTGCCAGGATGCGGCCTTGTGTTTGGCTGTTTCAGTCGGCGCGCTTCGGCCGGGCGATGAGTCTCCATCGGGGCCGTCGCAGTATTGCTGGTGCCAGGTACGCACACAATCAGCACTGAAGCACGCCTGGTAGGATCAGCTGCGCTCGTGGCGCAGTACAGCAGAGCATGCTGCGCCATGGGATGGGATGGGTCATTTCACTGACACGAGTGCAACGAGTTCTCTGACAATTAAGTTGCAAGTGGTGAGCGTATGCCACACACGCGGGACACCTTTCGCCCGGCGCATGAGCCACTGAGGTGCAGCCCAGTAGGATGGCGCAGGTTGGCACCACCTCCGCAGAAGCCAACGACCAGGATGCGGCCTTGTGTTTGGCTGTTTCAGTCGGCCCGCTCCGCCCGGGCGATGAGTCTCCGTCGGGACCGTCATAGTATGGTGGTTCCTGGGACGCACACAATCAGCACTGCAGCACGCCAGACAGGATCAGCTGCGCTCGTGGCGCACTGGGTCTGACTGTCTGACACGTACTGTCATATGCTGTTTCTCGATTGGAGGGACTCGCTGGATGAATAGTGGCCAGTATCTTGGGACGGGTGGGGATGCACTAAAGCATCGTTGTCTGTTCGTGCAAGTCATGTTCTAGTATGCGCCTCGTGGAATGGTTCATGACGCGCAGTAGTGGAAAGCAGGATGTGCGCTGCCCGTCGCTATCTTCTTGGTCGTTCGCGACCTCGGGCCAGCCTGCTCGCGGTGGCACTTCCGTGCCCCTCACTTTGTCCTTACCGTTGCCACGTCAGGGCACCAATTGGGCTTTAGCGGAACTTGGTGCACACTGCAGCACGCCTGTGCACGCGTAAGTAACATAGTTCTGTGCTGCCTCTTCAAGGTGCTGCTGTTTGCTGGAAGTAGCAGGCCTTGGGGGTACTGGCTGAGGCGCATGGCTACGACACACATGGATGAGGCAGTGACTTTTGCTGCCAATGCCAAGGTGCTATGGCAACGGTGGTGCCGATGTGAAAGGGATGTGTCGCTTTAACGAGTACCAACAGAGAAGAGGAGAACAACAAGAATACGAGAGGAGCACGCCACGGCCCCACACGACGCCCACCAACCCTCAACAGCGGACGCTACTCGACAACCACCGCGCAATCAGTATCAACCGGGAGACCGGCAGCCGCATCCTTGTCGGTCAGGCTGTCAACAAGCAAAGCCAAGCTCATCCGTTGTCGCAGGACGGGCATGTCGGCCTGAGAAAAGCAAAGCGGCACACCCAGCGCAAAGCAGTCCGCGGCAGCCAAGACAAAGACGCCACGGCTGCCCCGGTCATGCTGGCGTGGTAGGCCCACGTCAATCAAGCCGTCCCAGGAATCAATGTCCCACGCTCTGGCCGTGTCCACGCCTAGATGATTGGCCACCTCGTCCGTCAACCACCGCCGTACCATGCGGAGCACGGCCGCCGCCGTGCCGTTCAGAGAGTCGAAGAACAGGAAGCGTCGCCCCTTCACGTCAACGACGACCAAAACCCAGTGCAGGTTCTCCACATTCACCGGGATGAGGATGCGGTCCACCGAGCTGACGTCCAGCCCATTCTTGACCGCCCACGTGCGCACCCCGTCGTAATCATAGCAGCCCGCCCTCTCAGAGAGCCGCGAAAAGAAGAACGTGTTGAACATGAAGGCGCGGGGGATGCCCGCCGCCGCAGGCAGCCCTGCTGCCAACATGCACGAAACCCGCTGGGCACGGTGGTTGATGAGCGCCACCAGGGAGTTCATGACCTCATCGTTGAGCCACTTCTCCGCCTCGAGTCGGCGGAAGTCTGCCACAGTGAGGACGATCTTGCCCTTGTTCACCGCCCGCACGGGCGTGCCCGGCGCACGGCCGGCCACCAGCGAGTCCACGCCCGCGGCGTCTACCTCGGAGAGTGGGAGCGTGCTCAATGGCTCCAGCATGATGCGACGCCCGCCGTCATGCGGCACGTCGGAGCCGACATCGTCGGTGTTGACAGGCTTGGTGGTGTTGTTTCCCGCGCCGGGGTCGTCGAGGACGACCGTCTCGGTGCCGCCAGGGTGCTCTTGCACGGCCCCGTCAGCACCGGCGCCATCTTCTGCGCCGCGCTCATTGCTCTCTTCGACGCCGAGGGTGTTGTCGCCGTCGTCTACAATCTTGTTGCGCAGCGCCGTCTCCGTCTCGCGCGTGCCGGTGTCCACAATGGCGGCTTGGCAGGAGCACGAAGAGCCGCGCTGGCAGCCCCGCGCAAGATGGCTGTGGAAGAAGGGAGCGAGGGGGATGTGGTCGTTCTCCCCAGTTGCGTTGGTCGACGCCAGGCGCTCCAGCTTGCGGATGTTCATCATCGCCACCTGCACCATCTTGTGGGTCATGTACGTTGTTGGCCTCATATACGCCAAACTTGTGCGGTTCGCTACGGCGATGGAGTGGGAGACCTCCGCGGCCTGCGTGGCCACACCGGCGGTGGCACCCAAGCTCTCGTCAGGCATGTAAATGGGGGAGCAGGTGTGCGTGATGGAGTGGGGGCGGTCGAGGATGCAGCGCACGCCGTGCGCACGCAAGATGGGTCGCACACGCCTCAGCGCGTTCTTGTCCAGCTTGCAGGCTACGTCATAAAATATTACCTTAGGAAGCTGCGGGAACCGCTCAAGCACGACAGACAGCGCCTCCCCCACGCTCTCGGCACGGAAGAGGCAGCGAAACCCCAGCGTGATGACATGCGGGCACACCACATTGAAGACACCCTGGGTGAGGCCGCACTTGATAGAGAAGGCCTTGTTACACGCGTCTCCATCGCCCTCCACGTCTGCGGCATGCCGGTCCTTGCCCTTGTATCCGACCCGGCGCTTGAGCGCCTCTGAGTCCTTGATGCCCGGCCGCACGCGGTCGAGCCCCGGAAACGACTCGAAGCTGACCAGCGGGTTGTCCATGTCGTCCGTCCCGTCCGCCATCTGCTGCTGGCGCCACTGCTTGTAGTCCGTGGGAGTCGGCATGCCGCCCCACTTACGGCAGTACTCGGCATTGACGAAGCCGCGATCAATATTCTCCTTCTTGGAAGCAGCCGCCTTGAACAGCTGGTCAACGTCGTGCTCCATCTCGATAGCGCGGAGCAGCACGTGCCCCACGGCGTACCGGAACGTCTCCACCTCGTCAATGTCATCAGCAAACCACCCGAGGAAGTTGGTCAAGAAGCCAATGCCATCAACCGCCTCCGTCACGTCGCGCCACTTGCCCGCCGGCTGCAGCCGCAAGCAATTGGCCAGGAGGCGAGCCGCCGGCTCGTCATGGCCGTGAAACATCCCCGAGACTGTCTCGCCCAGGAACGCTTGTAGGAAAGGACGGATGTGCAGCCACGCACCGTCCTCTTTCTTGGGGTACTTGGAAAAGTTCGGCGCGCAATGGCCAACGCGCTCCCGCCAAGAGTCGGGCGGCAGCTTCGCGGGGGCACCCTTTCCCCCAAGGGTCAGGTTCCCGTCGCCGTCGGTCCTCAGCTTGGCCTCGAGGCCGGTAGTGGGCCCGTCGGCGGTGAGCAACGGCGCAGCGGGCGTTGAGGTCTCGATGGCGGCGGCTGGGGATGGTCGCGACGCCGAATCAACGGCGCCGTTGTCGGCGCGCTGCACGTCGAACGGGAAAAAGTTGAAGAAGACGCGTGCGGCGGCGGTCTCGATGCAGGCACGGTCGTTGGCGACAATCTTATCGTGCCACGCGCGCGCGAGCTCCGTCTGCGGCCCGGTGAGCGGTGCCGACGACTTGAGCACCTTGGTGACCACGGCCCGTAGCGCGGGCGACTCGACCACGCACAGCCTGGACGCGGGGATGTCCAACACCGGGCACTCTTCCTCCAGCCGCACCGGGTTGGCGTCATCTGGGTCAGTGCAGCCCAGCGCCTGCCCATCGATCACGATGAACTCCGGGTTCGGACCGCACACGGTGCAGCACGCCGCCTCGGGCGGGATGACGAACGTCTGGAGCATGGCAGTCCCGACCTTGACGACGTCTTGCCTCCTCAAACAGAAGGACTGCACGTCCGCCGACAGGTGACGCGTGGCCGCTGTGTACGTGGTGCGCGCGGTTATTATAAAGGAGAAGAGCTTGTCCAGCAGCGCGCGGGTGAACACCACCCACCTTCGGCTCTTGTCGCGTCGTCTCGAACCAAACAGCCCGTCTGCGTTGCCGTCATACTCCACTAGCCGCTCGCAGTGGCACGTCCACCGGCCGACAAGAATCTGATGAGAAGAAAGAGAAAATGGAACAAACGACCAACACAGCATGAGAAGAGAAGCAGATCAACACGAATGAGAAACGGTCCCAGTGAGAAGCAGCTAGGAGCTGCATCACAATCTCACAGAAGCCCCGACGCCGCCAGCCAACGCCAGAAACGAGGCGCAAAGAACGCTGAGAAAGACACAAAAAAACATACCTGGAGGGGCGGCGCAGTCGGGTGGTGCGTGTACAAGACAGCGGGCTCCTTCGTGACGACGTGCTTGTCATGGCGCTTGCTTCCGCAGCTTCCGCAGTACGGCTCAACTTGCACCATACCGTTCTCGTGCACCAGCCCCAACTCCGCGCATGACTCAAAAAGCAACTTCATGGCCTTGAGGGCATCGGCGCGCCCCGCTCCGCCGGCAGCGCTCCGCCGCGCAAACATGCCCTTCCAATCAGCCGTGCGCGCCCACACCTCCCCAGATGCAATCTCACCGTGACAGGGCAGCAAGTTGCGACGCACGCGGGCAGCAACAGTCGCTTCCGCAGCGTCCGTGCTCCCCCGCTCCGTGTCACAGGGCTCGCTCTCAATCCCCGCGTCCTCCTCAGGTAGGCCAGGTTGCAGCACCAGGGCTTTGCCTACTGGAGTAGGCTTGACCGTTGCGGTACCACCCTCCCTGGCCACCCGTGCGACGTCTTCGGCCTGCGCGGTGGCGTCGGCACGTCGTGCGTTGTTGAGCGGTCGAGCAAGGTTAACGTGGCCACATCTTGTTCTAAATCGGCGGCAGCTTGGAGCGATGCACGACGCGGCGTTTGCCGCCGTGAAGGACACGAGCGAGTACACCGACCGGTACAAGACGACCCACGTCGGGGAGGATGCATGTCGGACGGGAGTTGCAAAGTCGTTGGGCGACGACCCTAGGTGCATCCGCTGCCAGAATCTAGCGGCCGGGATGCCCGCCGACGACAAACATGTCCTCAACGCGGTGGTGTGTTTGCAGACCGTGCTGCGGGAAGAGATAGAGAGGAAGAGCGCGTTCTGCGTACCCGCAAAACACGAGCAAAGCAGGCCGCCGCGGCAGGACGACCACAAGACAGCCTTGTCGCTCTTGCCGGCACCGAGACGGAGGAGGATGGCGCGGGACCTCGAGTTGGAGTCGCCCACTAAAGACACGCTCACCGAGGACGCCTTCTTGCCGACAGGTGTCGACGACGGCAGCCCGCAAGCGCGCCGCACACAGGACGACAGGGCCGCCATTAAGTTCTCGTCCGCAGGCGGCAGACGCTTGCGACGGGATGAGTCGCGGGGAAGGGTGGGGGCGCGGTGACTGGCGTCATCGCCATTGTCCCAGTCACCGGCAGGCACCATGGCGGGCGTCCATGCGCCCCGCGTCCGGGGTCGCTTCGAGGGTGGGAGCTTGGCGTCAGCGGTAGCGACTCCGTTGCCGACGGCGACGGGCATCGGGGGCGTCGCCCGACGTCGGCTGCAGGTACGCGCACGGTGGTGCCATTGGGGGTCCGCCGACGGGCAGTTGGCGCCCGCCTGATGAATCTCAACGACTTGGCCGAGCGCAGTTCGCGGCGTCGACGTCAGGAGCTGCGCCACAACGGCCGGGGAGGCACTGCTGCCATCGTAGGTCGAGACGACGGGCGCGTGAAACCGCCGCTTGCGAGGCGGCTGGTCCGACATGCGGCAGGGAGCCGCCACGTTCCTCCAGCCGCTTGTCCCACCAGTGACAGCACGCGGTCAAGCAAAACACAGAGAGGCCCGAACACACCAGCTCAATCGGCGGCGGCAGCGCCACAGCACCACCGCCGGCACCCGTGAGGACGGGCAAAAGATGGGTAGATGTCAGGGGCAGGGGCAACGGTAGCGCTCCTGGGGCAATCACAGATGACCAGAGGAGCAGCACAACCGCGGGTGCGCCGCAACGTCGGCGGTGGTGGAAGAGACAGCGACGTCGCGGTGGTGGCGGCAGGGTGGGGGAGCAAGACGACCACGGTCGACGTCGACGTCGATGGGTGGCGAGCCCCAGAATACAGCGAATTGACGGCCATCCCCCGCCCACGGGACAAACGGAGGGGGGATGACAGTGGTGCTGCTGATGCTGAAAGGGTACAAACCGAACCACAGCGCTGGGGGCAGCTTCAAATGTGCCAGATCATGCCCGATCGGGGGGGGGGGGCCCAGAAGGTGCGTGCACGCAGGTGCCGCGGCCCAAGCGGCGCGCGCCCAGCGACCGCGGGCCCCCCAGTGGCGCGCCACGGGCCCCAATTAAATCGAGCAACATTCAATGCCGCCGAGCCGTGCCGAACCCGGCGGCGATTCAGGGGGGGGGCCCCAAAAGGTGCGTGCACGCCGGTGCCGCGCCCCAAGCGGCACGCGCCCAGCGACCGCGGGCCCCCCAGGAGGGTGCCACGGGCCCAAATTAAATCGAGCAACATTCAATGCCGCCGAGCCGTGCCGCACCCGGCGGCGATTCGGGGGGGGGCCCCCAAAAGGTGCGTGCACGCCAGTGCCGCGGCCCAAGCGGCGCGCGCCCAGCGACCGCGGGCCCCCCAGTGGCGCGCCACGGGCCCCAATTAAATCGAG
>ENA-ORXT01003872-ORXT01003872.1-marine-metagenome-genome-assembly--contig:-NODE-3872-length-15994-cov-4.647735_pt1 | contig 15994 bp, 8 predicted proteins | sample MGYA00237868_ERZ511482 | MGnify/ENA metagenome assembly ERZ511482 | reverse complement strand
TCCCCCATATCGCGGAGGGACTCGGCCTTGGGGATGTACGTGGGCGTACTACCGGCTTTGTGGTAAGCGGCCGTGGTCAGTTCCGTCAGAATCGTCCGTCGTTCCAACTCCGAATGCCCGTCTTCCAGCTCGATCAGGATGTCGAGGCTTTCCTGCAACTCCCGCGTCAGCTGGTTGGCCTGCAGGGTCCACATGCCCACCAGCCCGAGCAGAAAAAGCACAAGGGCGAGGCTGATGATAACGTAAAGCTGGTTGGGACGGGGCACGGGGTGGAGCTATTGGGCTATTGGTCTGTTGGTCTGTTGGAGCTATTGGTCTATTGGACTATTGGCAAATGTACATTGCGCGGGGGTGAGGGAAGGTTAATTTGGGTGAAATAGGGTTGTAGTTCCCTTTAAAAACTTAGGGGAAGACGCTGCGAAAATAACACAATACGGTCGAAAATCCTTATCCCTCCGCATTAAACACCCGCCCGCCCTCACAGCGTACCACTCTTGCCGGAAAGGTATCCAGCAACCGGTAATCGTGGGTAGCGAACAGCACCGCCGTGCCGTGTTCGCGGCCCAGTTCGCGCATCAGCTCCAGCATCTCGCGGCTGGTGTCGGGGTCGAGGTTGCCGGTCACCTCGTCGGCAATGAGCAAGCTGGGGGCGTTGAGCAGCGCGCGGGCGAAGGCGACCCGCTGCCGCTCGCCGCCGCTGAGGGTGTGGGGCATGGAGCGGCGGCGAGCGGCCAAACCGACTTCCCCCAGCACCTGGTCGATGCGTTCTTCAGCACCCGTCCCTTTCTTCCAGCCGGTGGCGCGCAGGGCGAACCGGAGGTTGTCCTCCACGCTCCGGTCCATCAGCAGGTTGAAATCCTGGAAGACGATCCCGAGCTGACGCCGGAGTTTGGGGATCTTGCGCCGGCCGATCTTCACGAGGTCAAAACCAGCCACGGTACCCGCGCCCGCGCCCAAAGGAAGCGCGGCGTATAAAGTCTTGAGCAAACTTGATTTACCCGTCCCCGTCTTGCCCACCAGGTACACGAATTCCCCCGGCGCGATGCGCAGGTCCACGTTTTCCAGAATGTTGGTCGCGCCCTGGCGGATGGTGGCGGCGCGGAGTTCGACGATGGGGGGCATAGGTTGCGGGTTTCAGGTTGCATGTTGCAGGTTGCAGGTTGCAAGTTACATGTTCCGTGCAACCTGCAACTTGCAACCTGAACAACACTTCGCCCACAAACCGTATCACTATTTTAGCGGCGAATAGACGACCTTTGTCCGCGCAGGCGTTATCACCCCTAACCCGACCGTTACATATGAACAAGTTTACGACCCTTTTTTTGATACTCGCTTTTTGGGCGGGGACGCGGGATGCAGTGGATGCTCAGAAGTACAGCAATGAATTTTTAACCATCGGCGTCGGTGCGCGCGCCCACGCGATGGGCACCGCCGTCGTGGCCGGGCAGCAGGACGTTTACGCCTCGGCCTGGAACCCCGCCGGTCTTTCCGCCCTCGGCCCGGACGCCGGTCTGGAGATCGGGGCCATGCACGCCGAGTGGTTCGGCGGCGTGGGCAACTTCGATTACCTCGGTTTTACCCTGCCCATGGGTACCAAGAACCAACGCATCGGCATCAGTATCATCCGCTTCGGCATCGACAACATCCCCAATACGCTGTCGCTCTACGAACCCGACGGGACGATCAACTTCGACAACGTCACCGAGTTTTCGGCGGCCGACTACGCCTTTCTCGGTACCTACTCCCGCGCTTTCCTGAAGCCGAACGGCGCGCTCCGCGTGGGCGGTAACGTCAAGGTGGTACGCCGCGTCATCGGCGAATTCGCCAACAGCTGGGGCTTCGGCCTCGACCTCGGGTTGCAGTACGATAAAAAAGACTGGACCTTCGCCCTCCTCGCCCGCGACGTCACGACGACCTTCAACGCCTGGGAGTTCACCTTCAACGAAGAGGATAAGGAAACGCTGGCCCTGACCGGCAACGAGGTGCGGCCCAACAGCGTGGAAACCACTAACCCCACCATCATCCTGGCCGTCAACCGCCAATTCACGATCACCGAAAAGATCAGCCTCGTCGCCGAGCTCGACCTCATCGCCACCACCGACGGCAAGCGCAACACCCTGGTGAGCGCCGACCCGATCAGCCTCGACCCCGCCTTCGGCCTCGAAGCCGGCTATTCTGATTTCGTCTTCGTCCGCGCCGGCGTCTCCCAACTTCAGCGCATCCAGGATTTCGACCAGGTGGAGCGGCTGAACTCACGCCCCTCCCTCGGCCTCGGCCTCAAGGTCGGCAAGTTGAATGTGGATTATGCCTACACCGATCTGGGCGAAGACGACGGGCGGAGTACGTACAGCCACGTGGTGTCGCTAAGGCTGGGGATCAAGCCGAAGGGGGCGCGGTAGATCCCGCTACCCAGACCATTTGAAACTCACCCATGGCCACCTACCAATTCACCGGCAACTGGGAAAACGATTCCGTCCGGCTCCCCGTCTTCGAACAGCTCGACCGCTTCGCCAACCGACGCGACGGTGAAACCGGCATTCCCCTGCGTTACTACGACATGCGCAGCATGAGCCCCGACCCCATGCCCGAGCAACTCGCCGCCGTCCGTTGGCTGACGGAAGAAGGCAACCAGCGAAAAGTGCTTGCCGCCCTGCTGCCGTACTTCCGCGACGTGATCACGCCCCAATGGAAGAAGCACACCTCGCCCGAGGAATACCCGGACGCCTACCCGCCGCTGAACGAGGTGGAGGATTTGCGGAATCTGTTTTCCATCGGTGAGATCGCCATTCAACCCAACGGCCTTGACGGCCGCTCCGGCATCCAGCTCCACTTCTCCACGCCGATGGATTACGAGCACGGTTTATCGGTAGAAATACTGGGCGCGCGGGTCGTCGGCTGGGGAGAAGGGTACGAAGTGGGAAACGATACGACTTATCCGCCGGATATGGAACGCTACTGGCCCCCGGAGTTTTCCAGTTGGGAGGAGCAGAAAATTATGGACCGGGAAGACAGGAACTGGTACACACCACATCCGAAATACGGTACGTTACGAGAGTGGCAGCAGACGCAAAATCTTTACCTGCCCAACCGGTTGTTCCGACAAGGGGACCAGGAGAAACTCCAGAAATTACTCCGTGATCATCCGGAAGTCTATCAGCGCAGCGGGTCGGAGTTGATCCGGCTTGCCGTTGAAAAAGGCGGGGTGGAAAACATGCTATTGGTCCGCCAAATTTTGGAGCAACTCGATAACGTTAGTCACCGCATAGCGAATACCCTTATCGAGCATGATCGCTACGAGGATCTGGAATTTGCGATTGCGCGAGGTTATGACATTACCGATCAGACGGACAGCAGCGCCCCCATGAACAAGCAGTTGGTCGCCTGGTACCGGGATTACGAAGACCTGGAAAAAGTCGTCATTGCCAGAAAACGCGTGCAATGGCTGGTGGAGCACGGTGTCGACGTTGGTAAAACGGGAAAATATAAGCGTACTGTTTTCGGTCGGATTGAGTGGGAGTCCGACAAAGCCAGGGTACAGGAAATCAAGCGGGTAGTGGCGCGGTGGGCACCCGGTTCTACGCCACCATCGCCATCGGGTAAACTTAAGGTTAAACCGGCGTGGTGGAAGCGGCTGTTCGATAGCTGAGCGGGGTGGCCTTTAAAATGCCCGTTCTTCGCAACGATCTCCCTACCTTCCGGTTACCCTATAGCCACCCGGAAAACCGAAGCACGTATGCGCCAACTCCTCCCTTTCCTCCTTCTCGCCCTTCCTCCTTTCCTCCTTACCGCCCAAACGAGCGTTCAGGATTTCAAACTCGGTGGCGGCGCCCGCATCCTTAACGACGAGTGCATCCGGCTGACCGACGACGCGCCCTTCGAGAGCGGCTCGGCCTGGTACGAAAAGGCCATCGACCTCAGCCAACCCTTCGAGTTGACCGTCTGTATCGTGCTGGGCAACAACGACGAGGCGGGCGCCGACGGCATCGGTTTCATCTTCCACCCCACCATGCGCACCGGCTACCGGGGGGAGGGGATGGGCTTCGCCGGCCTCGTACCCTCCCTCGGCATCGAGTTCGACACTTACCAGAATTACCACCTCGCCGACCCGGCCGAGGATCACGTGGCCATTAACCTCAACGGCCGTACCCATTCCTATTCCAGCGTCGTCGGCCCCAATCCCGTACCCAACCTCGAAGACGGTAAAAAGCACCTCCTTTGGGTTAACTGGGACCCCATCGAACGCACCCTCACCGTTCAACTCGATGGTGAAGAGCGGGCCTTGCTCAATGCTAATATCGTCGAGGAGGTCTTCGGCGGTAACCCGACCGTCTTCTGGGGCGTCACCGCGGCGACCGGCCGCAAGACCAACTTCCAGGACATCTGCATCAAGAAACTGACGTTTGCGGAGGCGCGGTTTTAGCGAACGGTGCCGACTTCAACAACGAATGCCCGTTTCGACGAAGTCAAAACGGGCATTCCGTTGGGTATTTGGTGGGAATCGAACCCACGACCTTCACCCTCACAAGGTGCCGCTCCGCCGACTGAGCTACAAATACCATCTACCACTTGCGTGGTATGGCTATAGGCCGCGTTCGGGAGCGTAAGTTGCGCGAAGGCTGGATAATCGCAAAATTCCAACGCTCCAACGCTCCAACATTATGCTCTGTGGAACTCTGTGTAGTCCTCTGTGAGACTCTGTGGGCAAAAAGCCGCGTAGCCGGCCCAACAAAACAAGAAACCCCGGCAAGCATAACTTACCGGGGTTCTCTGAAACGGTTACCGTTGGGTGAAAGACCGGTCTCGAACCGGCGACCTCCGGAATCACAATCCGGCGCTCTAACCAACTGAGCTACAATCACCATTTTAAAAGGAAAAGTAACCGTCGTTACGCTGTTTTATCCAACAGCGGCGCAAAGGTAAATAGTTGCGCGCTATCCCGAAAGGTTTACGGAAGATATTTTTTCAAAGCTTTCGCCATTTGCGTTTGCAGGGCTTGGGCGGAAGCGCGGGCGGCGGCGGCAAAATCCGCTCCGTCGTTGGCGTAAAGGATGCCGCGGCTGCTGTTGACGAGTAATCCGCAGTGGTCATTCATGCCGTAGCGGCAGACGCCCTCCAGGTCGCCGCCCTGCGCGCCGATGCCGGGCACCAGGAAGAAATGGTCGGGAACGATGGCGCGCAGCTCGGCGAACTTCTCTGCTTTGGTGGCCCCGCAAACGTACATCAGCTGATCGGGCGAACCCCACTCGGCGGCGCGGCGCATCACTTTTTCGTAGAGCGGCGCGCCGCCGTCCTGTTTAGCGTTCTGGAAGTCCTCGCTGCCTTTATTGCTGGTCAGCGCGAGCAGGATCGACCATTTGCCGTCGTATTCCAGGAAAGGCTCTACGGAATCCGCGCCCATGTACGGCGCGACCGTGATCGCGTCCGCGCCCAGCGTATTGAAGGCGAAACTGGCGTAGTAGCGACTGGTGTTACCGATGTCGCCACGCTTGGCGTCGGCGATCACGAAGTGCTCCTCACCGATGTAGTCGATGGTGTCCCGCAGTATTCGCATACCGTCGAGGCCGAGGGCTTCGTAAAAGGCGGTATTGGGCTTGTAAGCTACGCAGAGGTCGCGCGTGGCGTCGATGATGGCTCTGTTGAAGGCCGGCACGTCGCCGTCGAGGTGGGCGGGCATCTTTTTCGGGTCGGCGTCGAGGCCAATGCAGAGAAAGCTTTCCTTCGCCTTGATCTGGTCGAATAGCTGGGCGCGGGTCATAGATCGGGCGTTTCGTAAGGGTAAATGATACGGGTGCGAAACTGGTCGGGGTCTTGCGTTTGTAGCGGCCCCACCTCGTACTCCTCGATGCTCGGCTTGGTAAATTGCAGGCCGCGTCGTTGCAGTTCTTTGGTCAGCGCCACGTGCATCGCGCTCATCGCGTCGTAACCGCCCTTCATATCGAGGGCGAGGGCGCGGGTGCGGGGCAAGGATATGGTGACGTAGGGAGCCAGCTGCGTGCCTGGTTCCACGGGAACGGCGACCGCCGCGTCCGCCCAGCCCTTCTCGGTATCCCACTCGTAAAACAGACTCGTCATCGGCCCGGTGGTCGGCACGCCGGCCCGGGTCGCCGCTACGGACAGGGCCTCGCTTTCCATCCCCAAAAAGCCGTTTACGTCCAGCAACGACAGTTCCTGCCGGAAGACGAGGTACTGCCGCTCGGGCAACTCCAGGTCCAGGTATTCCAGCTTAAGAATGTTGGTGGTGGTGTCGCCGCCTTCCAGTGTCTTGCTGACAACCTCCTCTGAGGGAGAGCCGCAGGAGGAAAGGGCGATCAGGAAAAGGGTTAGTAGTTGGAGTTGTCTCACAGGGGATACCGGTTTAGGGCGAAGGTAAAACGACCGGGGCGCGGTTTCAGTCGTCTGACGAATTCTTTTTCGCCGCAAAAGTGCGCGCGGCAAGCTTTTGCCGCGAAAAAGTTCGTCCGACGACTTGGGGATATGCGGAAGTAATCGGATAACAGTTATCCAGTACCATCGCCCTGTCATATTCGTACTATCCCGCCGAGGGATCTGGACGCGACCCCGCCGGTTTTCTACGCTCGGCGGACGAGCTCTCCAATCTCGCTCCGCTCAATTGTCGACCTCGGCCGACGAGCGTAGAAAACCAGAACTTATCTCACCAGCGTAAACCCACCCGTTTTAACGACCGTCACATTATCCCACCGAACGTAAGACACCGTATACGCATACGCCCCCAACGGCGCGCCTCGCCCGTCCGGCGCCGCGCCGTTCCAGCCCGCGTCGGGGTCGTTCACCTCGAAGTTTTCCTTACTGTGGACCAAACTGCCCCAGCGGTCGAAGATGCGAAACCAGTTCACGTTTTGCACGAACTCCCGGTTACCGAAGACGGTATAAATGTCATTGACGCCGTCACCGTTGCCCGGGCTGAACGCGGTAGGCATATAAATCAGTTCGTTCTCCCCCACGACCACGTTTTGCCGCAGCGTCAACTCACAACCGTTGCTATCGATGATGGTTACCTCGGCGATGAAGGATTCGAGGGGGAAAACCGTCGGGTCCGGGCAATGATGACAGGCCAGCGTATCGTTTAGGTTAGACCAGGCGTAGGAGACAATTTCCCCTTCGTCGCGGTTGGTCGTTACGCCCAGCGTCGCTTCTTCGCCCAGCACGATCGTCACGTCGTCGGCCTCGCCCGTAAAGTCGAAACCGCTGAACATCTGGAAGGTATCCCGTAGCTCGCATCCGTATTGGTCGGTTACCACGAGTACGTTTGTACCCACCCGTAAGCCGCGTAAGCCGCCGCCGAAGGGCTCCGTTTCGCCCGTTGGGCTGCTGAAGGTAAACGGAGGGTTAAGCCCCGTCACGCCGGTTACGAACAACCGTCCGCCTACTTCGGGGCAGGGCGGCTGTTGCAGGGAATAGCGTACGCTCGTCGGTGCTTCGGAAAAGACCATCACCGTATCGAAACTGCTGCAGCCGGAGAGCGGATGAATGACCTCCAGTACGTGCGCGCCCGGCACTTGGCTAAACACCTGGTTATCCTCTCCGATTATCTCCCCATCCGGCGCGAACCAGCGCACCTCGGTATTGTCCAGTTGCGGCGCGATGGAGCCGTTAAGCACCGTTCCCCGGCCGGTACACAGCAGCGGCTGGTCCGTACCCGCGTCCGGGGTAAGGGTCGCGCCGTCGGTGACAACGCTTACGTCGGCCATGGTCGTACAGCCGTTGATCGTATCGGTCACCACCACCCGATACGTGCCGGGCTGGTCGATCAGGATGTCGCGGTTGCCGTTTGCGCCGGTAATATTACCGTTGGCCGTACTCCATTCGAAGCTGAACGGCCCGTTGGCGTTTACCGCAATGGTCGCTTCGGGTGCCCGGCAGCTGGTGGTCACGACGGGTACCAGTACGCTGACGACCGGCCGGTTAATGTCACGACGGACTTCCACCAGGGCCACGGCCTCGCAACCGTTGTCTTCGCGCCGCACCGTCACCTCGTAGGTGCCGATGGTGGTGATGTCCGTCAGCCCGGCCGTATTGCCGATCACCGCACCGTTGAAACGCCAGCGGTAAGTTACCGCACCGGAAAAATTCGGGTGACTCACTTCAAAACCGACGCTGGAGCTGACGCAGGAGATCAGTGCCTCCGGCTCCAGTTCCAGCGTTAACAGGTCGCCGCTCGCGGCGACGTCAATGGAGTCGACGGCGAAACAGCCGTTGTCGGGATTGGTCACCGTCAGGTAGTAACGGCCCGCCGCGCCGACGGTCGCCTGGCGCAAATCACTGATCAGGCTACCATCCGCGTCCCGCCATTCCCAACCTACGGTCTGGGTGTTTTGCTGGGCGACGAGGTCGAGCGTCGGCTCGGCGCAGGTCAACGCTACGGCGGACTGCGAGATGCCGGCGAGAACTTCCGTCCGCTCGTCCCGGATGTCAAAGGGTTGGGTAACCAGACAACCGTTTGCGTCGGTCACCGAAAGGGTATAGCTCCCCGCGGCTACTTCGCCGAGAATCCGACCGGCCGTACCGTTGCTCCAGGCGTAGGTGATGTCACCCGTGCCGCCGCCGTAGGTGGCCGAGGCGAAACCGGATTGACGACAGTCTTCGTTACGAAGGCTGTCGCGCGAAAGTTGAATGGCCGCCGCCGGTTCGAGAACAAGGAATGAAGTATCCCAGGAACAGGCGTCGGGCGTAAGGTCCGTCACGGTCAAACCGTAAAGGCCGGCGGCCAGGCCGCTGACGGAAGGCCCGTCCAGACCCGGTCGTTCCCAGTTGAAGGCGTATATCATGTTGTTACCGTTTACCACCAAGTCGATCATCCCCGTCGTGTCGTTGGTACATAGTACATCCCGCACCTCGGCTACTACCGCGAAAGTACCGTCGGTCACGTTGGCGATACCACCGGCGGTGCCCGGGCAGCCGTCGCCGCCCGTCACGGACAGCAGTTGGATATCCACGGCGTCGACGTAGTTCAACGAGGTGTCTTGCCCGTTCCGCAGCACCAGCGTCCTCGCCACCCCATTTTCCGCAATCACGAAGGTAAACGGTCCGTTACCGCTGAAAATAAAGGGCACATCGGTGTTAAAGGGAGGGTTGCAAACTGAATAATTACCGCTCACTTCCGCCCGCGTATCGCTCAGCGAAATGGAAAAGCTGTCGCGCAATACAATGCCGCAGGCGTCGCTGACTTCCACCGGATAACTGGTCGTGCCCGGGCGCGTAGTAATGATCAGTACACTGTCCGTCGTCATACTATCCGGCCACGAAAAAGTATAGGGCGCGGTGCCGCCGGACGGTAGCGGGCGGAGCGTGACGAGTTCGAACGGGCAGTTCGCGTCATCCGCGGCAACCTGAAGGATAAACGCATCGGGTGCGCTGATGGTAAAGGTGGTATCCCGCGCGCAGCTCGCGTCTTCCGCGTCGGTGACCGTCACCGTATAGCTTCCGGCGGCCAGGTCCGTACGGTTAGCGTCGGTATTCGGTCCGTCACTCCAGGCGAAAGTAACCGGTACGTTGGCGGCATCCGTCAGCGTAATCGTACCGTCGTTGCCGAGGTTGCAGTTCACGTCGGTCACCACGCCGTTGAAGGTGATTTGCGGGTCGACGACGCGGGCGGTATCTGGTAAAATGTTACCCGAACAACTATTCACGTTGGTAACAGAGAGCACCGTCACCGTCGCCGGGTAGTCGAAGGGCAGGAAGGTGACGCCGGGCGTCAGCGTGAACGGCCGGTTGATCGTCACGCCGGCGGAATCGATCTGAACGACTACCGCGTAGTTTCCGGGCGGGCCGGTTACGGCCAGCGGCACGTCAACGGAGGCGTCGTTGCACAGCGAAAAGCGACCGGTGACCACGGCATCGAAGGTCGGTAGGTTGAAAATCACCGAATCGGTAGCGGAGAAGCCACAGGAGTCCGTCACGATAACCGGGTAGGTCGCCGGCCCGTTAATGCTCGTAACGGTGAGCAAACTGTCGGTCGTCGTACTGTCCGGCCAGCTGAAGGCGTAGGGCGGGGTGCCGCCGCTGACGAGTGGGGCGAGCACCACCGTCTCACCGGGGCACGCGGGTGCCGTGAGATCAAAACCGGTGATCACCAGGTCGGGCGTCGTTTGTAGCACGAATTCCACCGAGTCCGGACAACTGGCGCCGGAACGGAGGATGGCGACGGTGTAGGTGCCCGGGCCAAGTTGATCGCGGTTTGCCCCCGTTTCGCTGGCGTCGTCAGACCAGGCAAAAGAGAAATTGTTGTTGCCGTCGCCCGTCTCGATGGCGATGCCGCCCAGGTTCTGGTTACAGACGGGTTGCACGACGGTGGCGGTGAGCTGTACGTCGGGCGTACGAACGATGGCCGCCCCGTCCGTCCCGCCGCCGCAGCCGCCCGCGTCGAAAACGGAGGCGATCGTTACGTCCGCCGAATAGTCGAACTGAAAGGTGGAATCGTCGGTAACAATGTAGGTCGCCTCCGTCACCACGCCGCTGGAGTCGATACGCAACGTAAGGGTGAACGGGCCGTCGCCCTCCAAATCGACCACGACGTCGGCCACTTCATTTTCGCAAAGGGGAAAGTTGCCTCCGAGCGAGGCGGTAGTCGATGGTGCCAGAATACGGAGCGAGTCACGACCGGTCAGACCACAGCCGTCACTAACGCTGACAACAATGGTGGTGTCGCGACCGGTACTGACGTAGTTGATCAACGAGTCCGTTTCCCCGTTAGGCCACAGGTAGGTGTAGGTACCGTTGCCCCCCAGAGGTGTCGCGGCCAGTGTCAGGTCCTCGTCCGCGCAGGCCACGAAATCGTCGCCCAGCGTCACCTGGAAGTCGACGTTATCCTGGATGTAAAAGGTATCCGCGTTTTCCGTACAGTCGCAGGTGCCGTCGTAACGAATTACGAAGGCCTCTATGCCTTCGGCGAAATCCAGGTCGGCCAGGATCGGAATCTTTAGCGTCGCCGAGGTGTCGCCGCCCGGGATGATGAAGGGCGACTCGGGCAGTAAGTAATCCGCACCCGCTGTATTGTTAGGGTCAACACTACGGATGGCTTCGGTAGTGTCGCCGCTGACGATGGGGATGATGTTGTACTTTACGAGCAAAGGCTGGTTGACGAAGGGCGTGTCGAGCGTACGGCGCGTGAAAGTGACCAGGGCCGTATCGCAGCCTTCCACCGGGTTGAGTCGGGAAACCTGAGCGGTGGTTTTCGGCTCGGGTTTGTTGACGAGGCTGGCCAGGAAGGAGCCGGCTTCGAGAAGGATACCACTGTCTATGGTGGAGTCGTTAACGTCCATCACAATAACCTTGAGCGTGTGACGGGCACAGGGAATAACGGCACCTTTGGCCGTCAGTTTACGGCTGAACCCGTTGAAGTTTATGCCTTCCAGAACTTCAGGCGGCGGATCGGGGGCGGCACAGTTTCGGGCACCCCATAGTGATGTTGTATTGTTTACGAAGAAAGCTTCGTCGGGTGTTCCCGGTGCCAACGTGGCCGGCGAGACAACGTCGCCGCTTACGGGAAGACGCGCAATATTGACGGGGATTCCATCCGGGCCGGTAAGGATAAAGCCGAAAGCGTCGGCGTCGAAACCCGCCGCGAGGGGGTCGCAATATTGCTCGGAAAAGAAAACGTAGTTGAAGGTGATGGTATCCGTAGTTGGTATGAAATCGAAATCCATGATAACCAGGTCGAAAAAATCTCGCCCGGGAGCAACGAGAGCGTCGGCGTCCGGGTCGAAACCATTCCATTCGTTGATAAAATCCCAGCTTTGACCGGCGGGGTTTGTTGGGGAGTTCGGCCCCGGAGCATCGAGTACGTTTCCGGAAGAAATAATAATACCCGAATCAATGCCGACCGTTGGCAGGCCATTCCTGAAAATACCTGACTGGCCTATGAACGTTGAATCCACCCGAGGTCTACGGGCTAATGGAAAGATGTTTCCGGGAAAGAGCGCGAAACAAGTATCTTGCCGAAAGACGGTGTTCAGCATATAGTCGATATCATTCGTTTCCTCGATTTGAATCACGTTATCCATCATCTTCTCCCCGGCAAGCGGAGCGACCACCTTTGAATTTTTCGCTACACCGACTTGCACGTATTTCACCCGTTCATTTAATGCATCCAGGCAAAAGGTCAGTATTCCGTCTTCCGCCACGCCGAGCAGTGAGTTCGGGTCGCGCTCGTGCACCTCATCCGGAATACTACTGAAGGTAACGTATGGAGAACTCTCCGCTTGAATCAGGTAAAACTCGAAGCGGTCACCGGGCACCAGGCCCTTCAGGTGTACGCGGGCTTCTCCGTTCACGTCGAAATTCACCTCGTGCAGAGTCACCTCGCTGGTTACTACGAGTTCAATCTCCTGGGCGGACAAACCGCTCAGGCAGAAGTTCGCGATAACGAACAGTATAACATATAGATATCTCATCTTTGTGGGGCTTAGTCAGATCGGGCCGTCTTCAAGACGTGAAGATTAGCATTAGGTCAGCTTTTATAGCAAAGAAAGTCCGTCTGTAAACGTAAAATGTGTTCATCAATAGTGTGACCGCAAAGATAGCCTTTTGCCGCCTGCTTCCCGTATGCAATGTGTTGTACCGTGACGCTTGACGAACTTACCGTAGTTCTTGTGTCGATTTTGGGTAAACGGGGTGACGCTCCGACAGCCTGCCGGCTATACCGCTTCCGGATATGGCAGGGCGGGGCCGCGGGTGCGAAGGAATGGGGGAAGGGCGGGGCGGCACCGCTGCCGGTCACGGAGCTTTACTACGAACGTTAGTAGGCACTATCCACGTATATCACGCGTCCGGTAAATATTGTTGTCGGTCGGTCTTTAAAACTTCGGACAGTTTACCTTGCTGCGGTACTTCGCCGGCCGCGTATAGATCATGCTGATCTCGAATCCGCCCCGGCTGTTGCTGATCGTACCCACCTCCCCCGCGGAGATGTCATAGCTCACGCCGAATTGTACTTTTTCCGTCTCCAGGCCCACGCCGACGATCCAGGCGTTCACGCCCGGCTTATCTTGCAACTGGTTACTGGCCTGTACCCAAAGGCCGGCGCGCAAGGCGACCTCCCGCCATCGCCGTTCGGTATAGCGAATGTTGGCACCCGCCAAGGCCTCGTAGCCCGGCCCCTGCGTCATGAAGCGCAGCGCGGGCAGCAGACTCATATCGCCCGAGCCCAGCGGAATCTCACCGCCGCCGTGCAGCACGAAGCGCTGGTCCAGCTGATCGGTCGCGCCGTTGACGGGCGAAACGTCCGGCCGGGTCAGGTGATAAGCCGCCACGCCGACGTAGGCACCGAGACGGTTGCCGAAGTTGGCGAAGTAACCCAAACCGACGTTCGCGTCCACGTATAGCGTACTTCCCGTTCCGAAGATGCCTTCGCCGTTGGGAAGTTCGGTGTCCAGGTAGGCCTCGCGGGTCACCTGGTTAACGAAGTACTGGTTGGAAAACCACACCTTGGCCAGGTCGAGCCCGCGCGTCGCCGCGCCGACCTGCGCGCCGCCCGCCAGAAAGTGGCCGGTTCCCCGGCCGTTCAACCGACCGAGGTCCTGCTGATAGCTGAAGCTGAGTAACACCTGGTTGCGCACGTATTCACTGGGCCCCGCCTCATCTTGCTGAAGCTGTAAGCCGAGACCGAAAAAGTTACCGTTACCCGCCGGTCGCCGTATCTCAACACCGGCCGCTACGCTTTTATACCCTTCGCTGCCGAACTGACTGGAGTAGAGGTCCCGGAAGTTAGCCGTAAACCGCAACTCGCCATTCATCAGTCCCGTCATCGCCGGGTTCGTCAGTTGAGGCGTTGCCGCAAGTTGACTATACCTGGCATCCTGCGCGTTCGCCCCGAGCGACGGTAGTAACAGAAAAATGAATGCGGTAGCCCGAAGTGTGAAGCCGGGAATGTAGGAGCGATCAGTCTTGGTCATATGTAGGGAAGCTTTCCGGAAAACAAAAAATTAAACGCAATGGGTTATTTGATCAGCGTGGTTTGACCGGAGAGCACCTCTTCGGAATCATCGTCGTAGCGGACTACAATCTTATAGAAGTAGACGCCACCGTTAACGTCCTGCTCATTAGCCGTCCCGTCCCAGCCCATGCTCGCGTCGTTCACCTCGTAGTCAGAGGCCTCGTAAAGTACGTTTGCCCAGCGATCGAAAACGGCGAAGCTCATCACCCGCGTCCCCGGCCGGCCATGGACGATCAATACGTCGTTCTGACCGTCCCCGTTAGGCGTAAAACCGGTCGGTACGGCGACTTCCCGAATCTTGCGGACGCTGACGCGCATCCGGTCCGTTGCCCGGCAGGAGGTGCCGTCGGTAATCGTCAGGGTGTAGTCGATTTCGTACTCGGGCATGGCGTTCGGCTCGCGACAGTCGGTACAAGTCAGGGTGCCGCCGTAAGAACCCACCCAATCGTAGCGCAGCGTGTCGATACCTCCGACGATGATCGGCACCAGGTCGATACTGTCACCGAAAACGATGGTTGTATCCGCCGGTAGTTCGAGGGTAAACGCCGGGCCGTCCATCACCGTGGTCATCGTAGTGGTCTGACAGCCGGAACTGTCGCGTACGAAGGCCTGGTATTCCCCCGCGCGCAGACCGATGAAGGTGGCGTTGCGCGTAAAGCCCTGGCTTTCCAGTCCGAACAGGTAAGGTGGGCGCCCGCCGGTACCGGTGACGGTGATCGTTCCCGTGGCGTCCCCTTCACAGATGGCCGCCGTCGGTGCAACGGAAATACCGATCTGGTCGGGCTGCACGATCTCGATGGTTTGAATGTATTCACAGTCGTTAGCGTCGGTGATCGTCAGGCGATAGGTGCCCGCGGCGAGACCGGCGATCTGGTTCTGGTTACTGCCCGTACTCCAGGCGTAGCGGAAGCCACCCACGCCGCCCGTTCCGGTAACGGAAATGCGGCCATCGGTTTCGCCGAAGCAGCTGACGTCGGTTTGGTTGAGGAAACCGCCGAGGACGGGTGGTTCGGTTACCGTAAGTACCGTGTCGACCACACAGCCGATCGCGTCGGAGATGCGCAGGGCGTAATCGCCGGCGATCAGATTCCTGACCACGGTGGCGGTACTGTTGCCCGCTTCCGGGCCCCATTGGATATCGTAAGGTCCGCCGTTGGGGCCGGTGATATCCGTAAGCGTCAGGCTGCCGGTATTATCACCGGCGCAGGTCACGGGCTCCTGGTCCACGTTGAACAGGATGGGGGGCGGAGCGGGTAGAAAACGCGTTCCTACGCCTTCACAGCCACGCGGACCGGTCACCGTAACGCTGTAGGTTGCGTTGCCGGGCACGCCGTTGATCGCCGGGCCGGTCATGCCGTTAGACCACAAATAGGTGTACTGACTTTCCATCGTTCCGGGCCGAACGCTGAAGGCCGCGCCCACGCCGCCGTCGGTACGGTCGTTACAGGTCGGCAGTCGCAATTGCAGCGTCACCACGATCTCTTCCAGGTCTACGGTACTGACGGTGAAGGTCTCGGTGCAGCCGTTGGCGTCCGTAACGTCTACCGTCGGGCTGCCGGCGGGCAGGGAAGCGGCCGTCGCGGCGGTTTCCCCGTTAGACCACAGGAAAGTGTAAGGGCCGGTTCCGCCGTCGGGCGTAACGGTCGCGGAGTTAGCGGAGGTACCGAAACAGCCCATCACGTCTTGCGTGATCGTTGCCGTAAGCGGGGCCGACGGCTGATCTACGGTAACCGTGTTAATCGCCATGCAGCCGCGCTGGTCGGTGACGGTCACGTCGAAGGTGCCGGCGTCGAGGTCGGGCACGCTATCGGTTGTCGCACCGGTTTGCCAGGCGTAATTGTAAGGGGCCGTACCGCCATCGGGAAGGGCAACCGCGTAGCCGTCGTTCCCATCGCGGCAGGTGACCTCGCCGTCGCGAAAGGCGATCGTGAGCTGGTCCGGTTCGCCCACCGTTTCGGTCAGCGTAGTGGTACACCCCTGGGAGTCAGTGACGCGGAGGGTGTAGGTGCCGGCCGTCAGCGCCCCGGCGTCTTCGTCGTTTTG
>ENA-ORXT01003871-ORXT01003871.1-marine-metagenome-genome-assembly--contig:-NODE-3871-length-16002-cov-4.413124_pt1 | contig 16002 bp, 12 predicted proteins | sample MGYA00237868_ERZ511482 | MGnify/ENA metagenome assembly ERZ511482 | reverse complement strand
GCTTAAGTCCTTCTTTTGGAGTGGAAATGGATACGTATCAGAACTTTCATTTGAAAGATGCACATTTTGATCATGCTGCATTGATGGCAAATGGAGTGTCCAACCACAAGCTAGGACTAACTGAACCAGTTCCACTACTTCCCAAGAAAGAGAATGTCGAAAATTGCACTTTTTACACAGTAAAATTTCTGTGGGACTCTAGATCGCAAATATTCACTTATGAATTCAATGGCATAGAACGGATCAGAAGGAAAATCGACTTGATTTCTTTAATATTCAAGGACAATTCTAATGTTTTCTGGGGCTTAGGAGCTGCAACAGCGCAGAAACGTAATAAACAACTCGTCAGAATAAGAAAACTAGAATTCACGCCAAATGAAACATTAAGCATTGATAATCAAGCATCTTTGCTAAATGGTGATGCTTATATTCTTCACCCGATAAACTTTGATGCTGGAAGTGCTGAACTTCCCGATTCTGCTAAACCAATATTAGATAAACTGATACGCTTTCATCAAGAACATCCTAAGTATAGCTTTATTTTAGACAGTATCATTGGCTCAGAAGACGGTGGAAGTAATAACTCGGAATTGGCGATGGATCGCGTTAAAGCGATTGCTCGACACATGATAGCTAAAGGCTTTGCAGAAAATAAAATCATCTATTACGGAAATCGAGAATTTAATCCTGTAAACCTTGAAAATGTTGAAAAAGGGCAAAAAGATGATGATCGGATTGAACTGCGAATGAGAATTATCAAGGTCTAGAAAAGAGCTCGACTTCTTACTCTATGTACGTCGAACTAAAGTTTTGAGGGAAATATGATTACTATTGCTTTGCCGTTAAATGACAAGCTAATTTTACTTACCACTCTATCTTGAAATACTAAAAGGCCATAAATCGTTGATTTACAGATTTTTGAAATAATTAAAATTCAAATTTTCTTAACCCAAATGGATTTTCCGTTGTTTCACTTTGTTGCAAATAGGATAAACTTCTCATCAATTATATATCTCGAATCTAAATGTAGGGCATAAAAAAAGCCTCTCCGAAGAGAAGCTTTTGTTGACCCACAAGGACTCGAACCTTGAATGCCAGTACCAAAAACTGGTGTGTTGCCAATTACACCATGGGTCAATTGCGTGTGCAAAAGTAGTATAATTTCTAATGTGGTAAAACCATTCGGACAATTTATTCTAAAATCATTCTTTTAACTTGTAAATTGCATTCAAATCTCTGCCCATTCCATCATAATCTAGACCGTACCCGACGACAAAGTCATTTGGTATGTCAAAGCCGATATAGTCTACTGAAACGTCCTTTTGAAGGGCATCTGGCTTGTTTAAAAGACTAAACACTTTGACGCTTGCTGCTCCTTTATGTTGCATTAAGTTTAAAAGATAATCTAAGGTTAAGCCAGTATCAATAATATCTTCTACAATTAAAACATCTCTTCCAGCTAGATCCATGCCTCCAAATCCCATTCTTTCTTTGACGACATGGGTCGATTCCATACCTGAATAAGAAGAATATTTAACAAATTTGATGTCTACAGGAGTTTTGAGATGTCTACACAAGTCGGCCATAATGATAAATGCACCCGTCAGGTTACCGATCATGGTGATCATTTTAGTGTTATAGTCCTTATCGATTTGCTCTGCAAGTTCGTCAATTCGTGTATTAATTTGATCTTGACTGATATAGACCTCAAAGGCTTTGTCGTGTAATGTGACAATTTCGCTCATTTTATAATCTCAAGTTTGATGAATAGGAAAGAAACAAATATACGACAGCGGCTTCATGTTTTGAATAATTATTATACAAAAACAAAGAGCCCAACGAAGATTTTTGTCTTGAGCTATTTAATCTCGAATTACTGAGATTCTATTCCATATTTATCCAATAGATAGACCAAACTCGTCATTGCTGCAGCTCCTAAGTGTAACTCTCTTTGATTTACGGCAGCTATTCTGTCATTTGCTGTATGATGAAAATCGAAGTACCTATTTGAGTCTGGACGTAAGCCAAACAATAATCCGCCTTGAGATTTTAGTGGATTGATATCTGCACCTCCACCTCCAGGACTGAGTTCAAGTCCATAACTACCAAGTAGATTCCTCCAATCTCTAATATTCGGAAATTTTTCTTCGAAGACCAGCGTGCTTCCACCGACACCAAAACCTCTTGGCGAGAATCCGCCAGCATCAGATTCAATAGCGGCCATGTGATATTCGCGTTTCTCATTTGATGCTTTGGCATATGCTTTTGCACCACCAAGTCCATTCTCTTCATTCATAAACAATACACATCTGATCGTTCTTTTGGGTGTATAATTGAGGGCTCTTAAAGTGGAAAGCACTTGCATAGAGTGAACGCATCCAGCGCCATCATCATGCGCTCCACCACCTAAGTCCCAGCTATCAAGATGCCCCCCAACCAAGATGATTTCATCTGGATGTTCTGAACCTTTTATTTCTCCGATAACGTTGTAAGAGGTTTTATTTTCTCCATTAAAACAATCATTTTCCATGTAAATAGAAACTGGTTCTTTGTCCATAAGATTTGACAATAATTCTGCATCATTGGTGGTAATCGCCATAGAAGGAATATGCTTGTCACCTGAAGCAAAAACAGTGACACCGGTGTGAGGCACATCATCTAATTGATTTGTCATTGATCTTACAATAGCTCCAGTCGCACCTTTTTTCGCTGCCAAAGCTGGACCACTACCTCGCTGATCTACAGCGCCTCCATAAGCGCGAAAAGAATTGATTTGTGTTGGATCCATTGGTCTATTAAAAAAGACGATTTTCTTTGAAACTTCTGACGGACTCAGCGCTTTTAGTTCGTCTAGAGATTGAACTTCAATGACTTCACCAAATATACCTTGAGGGCCTGAACCAGTAGAATTCCCTAGACTTGTAGAATTGAGAATAAATGTTCCTTTAGAGGAGGAATTGACAACTGCCACAAGTTCGACTATACCTCTTTCCCATACCGGAACTTCACATTTCTGTAAGCGAACGGTATCGATGTTGAATGATTGTAGAATACTTTCTGTATAAATTACAGCATTTTCAGCATTTTCAGAACCAGCTAAACGACCGCCAATATTTTCAGAAAGATGATGTAACCAGTCATATGCTTGTCCATTTAAAAGGCTTTCCGAATAAATTTCTTTTATAAAAAAGGCATCTTCATCGCTTTGGCTATGTGTCAAATTTGAAAGGAAGACAAAAAAGCAAAGTGTACATATCGATTTCATGGAATTTTAACATTTATTCAAGGATAAGCTAAGATAAAAATGCCGTCAAAGTTTATGCTTGGCTTGAATATTTATGAAAAAATAGTATCTTTACTAAGTGTCAATATTACAATAAGTGATTTTGCCACATTGGTTTCATTTGGTTAGGGTTGAGGTAATGCATTGCATTACCTCATTTTTTATTTAGTTAAGATTTGACTATATTTGTATTTTAATTAGCTTCCTTTTAATTTCAGTGTAACTTTCTTATTTTTTTACGTCTAACACTTGTATAAGGTGTTTTTAACCAAACCACTTAAGTTTTGATTCGCCTACTATTTGCACTATTGACACGGAAAATTACGACTACTATCTCTGATGAAGATGCAGTAGATCAATATATTCTAACTCAAAATCAGAAGTATTTTGATGTGTTATACAGCAGATATTCTTCGAAAATTTTTGGAAAGTGTTTATCTATCCTAAAAGATGAAGAAAAGGCAGAAGATGCGACCCAAGAAATTTTTGTCAAAATTCTATTGAATTTATCAAAGTTTGGAGGGAAGTCGAAGTTTTCGACATGGATTTATTCAATTACATATAATTTTTGTATTGATACTATTCGGAAAAAGAAAAAAGATAAAAGTGTTTTGGTCGATGACATGACAAACGAGCATGATACAGCAGACGATGGAGTAGAAGATCGATTTTTATTGGAAATGAATGTCAGGAGACTTAAAGTTATTCTAGACAAAATTCCAACTACCGATAAAGCTATTTTGTTGATGAAGTATCAGGATGAGATGTCGATAAAGGAGATAAGTGAGATTCTTGGAAAATCTGAGAGTGCGATAAAGATGAAAATTAAGCGCGCAAAACAGAAGTTTAAGAGGACTCACAAAGAAAATTACACTGAAATTTAAAAAAAAGTTTGATGCCTACGAATAGTTTTAAGGAGTTAGAAAAAGAAAACTCTAAGCAGTTTGAAGAAAGAGATAAAAGGGTACGTGATAATGTGAATCACTCTGTAGGTTTCTTTCATTTCATAGGAGATATCCTTGACTTATTTTCGTCTAAGGTTGTGAACATGTTCCTTTCTGTTTCAGGGGGGAAAGGGCCAAAGTCAGATAATGAATCACAGGATAAAGGTGGCAGAGCCTCTGATGACCAAGAGCACTCTAAACCTAAATACCCAAACACATTTAAATAGGAGCTAATTTAATTGCATTAAAAATTTAGATAATTTATTTTTTAAAGACTTCAGTTAAATAATCAATTAAATCTTATTAAATGTTAGATGGATTAACAGCAGAATTACTGCAACAATTTATTAGTTCGGTACCAAGAATAGCCAAAGCTCTCTTTATTTTAATAATCGGATTTATAATCGCAAAGATTGTTGCAAGAATTATAAGTCGAGTATTAGAGAGAATTAAAATTGATAAGATTGGAGAAAAATTAGAGGAGATTGATATAGTTCAAAAGTCAAATGTCAAAATAAAGATTAGCAAAATTTTATCAAAATTCGTTTATTACGTTTTACTGCTTTTTTTTATGATCGCAGGCGCAGAGGCACTTGGTATGCCAGCAATCTCTGAGTTGGTAGCAGATATTATCAATTTCATTCCGAATCTGATAGTAGCTATAATTATGATTGTGCTTGGCTTATTGATTGCTGAAGCACTTAAGAATATCATTCACACCGCACTCAAGTCCTTAGGGATACCTTCTGCAAGCATGATCGCAAATTTTGTTTTTTACTTTATTCTTCTGACCGTTTTTGTAAGTGCGCTTAGACAAGCTGCTGTTGAAACAAAATTTTTAGAGACAAACCTATCAATTTTAATTGCTGGTGTTGTATTCGCTTTTGCAATTGGATATGGTCTAGCATCTAAAGATTTAATACAGAATTTTCTATCTTCTTTTTATAATAAAGGGAAAATATCCATTGGTGATACCATTTCGATAGGCGATGTCTCCGGAGAAATCATAAATATTGACAATACAACAGTTACTATTCGGTCAAATGATCGTCGAATATTGTATCCGTTAAGTCAAGTCTTAGGGAATAAAATAACAATACACGATTAAAATTAAAAACTAAAATACTTAGACTAATAAATTACATTATGAAAAAGATTACACTATTATTATTTATGTTCTGTGTGGCTTTTACTGCTGTAGATGCACAAACATTGGATGCTGATATCAAGGCTAAACAAGCTGAATTAAAAGCTGCTCAAGAATCAATCGATAAACTCACTGGAGAAATTGCTGATTTGGAAGCATCAATCGAATCAGGAGCTGGTTGGTTAACTGGTTTTGGAGGGACACTAGGCTTTAATCTTAACAAATCTAACGGTTGGATTGCAAATCCTAATCCAAATGCAAGTTCTTCTGCATTGGCAATCGGATTAAGTGGTTATGCAAATAACATAACTGAGGATTTTTTCTGGAGGAATAAAGCAATTTTGAACAAAGCTTGGGCAGATATTGACTTAAGCGATGCAGACAGTGGTATTCCAGAAGATAAATTATTTGACAACGGAACAGTTGATTTATTAAATTTATCTTCTCTTGCTGGTAAACCAATTTCTGACACATGGGCTATTTCTGGTTTAGGAGAATTAAATACCTCTCTTGGTAACTTCTTAGCTCCTGGAACAATAGATATTGGGGTTGGATTAACATGGACTCCAGATATCGATGATTTAATTGTTGTTATTCACCCATTAAATTATCACTTTGGTTTTTCAGGTAAAGATGCAAATGGCGATAGAATATTTAGTGCTGCATCAGCTTTAGGTGCAAAAATCAGAGCTGATTATACACACGATTGGGATGGATTTGCATATACATCTACTTTAACATCATTTGTACCATATCAAGGTGCTGTAGAACCGGCTCCTTCTTTATTTGAATGGACATGGTTACACACATTAACATTTGATGTATGGAAAGGAGTTGGTGTTGGTATTTCTGCTGGTTTAAGAAGTGCTGAGTTTGAATCTTTAGATACGCAGACATTCTATTCTGTGGGTTTATCTTACGCATTATAAGAATTATTCTTTCTTTTATAAGAAAAGAAAATATTGATATAAAAGCCTGTCTTCAATTTGGAGATGGGCTTTTTCATTTTCGTATCTTGCACATCTTATTCAAATGATAATATGAGCGAGAAAAAACTCTTCCTTTTAGATGGACATGCTCTTGTATATAGAGCTCACTTTGCCTTCATTAATCGACCACTGATTAATTCAAAGGGAATTAATACTTCTGCAATCACCGGTTTTGTACGAACACTATGGGATTTGATGAGAAATCAAAAACCATCTCACCTAGCGGTGGCATTTGACCCAATAGGCAATGTCTTTCGTCACGAAGAGTTTCCCATGTATAAAGCCAATCGAGATCCTCAACCAGAAGATATTTCAATCGCATTACCATATATAGAAAAGATTGTCAAAGGCTTTAATATCCCGATTGTCATGGTCAAAAACTATGAAGCTGATGATATTATCGGAACTCTGGCAAAGCAAGCTGAGAGAGAAGGTTTCGATGTGTACATGGTGACACCAGATAAAGACTATGCACAACTAGTCTCTGACAAAGTGTTTATGTATAAACCCGCCCGAATGGGAAATGGTATAGAAATTTTAGGAGAAAAGGAAGTATTAGAGAAGTGGCAGATCGAAAGGGTGGATCAGGTCATAGATGTACTTGGCCTACAAGGCGATAGTGTCGACAATATTCCAGGAATTCCAGGAATAGGTGCGAAAACGGCAGTTAAGTTATTAGCATTATTTGATTCAATGGAAGGCATACTTGCCAATACAGATAAGTTGAAGGGCAAGCAAAAAGAAAAGGTTGAGTTGTTTGCTGAACAAGGTAGATTATCAAAACGATTAGCGACGATAAACATTAATTCACCTATTGAGTTTGATGCGAAGACATTTGAATTTGAAGAGCCTAATAAAGAAGTTCTTGGTAAGCTTTTCCAAGAATTGGAATTTAGATCTTTAGCGAGCCAGATATTAGGTACACCAAAAGAAGGAACACAACAAAATTTATTTGGTGAAACCAGCTCCTCCTCCGAACCAGCCAAACAATTTAAGGCACCCGTTTATGCTGTTGCTAAGAATAATATTGAGAATACAAAGCATGATTATAAACTTGTACAATCTGAGTCAGATATCAAGGATTTGGTAAAAAAATTGTCTGGATGTAAATCGTTTAGTTTTGATACTGAGACGACTGGTATTGATGCGAATAAAGCTGAGCTAGTCGGGCTAGCATTCTCGACCAAAGCAAAAGAAGGGTATTATATACCTGTCTCAGATAATTATGAAGAAGCGAAATCTCAAGTCGCGCAGTTTAAATCCGTTCTCGAGGATGAGTCCATTTTAAAAATAGGCCAGAATATTAAGTATGATATATTAATGTTGAGATGGTATGGTGTAGTAGTGAAAGGGACTTACTTCGACACAATGATTGCACATTATTTATGTGAGCCTGATCTTCGTCACAAATTGGATTATTTATCAGAAGCATATTTAGAATATAAGATGGTTCCGATTGAAGACCTCATTGGTAAAAGAGGAAAAAATCAATTGACCATGCGAGATATTGCGATTGAAAAAGTTAGCGAATATGCTGGTGAAGACGCTGATATCACACTGCAGATCAAAGATGTTTTAGAAAAGAAATTAGAAGAGATTGAAGTCGCAGATTTGTATTATAAAATAGAAGAGCCGCTCATTGATGTACTTGCAGAAATTGAATTTAATGGAGTCAAAATTAATCCTGATTTTCTAGCTAATTATTCTAAAGTTTTAGGAAAGGAAATCCAGAAAAAAGAAAAAGCGATTTATAAAAAGGCTGGTGTAGAATTTAATATTGCTAGCCCCAAACAAGTCGGCGAAGTTCTTTTCGAAAAATTAGAAATTCCATATCGATGGCGGAAAACTGGATCAGGACAATATTCAACGGATGTCACTAAATTAAATGAATTATCAGTTAAACATGATATAGTAAAGGATATCTTGAATTTTAGAAAGTTTGCTAAATTAAAATCGACCTATGTAGATTCCTTGCCTTTAATGATTAATGAAAAAACTGGTTTGGTCCATAGTAATTTTAATCAAGCAAGGGCTGCGACTGGTAGATTGAGTTCTGAAAATCCAAACCTTCAAAATATTCCGATCAAAGATGAAGCAGGTAGAGAAATTCGAAAAGCATTTGAGCCAAGAGATAAAGACCATATTTTGTTGGCAGCTGATTATTCTCAAATTGAGCTGCGATTAATTTCTGAGATTAGTAAAGATGAGTCAATGTTAAAATCATTCATTGATGGCAATGATTTTCATCGAGCGACAGCTGCTAAGGTTTTTGGAACGCCTTATGACGAGGTCACAGCAGAAGAAAGACGAAGAGCAAAGACAGTAAATTTTAGTGTAATTTATGGAGCTGGGGCAACAAATCTGAGTCGGCAGCTTGGCATTAAACGCGCTGAAGCATCGGAATTGATTGAAACCTACTTTGCCCAATTCGGAGGACTACAAGAATATATGACAGACACTGTGGCATTCGCACGTGAGAATGGTTTTGTAAAAACCTTGCTAGGCAGAAAAAGAATGTTGAGGGATATTAATTCTAGAAATGGATTAACACGAAGTAATGCAGAACGCATGGCAATCAATACCCCTATTCAAGGGACTGCAGCTGACATGATCAAAATTGCAATGATTAATATTCATAAGATTATGAAAGAACAAGACTTAAAGAGTAAGATGATTATGCAGGTGCATGATGAACTTGTATTTGATGTTCACCGATCAGAACTGGAGATGATTCAACCAATGATTGAAACAGAGATGAAAAATGCAATTCCGAATTTGACGGTACCAATTGTCGTAAGTATGGATACTGGTGAAAATTGGTTAGAGGCACATTAAGAAAGAGTGCTTAAAAAAACTTATTTCCTATATCAAAGGGAAATTGTGATAGCTTATAAATTGAATTTTATGGTATAAAGTGTTTAAACTATACCAAAAAGTGCGCTTGGTATAATCAGCTTTTTAAATCTTTCACTTCTTCTTTTGTTAAGTCCCTCCATTTGCCAACATCTATTTTCCCAAGCTCGATATGCATGATTCTTATTCTTTTTAAGGTTAAGACTTTATAGTTTAACTGTTCGCACATACGTCTAATTTGCCTATTAAGACCTTGAGTCAAGATGATTGAAAATGTATTTTTTGATAATTTTTTTACTGTTGCCTTTTTAGTTTTAGTATTTAATATTTTGATTCCTGAACTCATTTTTTGTATAAAATGATCAGAAATCGGTATATCAACTTTTACAATATATTCTTTTTGATGGTTATTCTCTTCACGTAAAATATGATTTACGATATCTCCATCATTGGTCAACAATATTAATCCTGACGATGCTTTGTCTAATCTGCCGATAGGAAAGATTCTTTTTTTGTGATTAATGAAGTCGATAATATTATCCTTATCTCTTTGATCCGTAGTGCATGTGATGCCTGGTGGTTTGTGAAAAGCGATATAGATTGGCTTAGACTTATTTTTGAGGACTTTGCCATTTAATAAAACGGTATCATTTTCAAACACTCGATTTCCCTTGATTGCTTGTTTGCCATTGATCATCACGAGACCCCATTCGATCCACTGGTCTGCTTCTCGCCGAGAGCATTTTCCAGTGCTGCTTATATATTTATTTAGACTGATAGACTTGTCTGACATAAGACTCAATATATAATTTTAGGCAATAAAAGTTGAATTGATAATTTCAATTCCAAGCAAATAAGTTATTGCCATTATGCTGCAATATAACTTGATTATTAAGCATAGTTGGCATCTTCTCTTTGAGTTTTAGACTATTGTTATCTTTACTAAATTATTTTTGGTCCACTAAGTATTTTTTATGATAAAACACAGCTTATTATTGTTCATGTCAATGACTCTAATTTCATGTCTTAGCTACAATCCTCCTAAGAAAAAAAACCTAGGTGTTAATTTGCCTTTGGATAGCCTTTTACTTCCTGCTGGATTTCATATTGAGGTGTATGCCGATAGTGTTACGAATGCAAGGTCCATGGCACTGAGTCCATCAGGTACTTTATTCGTCGGAACTCGAAATGAAGGGAATGTGTATGCCTTACAAGATTTGGACAACAATTATCAGGCTGATACGATGTTTACAATTTTAACAGATGGCAATATGCCAAATGGTGTGGCCTTTAAAGATGGGGACTTATATATAGCAGAGGTTAATCGGATTTTGAAATTTAGCGATATCGAATCAAAATTGTCAAATCCAGGTGAGCCAGAGATAATTTATGATAAGTATCCGACTGAAAAACACCATGGATGGAAATATATCGCATTTGGACCTGATGGAAAATTATATGTTCCAGTCGGAGCACCATGCAATATTTGTGAATCAGAAGATCAAATATTTAATTCAATAACTAGAATTAATCCAGATGGGACAGGTTTAGAAATCGTACAAGAAGGAGTTAGGAATACTGTTGGGTTCACTTGGCATCCACAGACGAATGATCTTTGGTTTACTGATAATGGAAGAGACATGCTCGGAGATGATGAACCAGCTTGCGAATTAAATCGAGCAAGTCAAGATTTTCAACATTTTGGTTATCCTTATTGCCATCAAGGAGACTTAGCTGATCCAAAATTTGGAGATAAGCGTGATTGTTCTGAATTTGTCGCACCGGCGCAAAACTTAGGTCCACACGTCGCTCCCTTGGGATGTGAGTTTGTCAAAGAGCAAATGTTTCCAAGTTCATTTGGAAATAAAATATTAGTCGCAGAACATGGCAGTTGGAATAGATCTAATAAAATTGGATATAGATTAACAATGGTTGAGCTTGATGAAAATCAGAAAGCGACTCGCTATGAGGACTTTATTTCAGGATGGTTAGATGAAGATGATGATGATGTGTGGGGAAGACCTGTAGATTTAGAGTGGCTGCATGACGGATCACTATTGATATCAGATGATTTTGCTGATGTGATTTATCGAGTGACTTATGGTGGGTGATACCTTGTCTCTTACAAGTACCTGTTTTATAATTTAAAATCTCTTTTGTTTTGCCCCTAATTAATCGGACACCAATTAAGGTATCTGCATTAGATCCTATTTTGAAATACAAAAATTACGTTTAATCTTTGTTATGACGGACGACCGACGGTGACGTTTTGTACCGAAGGTAGATAGATCAGGCCTGACTATCATTTTTTTGATTCTACGAATCAATGACGGACTCCCTTTGGTTCTGTATTACCCGAGACTAAATAATTTTGACGATATTCTATTGGTGAATCTAATCCCAATCTATGTAAAAACCAGTGTTCATTGTATCTATTTATAAAATCTTCTATTTTCTGTTTTGCACTTTCTAAATTATTGATCGAATATATATCCACTAATTGTTCTTTCAATGTTCTGTGAAATCTTTCAATAATACCATTACATTCTGGGCTACGAATAAATGCAGAACTTTTTCTGATCCCTAAAAATAATAATTCTCTACTAAATGCTTTTGAGTCAAACTCACTACCATGATCGACTCTCATACTCAATTGAGCATCCTTACATACCTGTTTATCGATTTTGCCAAATTCATTTTGCACCGCATTTCGTAATGCCTGCATCACCTCTACATGTGTGTGCTTATCACTCACGTACCATCCTTTAATTTCACTATTGAAATGATCTATAACACCCATAAAATAAATCTTGCCTACCGAAGTTTTGAATTCTTTGATATCCATTCCCCACAATTCATTAGGTCGATCTGTTGTTATTGATCCGTCGTGTGGACTTGTTTTTACATGTCCTCTCGCGTTCTGATGACATAGTAATTCCGCTTCTGACATAATTCTTCTCAGTCGCTCTTTGGCTACTGTAATTCCTAGTTTAACCAAACGCTTATGAAGCTTTTTATATCCTTCCAGATAAAACACAGGATCTTTTAAATAGTCTCTTAGGGCTTCAAGAACTTCTTTATCACTACATTTTGGCTTTGGACCTGGTCGCTTTTTATGATCAAGCTTTTTGCGTTTATCATAAAAAGTACTTGGACTCACACCAGACACACCTAAGAGCATACGCTTATTGCAATTTGGAAAATAATTCATAAGCATATTGACTACCTTGATTTTATCTGACGGATCAACTCCATCTTTTTTTTATACATTTCAAGCTCCATAGCTTGCTTACCTATAACCCTTTGTGCATCTCGTAATTTTTTATCTTCAGGAGATTTTCTAAAACCATCTTTACCACTTTCAATAAATTGATCACGCCATAAGCTCAAGTCATGAGCTGACATCCCGTACTCCCGACACAGCTCATCTATAGATTCACCACGCAATAAACGAAGAACCACTTCTGTCTTTCGATTCAGACTCATTCGTGTCTTTTTCTCTTGTTTCATTGTTGTAAGTTATGTGTTTACTAAAAATATTAAGCTTTTTTAGTGTCCACATTTAATTGAGGGCAATACACTTTTACCGATATAAAAGCGAAAATTATAATTTTATAAGGAACAATTTATGTTCTGCACTTCATCTAGATATATTTATTATCTTAGAATCAGACTATTTCCTTGATAATCTTTAAGCTTATCAGTAAGGCCATGCTTCCAAAATAATATCATTATGAGAATGATCATTTCTCTGTTATGCATATCAATTGCAATAACTATATCTGTTACACAAATTATAAGTCAAGCTTCAGAAGAGCAAGACCCACTTATCTCCTTTTTAAATAATCTTGACACTATTCCAGATGCTGAAAGAAAGCTTTCTGCAATCATTAGTTTTTCATATTCCCAGAGATATAGAAAGTCAATTTATCCATTGACATTAAAAGCAAGACAGATAGCTAATGGATCAGGTGATATAGAACTAATTGCCGTCGGTAATGAATACGCCGCAAACTATTTTCAATACAATTTCAATTTAGATAGTGCAGAATGGTACTATAAAAAAGCACTTGCTGATATTCCTATGAATTTAAAAGCAGCGAGTATAATTGCGGCTTATGGCGGACTTTTGAGCAAACAAGGAAATATTCCTAAGTCTATTGAATATAGTTTGAGGGCGAAAAAAATTTATGAGAATAATGAAAACATATTAACTGGCAAAGATGAAGTCAAACGCAAAGGTCAATATGGCTCATTGTTAAATAGTATCGGAAACATTTATAATAAATTTGAAGATTTCGAATTAGCGAATTCATATTACGATCAAGCACAATTACAATTTAGGGCAATAAATGATACGACAGCAGCGAGTATTATATTGTCTAATAAGGGAGAGCTTCTTAACGAAAATGGTCGCTATAAAGAAGCACTGAACGATTTGCTTGAGGCTAGACAATTAAAACAAAAAATTGGATTATCTATAAAGTCGATTACCATGACGGATTTTAATATTGCTGATTCGTACAAAGGACTTAAAGACTACAAATCAGCGTTGTCATTATACCAAAGCACGATTGATAATTTTGAAAAATTGGATTATGATTTTGGGAAAGCCATTTCGTATACAAATTTAGGACTGCTACTATATGATCAAAATGATTTCGATGCCGCCTACAAAAACTGTAAAACAGGAAATGATTATGCGCTCATAGCAGAATCGGCAGATATCCAAGAACTCTCTTTTGAATGTCTGTATAAAACTTTGAAAATATTAAATAAACCAGCGGAGGCTTTAGCTATGCATGAAGCATTTATTATAAAAAGAGATTCGATTAAAAATGAGAAGAATACAAAATTGATCACACAGATGGAAATGAACTATGCCTATCAAAAAGAAGAAGTTAAAAAGGAAGGTGTAGCTAAAGATAAGGCACGTAAAAATACCTTGATTATATCCTCGTTAACTGGTGTCATATTTAGTCTATTTTTAATTAGTTATTTGATTTATAAAAGTTTGGTAGAACGTAGATCGTCAGAAAAAATTCTGGCCGAAAAGAATGATGTTATTTCTAAAGCACTTTATGAAAAAGATATTTTGCTGAGAGAGATTCATCACAGAGTGAAAAATAATTTGCAAGTCATATCATCCTTATTATCATTACAATCGCGTTATACAGACGACCCGCAGATAGCTTTAGCGATCAAGTCTGGAAAGGATAGAGTTAAAGCTATGACATTAATCCATCAAAACTTATATCAAAAGGAAAATTTGACAGGAATTCAGGTTCATCATTATTTTGATAAATTGATTAAAAGTTTGTTTGATTCTTATAATATCTCTCCAGGAAAAATAAAATTGGAAACAGATATTGATCCAATGAATTTAGATGTGGAGACAGCAGTTCCACTTGGATTGATCGCTAATGAATTAATCACAAATGCTTTAAAATATGCATTTCCAAATGATAGCGAAGGTTGTATTTTAGTAAGTCTAAAAGAGGAAAATAATAGAATTATTTTCAGTGTTACTGATAATGGAGTAGGCATAGATGAAGCTAGGAAAGAGGGTAAAGATGGTTTTGGATTAGAACTTGTAGACGCCTTTAAAATAAAATTAGCGGCAGATTTTGATATTATTTCTAATGAAGGGACTTCGGTTGTTTTAAAAATTAAGGACTATAAAAAAACCGTCAAGAGCCAATTGAAACAAGCTAGTTGATCAAATTCAGATTAAGAAGTCACAATTGCATAATTCTGACCACTATATTCTGACCACTATATAATGACCACTAGAAGAACAAGTCAGAAATCGTTTAACAATGAAAGTATTATACACAGTAAGTTCGCTATGACCCAAAGTAATTAAGTAGATAAAAGTCAGGTATCAAAAAAAAAGCCAGATCCAATTTTCATGAATCTAGCTTTTTTATGTGTGTAAGATTAGTAATTATTATTTTCTACGATTTGCCGCTTTGAAAGCCTGGTCTAAATCTGCGATAATATCATCAATATGCTCTATGCCAACACAAAGTCTCAATAGATCCTGTGTTACACCAGCAGAATTCTGCTCAGTATCGGTCATTTGACGATGAGTGGTTGACGCTGGGTGACATGCTAAAGATTTAGCATCTCCAATGTTAACAAGTCTTTTAAACAAGCCCAGTGCGTCATAGAATTTTACTGCTTTTTTGTATCCACCTTTGATGCCAAAACTCATAAGTGCTGAAGGTTTACCACCTGCATACTTTTTGGCTAATTTATAATATTTATCAGAGGATAATCCAGCGTAGTTTATCCAAGAAACTTGCTTATGCTTTTTTAAATATTTTGCAACAGTAATAGCATTTTCACAATGTCTTTCCATTCGGATATTCAACGTTTCGAGCCCTTGCATTATTTGGAATGCACTCATTGCTGATAGTGCGGACCCTGTATTTCTCAAAGGTACTGTTCTCGCTCTTGCGATATAAGCAGCAGGTCCCATAGCATCATTATAAACTACACCATGATAGGATGCTTCTGGTGTACTAAATTGATGAAATTTCTTAGCATGTTTCGCCCAAGGGAATTTACCTGAGTCAACAATTGCACCGCCTAGAGTTGTCCCATGACCACCTATGTATTTCGTCAAAGAGTGAACCACGATATCAACACCATGTTCTATTGGTCTTATGATTGCTGGTGTTGCCACTGTATTGTCACAAATAACGGGAACACCTTTTTTGTGAGCTACTTTTGCAATGCCAGCTAAGTCTGCAACATTTCCAGCAGGGTTTCCTATTGATT
>ENA-ORXT01003870-ORXT01003870.1-marine-metagenome-genome-assembly--contig:-NODE-3870-length-16004-cov-5.157155_pt1 | contig 16004 bp, 17 predicted proteins | sample MGYA00237868_ERZ511482 | MGnify/ENA metagenome assembly ERZ511482 | reverse complement strand
ATCCCGCCTTCCTCTTCAATAGGATCGCGGCTGAGCCATCTTCCTGTTTCGGAGTTGTAGTATCTGTAGCCGTAATACAACACTTCCAGCGCGGTTGTAGGTGACCTTGAGCCCTTCGAAGTGACGCCGAGGCTCTTATTCGCAGGGCGGGAGTCATACTCTGACTGTGGTCCCGAGAATGTGGGCGAACTGGAGAAATTCCTCTCGCTGTCATCGGCGCTGAGGCTAGATCGTAAGGTAGCGCCGATGGACAGAAATGGGCGCTCCCTAGTGCGCGAAACCCTGGAAACACGGGCCGTCTCGCCAGCGAGTCGTGTGACCTTCGTTTCGACGGCGTAGGTGCGGATGTCATCGGTTTCCAAGGCATGATGCTGGCTTGGTGCCAGGATTGAAACGCTGGTGGGGGTGGCCAGAGCGCCGTCTCGCCTGTCGGATGTGCTGGCGTAGATGTCCCCGAGGATGGCGTAGGTGATTCCTAGAGTGACCAGAGCGACCGAGAGAAGCCGCAGAAAATCGGGGGCCGACTGGGGTTCGTGAGCTGGTTTTTGGGGATACACCGAGAACATATGATATCAGGCCGCACCCGTTATGGGAAGATCGATCTGTCGCTCACTCAGCACCTCGACACCGGTAGCACGGGCGGTCCGCCAGAGCTTGGCAGCTCCGGCTCCCATCGGCCCGGCGGTGCGGACCTCCTACACGGGGGATGACCCTTTCTCACTTTCACCCGGCGCCATGCGCCTGCGCCATTGCGCTGATGGGTCCTCGGTGCCTGGATCGGCTTGTCCTTCTCTCTCGTTCATGGATGAATTGGGCATGAACCTTCTCGCGCTTCGATGGCTCGGCTTCTTGTCCACGGCCTGGCACTTGGTTGTTGGCACTTTTGCGAGCGGGGCGGAGCGACCCAACGTCCTGATCATCTACACGGATGATCAGGGGAGTATCGATGCGAACTGCTACGGCTCGACGGATCTCGCGACGCCCCATATCGACCGTCTTGCGGCGACGGGGGTCCGGTTTACCCAGATGCTGGCGCCGTCGGCGATTTGTTCGGCGTCTCGTGCGGGACTGCTCACGGGGCGCTTTCCGGCCCGGGCGGGTGTGCCGGGCAACGTCTCTTCCACGGAAGGGCAGAGCGGGATGCCGACAGAGGAATTGACGATGGCGGAACTGTTGCGCTCCAGCGGGTACCGCACGGCTCATGTCGGGAAATGGCACCTCGGCTACGACGAGCCGACGATGCCGAACGCTCAGGGCTTTGATTCCTCCTACGGACACATGGGCGGATGCATCGACAACTACTCGCACTTCTTCTACTGGCAGGGGCCGAACCGTCACGATCTCTGGCGGGACGGGAGGGAGATTCACGAGGATGGCGCCTACTTTGGCGACACGATGGTCCGAGAAGTGAAGCGGGTCATCGATGAGCGGGGCGAGGATCCTTTCTTTCTCTACTGGGCGATCAACTGGCCTCATTACCCGCTGCAGGGCACGGACAAGTGGCGCGAGCACTACCAGGATCTCGAATCGCCGCGCAGCCTGTACGCGGCCTTTCTGTCTTCGATGGACGAACGGATCGGCTGGGTGGTGGATCATCTCGAAAGCGCGGGAATTCGGGAGGATACGATCATTCTGTTTCAGTCGGACCACGGGCATTCGGTCGAGGAACGCACTCATGGCGGCGGAGGGAATCCGGGGCCGTATCGGGGGGCGAAGGGCAATCTGTTCGAGGGCGGAATCCGCGTGCCGTCGATCATCTCGTGGCGCGGGTCGCTGCCCGAGGGAGCGGTGCGGGATCAGTTTGCGACGGGCTGCGACTGGTGGCCGACTCTTGCCGAACTCACGGGAACGGCCATTCCCGAAAGTCACCATCTTGATGGCCGGAGTCTGGTGTCGGTGATCCGTACCCCGGACGCTCCATCTCCCCACAAGCGGTTCTTCTGGCTTCTGGGCAAGGGGGCGGGAGCCCAGTGGGCGGTCCGCGAAGGGAGTTGGAAGCTTCTCGGAAATGCTAGGGACACGCGGGCCCCGCAGTCGGTGACCGCCGAGGATCGAAAGGGTTTCCTGGTCAATCTCGACGATGACCTCGGCGAATCCCGCAACGTCGCTGCCGAACATCCCGAGATCGTGGAGCGGCTGCTCAAGTACCGCGAGGGGTGTCTTCGGAGCATCGAGGGGAAGTAGCGCCTTTCCATGAGACAAGTGCGCGCGGACGCCTATGGTGCGCCCTCTTATCCCAGAATCCCGATGAACGAGATTGATCCCATCCTTGAACTGCTTCAGCAGGACGCCCGCCTCGACGACGCCGCCATCGCGGAACGCCTCGGCCTCTCGGCGGCCGAGGTCAGCGAGCGGATCGCCGGGTTTGCCCGGAACGGCACGGTGCTCGGATATCACGCCATCGTCGACGAGGACCAGGCGGGGACGCTGGACGTCTCGGCGATGATCGAGGTCGAGCTTCAGCCCGAGCGCGAAGGCGGCTTCGACCGCATTGCCCGGCGCATCGCTCAGTTTGACCAGGTCGAGAGCTGCTATCTCATGAGCGGCGGCTACGATCTGCTGGTCGTCGTTCGCGGCTCGGACCTGCGTGAGGTGGCCCGTTTCGTGGCAGAAAAGCTGTCCACCCTCGAGGGCGTCCGCGGCACCGCGACTCGCTTCCGCCTCAAGAAATACAAGCAGAACGGTTTCCTCGCCGGCACCCCCGCCGAGGTCGAGCGTCTGTCGGTGAGCCCGTAACTCTCCCGGAGACTTCCCTTTTCCCACTCGAACGACCATGTCTCTCGAAACCAAGCTCGCTGATCACGTGGCCGGACTTCCCCGCTCGGGAATCCGCGACTTTTTCGAACTCGTCCAGGCCCGCGGCGACGTCATTTCTCTTGGCGTCGGCGAGCCCGACTTTCCGGCCCCGTGGCATATCCGCGAGGCGGCTATTTATTCTCTGGAGAAGGGCGAGACGAGCTACAGCTCGAATCTCGGGATCGCTTCTCTGCGCGAGGAAATCTCGAATCACGTGGGGAAGAGCCACGGGATCGAGTACGACCCCGCGACGGAGGTCATCGTGACGGTCGGTGTTTCCGAAGGGCTCGACCTCGCGGTCCGCGCCCTCTGCGATCCGGGTGACGAGATCATCTACCACGAGCCCTGCTACGTTTCCTACAGCCCGAGCATCCTGCTTGCGCACGGAGTGCCGGTGGTCGTCCCGACGGTGGCCGAGAACGATTTCGCTCTGATGGCGGCCGACGTCGAGGCGGCGATCACCCCCAGGACCAAGGCCATTCTGCTCAATTATCCGACCAACCCGACCGGCGCCGTCGAACCTCCCGAAGAGATGGAAAAGATCGCCAAGCTGGCCGTGGAGCATGATCTGATCGTGCTTACCGATGAGATCTACAGCGAACTGGTCTACGACGACGTCGACCACGTGTCGATTCTGTCTTTCCCGGGAATGCGCGAGCGCACGCTGCTGCTGCACGGATTCTCCAAGGCCTACGCGATGACCGGCTTCCGCCTTGGCTACGCCTGCGGTCCGCCTCTTCTGGTCGAGGCGATGATGAAGATTCATCAGTACTCGATGCTCTGCGCGCCGATGACGAGTCAGGTGGCCGCGGTCGAAGCGCTCCGCAACGGGGACGAGCCCGCGCGGATGATGCATCGCGCCTACGCGCAGAGACGCCGCATGGTGCTGTCTCGCTTTGAGAAGATGGGGCTGCCCTGCTTCACTCCGAGGGGTGCTTTCTATGCCTTTCCCGAGACCGCCTGCACTGGGCTCAGCAGCAAGGACTTTGCCTTGAAGCTTCTCGAGGAGGAGAACGTCGCGGTCGTTCCGGGGACCGCCTTCGGTCCTTCGGGCGAGGGGCACGTTCGCTGCTGCTACGCCACCGATCCTGACCTTCTCGCCACCGCGCTCGACCGCATCGCCGGGTTTGCGGAGCGCCACCGCAAGTAGCCGCACCCATCTTCCCGAATTGACCATGTCCACCGCCCGCACCGCACGAAAGGCCATCGTTCTCGCTGCCGGAAAAGGCACCCGCATGGGTGACCTGACCGAAGCCCTCCCCAAGCCCATGCTGCCCGTTCAGGGACGCCCGGTCCTCGAGTTCATCGTCGAAGGACTCGCGGCCAACGGGGTCACCGAAATCCTCCTGATTGTCGGGTATCGCAAGGAAGTCATCGAGGAGCACTTTGGCACGGGGGAAGCGTTCGGTGTCGCCATCTCCTACGTCGTCCAGGAAGTTCAGGACGGCACCGGTCGGGTGGTCGAGCTCGGCAAGGACTTCGTCGGCGAAGATCCCTTCGTGCTCGCCTATGGCGACATTCTCGTTCCTCCCGCGACCTATGCGGGGCTGGTGGCGCTTGATGATGCCGAGGGAATTCTGAGTGTGAAGCACGGGGAAGAGGTCGCCAAGGGCGGTGCGGTGTTCATCGAGGATGGAATGGTCACCGGTCTGATCGAGAAGGGCGGGCCTGATGATCCGACCAGCCCCTGGTACAACGCCGGCATCTACGCCTTCACTCCGGTGATCTTCGAACACACGGCCAAGCTCGAACTTTCTCCGCGGGGCGAGTACGAGCTGACGGATGCGATTCACGCGATGGCTACGGACGGACGGAAAATCCGCGCCTACGTCATCGAGGGAGACTGGGCGGACGTCCGCGACCCCAGCGTGCTTGCCGAACTCAACTCGGACCCGAGCTAGAACGATGGCCGTCCCGCAATTCATCCTGCGCATGCTCCCTTCGGAGCCGAAGGACCGACGCCGCTTTCTGGCGCACGTCGTGCCCTTCGTGGTGTTCATGGCCTTCGTCCAGATCACTCTCTGGATGACCTTGGACAACCAGTACGCCCACTGGTGGAAGCGCGCTCCCGAGCAGGTGATGTTCCCCTTGCAGACCCTCGTGGTCGGGGGGCTCCTGATCTATTTCTGGAGGGAATACAAGTTCACGCCGATCCGCGGCATCGGTCTCGCGCTTGTGCTCGGCACGCTGGGAATTGTCTGCTGGCTGCTCCCCGAGTATCTCTATCACCGACTCGGCGTCGCCGACTGGGGGCCGGGTCCCCGGATCAGCATCCCTCTCGTCATCGACACCAAGGAGGATGGAAACTGGCAGCTTCTCGGGCTGGCGGAGCGCCTCGAGGGCTTTGATCCCACCTTCATCCGAGAAGCAGGCCACGAGTTGCTTTACTGGGGGGCCGTCTTCTTCCGCTTCCTGCGGATGGTGGTCATCGTCTCCCTGGTGGAGGAGATTTTCTGGAGAGGCTTCCTGCAGCGCTTTCTGGTCAACCCCGACAAGCCCTTCCACAAGACCCCCTTCGGAACGCACACCTGGAAAGCTTATTTCCTGACGACGATCTTCTTTACGCTGGTTCACAATCCGGTCGATTGGTTCGCCTGCCTCATCTTCGGAAGCATCGTCTATTGGATTTCCATTCGCACCAAGAGCCTGGCCGCCTGCGTCGCTGCCCACGCCATCGCCAATCTGTTTCTAGGGCTGTACACCATGTACTTCCAGAAGTGGGGCTTCTGGTAGGATCTTCGCCATGTAGAGCCTGGAAACGCAGGCGAGCTTGTCGCCTTGCGCGGAATCGCTCTCTCACTCTATGTTGTCGCATGACAGCGCTCCGCACCCTTGTTGCCTTTCTGTTTCTTCCCTTTCTCGTCCTTGCTTCGGCAGGCGCCGAGGAGGAGCAGAAGAAGCCCACGCTCGAGTACTACTACCTCGATGGATGATTCATGTGCGCCAAGGTGACGGTCATCGTGAATGACCTCAAGAAGACGAATCCCGAAATCATTATCACCACGACCAAAGTGGGCGACGAGGCTAGCAAGAAGGCGCTCAAGGAAGCCAAGCTCAAAGTCCACGGCATCATCGCCCGTGACGCCGAAGGCAAACTGGTCACCTCGGTCGAGGGACACAGCTACGGCGAGGAGAAGGTCCAGGAAGTGATCGACCAGCTCAACGGCAAGGCTGCGGCTGCGGCCGCGGCCGCCGAATAGCTCAGCAAAACGACGTGACGTTCCTCCAGCAGCAGCAGCAGCGGCAGATGCGGGTGCTCAGCGCGTTGGTCTTGAGTGCTTGCCTGCTGGCTGCCTCGATTGGCTGCGGACCGTCGTCCGTGGGAGATCCGCCGTTGCAGGAGGTCGAGCCGCAGAGTGCCTTTGAAAAGGCGGTTCGGGTGGTGCTCCCCAGCCTCACGCTCGCCGAGGCGCGATCGATCGACTGGCTCGCGGAAAGTTCCCCGCGGCAGTTTGATGCCATACTTGGCGGCGTGCACGTCCAGTGCACCTTCGAAGGCAAGCGGCTCGCCCTCGGACGAGTCGGCATTGAAGGAGAGACCCTCGGCACCACCCTGCTTCCCCTTCTTACCGAACTCCACGGCGGCGAGCCCACGACGCTCTCCGACTCTTGGGCGGACCCCGAAACGGGGAACTCGCGTCCCGAGCGCAAGTGGGCCTTTCCCAACGGAACCGACCTCGTCGAGCACGACGCCTACCAGCCACGCGAAGGCGAAGCGCCTGTCCGTTTCATGCCTTCGGAGACCGTTCTCCGAGTGGGCGGGTCGTGAGAACTTCTGTTGCAGCGTCGCGGCAGATTTTGCAGGATCGATGGGTGGAAGCATCTCGTTCCGAACCCCGAACACCCGCCTCTGAATCAGACCCATGAACCGATCCATCGTCTTCGTCCTCTTCCTCGCCTGCCTGCTTCCCTGTCACTCGGTGGCTGAAACCAAAAAGGAGAATTTTTCAGGGGCCACCGCCGAAGTCTACAAGCAGGCGTCGGGTGATGATCTCTACCTCTACGTCTTCAACCCGGAGGGCCACGATCCGAGCAAGGACCGCCGACCCGCCATCGTGTTCTTTTTTGGCGGCGGATGGAATGGCGGCAGTCCCTCGCAGTTCGTCCAGCACTCCCAGTACCTGGCATCGCGGGGAATGATCGCGGTGGTCGCGGATTACCGGGTGAGGAGTCGGCAGCAGGCGACGCCCCTGGACTGTGTCGCGGATGGAAAATCCGCCGTGCGCTACCTCCGTGAGAACGCCGAGCGCCTCGGCATCGATCCTGACCGGCTCGGAGCAGGTGGGGGATCGGCGGGCGGGCACGTGGCTGCGGCGGCCGGCATGCTCGACAAGCTCGATGATCCGGCGGAAGCCGATTCGCCGTTCAGTTCGAAGCCCGACCTTCTCGCCCTGTTCAATCCGGTCTACGACAACGGACCCGTGGACGGATGGGGGCACAGCCGTGTCCTCGAGTATTGGCAGGACATCTCTCCCGCCCACAACGTCAGCAAGGACGATCCTCCGGCCATCGTCTTCCTCGGAGACGGCGACGACCTGATTCCGGTCGTGGTCGCCGAACGGTTTCGGGACAAGATGAAGGCAGCGGGACTCGACAGCGAACTCCACGTCTACGAAGGACAGGGCCACGGGTTCTTCAACGAGGCCAAGGGCGGGACCGAGAATTTCCTCGACACGCTCGAGAAGATGGACGCCTTCCTCGTGAAGCACGGCTGGCTCACGGGCGAAGGGACGGAGGCGCAACGGAAGGTTGTCTCGAAGCCGAGGCCCGCCCGGGCTCCGAAAGTTCCCGGGAAAAAGACGGAGTAGCACAGGGCCATGCCTTGCAGGCGAGTCGCTTTTTGCTAGGCTTCCGCCATGAGCGCATCCGCATCGATCGAATACTGCCGAAAGTGAAACTATGAGCCCGATGCCGTCCGTGTGGCGGCAGAAATGGAAGAGGCTGCCGGACTTCAGGTCGAGCTCATCCCCGGTGCGGGTGGGATCTTCGAAGTGATCGTCGATGGCGACCTGCTCTACGACAAGGCCGCGACCGGTTCGTTTCCCAATCCAGGAGAGCTGGCGACGCTTCTGAAGGACAAGGGTCTGACAAGCTGATGGCGGAAGGCCCGATCCTTGGCATCGACCTCGGCACGACGAACTCTGCGGTCGGAGTCGTCGAGGCGGGATTCCCGATTCTCCTCGCGGACGAGAACGGCGAACGACTGCTGCCATCGGCGGTTCATTATCCTGAGAAAGGGGGCCCCGTTCTAGTCGGGCATCCCGCGCTCCGGACCCGAGCGCTGCATCCGGAGCGGACGATCACCTCTGCCAAACGGCTGATGGGCCGACGGCCCGGGGAGGTCGAGTGGCGCCCGCCCTACCCCGTCGTCCGTGATGACGACGGCAAGGTCCGCATTCCGATCGACGGGCAAGAGCTACTGCCTGAGGAAGTCGCCACCGAGGTGCTTCTCCGGTTGAAAGCCATCGCCGAGCGGGCCCTTGAGCAGCCCGTCTCGCGGGCGGTCGTCACGGTGCCCGCGTACTTCAACGAAGCCCAGCGCGCGGCGACGAAACGCGCGGCGGAGAAGGCGGGGCTGACGGTCGAGCGGCTGCTGGCGGAACCGACCGCTGCCGCTCTTGCTTACGGACTCGACCGGCAGGAAGGCACGACCCGTGTAGCGGTGTACGATTTGGGCGGAGGCACTTTCGATCTCTCGATCCTCGAGCTGCGCGACGGGGTTTTCGAGGTACTCGCCACCCACGGCGACACCGCTCTCGGAGGAGACGACGTCGACCGGGCGATCGCATCATGGATTCGGGAAGAACTCGAACTCACCACGGAGATCGATTCCGGCATGGCTGTGCGCATTCTGGAAGCGGCCGAGGCGGCCAAGATCCGACTCAGCAGCGAGGACTCCGTCGACATCGCGCTCCCTTTTCTCGAAGGCGATTCACACCGCGTGCTGACGCTCGACCGAGCGCAGTTCGAAGCTCTCGCGGGGCCGATCCTGTCGCGCACTCTTCCGCTCGCCCAGGCCGCTCTGGCCGACGCCCGAATCGACAAGGGTGAACTCGATGCCGTGCTCCTAGTGGGCGGCTCCACGAGGATCCCGCAGGTCCGTGCACTCGTGGAAGAATTTTTCGGGCAGGAACCGAATCTCAGCCAGCACCCCGACGAGGCAATCGCACTCGGCGCCACGATCCAGGCGGGCATCCTTTCCGGAGCAATGCGCGACATCGTCCTGCTCGACGTCACGCCCCTCTCCCTCGGCATCGAGACCTTCGGCGGCCTGATGAACGTAATCATCCCGCGGAACACGACGATCCCCGTTCGGGCCGGGGAGCTTTTCACCAACGCGATGGCAGGCCAGGCGGCGATGCAGATCCGCATCCTTCAAGGCGAGCGCGAGATGGCCAACGACAACTGGGAACTCGGTCACATCGAACTGCCCTTCGCTCCGGGTCCGAAGGGCAGTGCCAAGGTCGGCGTGCAGTTTGAGATCGACGCCGACGGCTTGCTCAAGGTGCTCGCACGGGACGTCCACACCGGGAAGGACCACGAGTTGGAGATCCGCGACACCGCCGTCGACGTGGACGACGCCAAGGTCGAGGCGATGATTTCCGAGTCGGTCGAGTTCGCCTTCGAAGACATGGACCAGCGGATCTGGACCGAGTTGCAGTTGAAGGCGACCGAGCTTCTCCCGGCCGTGACACAGGGACTGGCGCAGATCGGGGACGACCTTCCTGCCGAGGATCGTCAGACGATTCAAGATCGGGCGAGTGCGGTCGAGGGGCTCCTTGCCGCGGAGGAGCGTGACCCGTTGCCACTCAAGAAGGCGGTCGCGCAACTGGATGATGCCACCCAGGGCCTGGCGGTCGCCCTGGTCGAGCAGGCCATGGAGAAAGCGCTGGAGCGGAAGCTGGCTGACTGAGTTCCTGGGTGATCGACGGGGCGGGTCGGTCCCAATGGCGCTTGGTTAAGCCAAAATCGCCTTTTTCCATGAAGGGGGGTCGGGATTCGCGACCGTGGTAGGGCGTGGGCCTCCGGACCCGCCGAAGGGAGCGCCGAGCGACCGCCTCGCATTGCCTGCTGCCACGACGGCGGGTCGGGGACGCCCGCGCCCTACCTTTTCCCTTGGTTCGGGGTTCCCGTCCTGGCCGTGAACCCGCGAGAATTCCCCTTAACCAAGCGCCATTTGGGTTAGTCCCTTTCTTTTCAATCCAATCCGTTTGGGTCGGGGCTGCAAGGTTGACGGAATCCTGCCGTTCCCTGAACTTGACCCCCTCCAACTCATGAAACGTCTTTTCTGTTCCTTCTTCCTCGGCCTCGCTTCCGCCCTGCCAGCGCAGGACCAACCGAACATCCTCTTCCTGTTCGCCGACGACCAGTGCTTTGAAACGATCCGCGCTCTCGGCAACGAGGAGATCGAGACGCCCAACCTCGACAGGATCGTGGCGCGCAGCACCACTTTCACCCACGCCTACAACATGGGTTCATGGAGCGGCGCGGTCTGCGTGGCGAGCCGGCACATGCTCAACGTCGGAAGCTTTGTCTGGCACGCAAAAAGGGCCTCCGACGACATCAAGAGCTACGTCGGCAAAAAGCAGATGTGGTCGCAGCTGATGGCCGAGGCCGGCTACGACACCTACTTCACCGGCAAGTGGCACGTCAAAGCCAAGGCCGAGGAGATCTTCCAGGTGACGCGCCACGTCCGGCCCGGAATGCCCAACCAGACACCCGCCGGATACAACCGTCCTCTCGCCGACGGCAGCGACACCTGGGACCCGGCCGACCCGAAGTTCGAGGGCTTCTGGAAAGGCGGCAAGCACTGGAGCGAGATCACGGCCGAGGACGCCGTCGATTTTCTCGCCATGGCAAAAGCCAAGGACAATCCCTTCTTCATGTACGTCGCCTTCAACGCGCCGCACGACCCGCGTCAGGCGCCGCAAGAGTACCTCGACATGTATCCCACCGAGGACATGGAGGTACCCGCCAACTACCTCGACGAGTATCCCTACTCCGAGCAGATGAAAAGCGGACGCGGTCTGCGCGACGAGAAGCTCGCTCCCTTTCCTCGCACCCCCGAAATCGTTCAGGTGCATCGCCGCGAATACTACGCGCTGATCACGCACCTCGACGCGCAGATCGGACGGATCCTCGACGCCCTCGAGACGAGTGGGAAGAGCGACAATACCTACCTGTTCTACTCTGCCGACCACGGCCTCGCGGTGGGGCAGCACGGCCTCATGGGCAAGCAGAACCTCTTTGATCACAGCGTGCGCGTGCCCCTCATGGTGAGCGGCCCCGGTGTGGCCGAGAACCGGCTCGACGACACCAAGGTCTACCTGCAGGACGTCATGGCGACTTCGCTTGAACTCGGCGGCGCCGAGCGCCCTGGTCACGTGCAGTTCAAGAGTCTCAAGCCGCTCCTCGACGGAGAGAAGACGATCCCCTACCCGACGATCTACGGCGCGTACCTCGATGGCCAGCGCTCCATCGTGGGCGACAATTTCAAGATGATTCTCTACCCGGACGTGCCGGTCGTGCTTCTCTTCGATACCGACAAGGATCCCGAGGAGATGACCAACCTCGCCGAGAACCCCGAGTATCTGCCCAAGATGGAGACGCTCGCTAGACAGCTGCTCAAGCTCCAGGAAGAGACGGGTGACACCTTGAACCTCAGCGCCATCTACCCCGAACTCTTCGGCAAGTAGAGCATCCTTGCCTCCGCACCGGTTCACTTGCAGAGTCCGGCCATGAACGTCATTTCATCCTGCAGCGCACCCGAGGCCATCGGCCCCTATTGCCAGGCGATGCGTGTCGGCGACCTGCTCTTCACCTCGGGTCAGATCCCTCTCGACCCCGAAACGATGAAGCTCGTCGAAGGCCTCGAAGCGCAGACCGAACAGGTGCTGGTCAATCTGGCCGCTGTCCTCGCCGCTGCCGGAGTGAAAATGGAGAACGTGGTGAAGTGCACCGTCTTCCTCAGCGACATGGCCGACTTTCCCGTCGTCAACGAAATCTATGCCAGACACTTCGGGACGCACAAACCGGCCCGCTCGACCGTCGCGGTGGCAGGTCTCCCACTCGGGTCACTCGTGGAAATCGAGTGCATCGCCGACCTCAGCTGACTCGGAAACCTGCGACCGTGAACCGCTCTTTTTTCTGGCTCCTCGTCCCGCCTTTCATCTTCGTCTTCCTTCTCCTCATGCGGGAGCAGGCTTTCGGATGGATTCCTTCCTACCAGAGCAAGGTCCCGAAGGAGATCCTCATCGTTTTGGCAGGCATTCTTGTCGCTCTTCAGATCGCGGTTCTGATCGCCTTCAAGCGGGCGCGAGCCGCCAGAGCACTAAAGCAGAAAGAACTCAAGTCGGACCAGTCTGAATCACCCGAATCCTAAGAACATCATGCTCGAAGCTCTCAAGAAAGAAGTCTGCGAAGCCAACCGTCTGCTCCCCGGCTCCGGTCTGGTGACCCTCACCTGGGGCAACGTCAGCGGCATCGACCGCGAGTCGGGTCTGTTCTGCATCAAGCCCAGCGGAGTCGACTACGAGGCCCTTCGCCCCGAGGACCTCGTGGTTCTCGACCTCGATGGGAAGGTGGTCGAAGGCAAGCTGAACCCCAGCTCCGACACCAAGACCCATCTGCATCTGTACCGGGAGTTCTCCGACATCGGCGGCGTCACCCACACGCACAGCCCGCACGCGACGATGTTTTCTCAGGCCGGGCGCGAACTGCCCTGCCTCGGCACCACCCATGCGGACCACTTCTACGGTTCGGTTCCCGTCGCGAGAATCCTCAGACCCGAGGAGGTCGACGAGGACTACGAACACTTCACCGGCGTCGCGATCGTCGAGTGCTTTCGCGAGGCCGACCTCAAGCCGCTGGAGATGCCCGCCGTTCTCCAGCACGGTCACGCCCCCTTCACCTGGGGAGGCAGCGCCATGGACTCGGTCAAGAACAGCATCGCTCTCGAGATGTGCTGTCAGATGGCTCTCGGCACTTTTCAGCTGGAGCCCTCCACGCAGCCGATTCCGGCTCACGTCCGCGACAAGCACTACCTGCGCAAGCACGGGCCGGGCGCCTACTACGGACAGGGAAAACACTAGCCCGACTGCAGTCGGGGTTGCCCTTGGAGCGATGCGCGCAAGGGTGGTGCTTTATGGCCGACCCTTTTCAACGTATCCTTGTCACCGGCGGAGCCGGATTCCTTGGTTCCCATCTCTGCGACCGACTCGTCGACCAGGGGCACGACGTCATCTGTCTCGACAACTTTTTCACCAGCCAGAAGCGCAACGTCGATCATCTGCTGGAGAAGCCGAACTTTGAACTGATCCGTCATGACGTGACCCGCGACATCTGGCTCGAGGTCGATGAGATCTACAACCTCGCCTGCCCCGCGAGCCCGGTTCATTATCAGTACAACCCGATCAAGACCACCAAGGTGTCGGTGCTCGGCGCGATCAACGTTCTTGGCATGGCAAAACGAACCGGAGCGAAGGTCTTTCAGGCCTCGACCTCCGAGGTCTACGGTGACCCTAGCGTCCATCCCCAACCCGAGAGCTATCGCGGCAACGTCAACCCGATCGGCGTGCGCGCCTGCTACGACGAAGGCAAGCGCTGCGCCGAGACTCTCTTCTTCGACTACCACCGCGCCAACGGAGTGAACATCCGAGTGGTGCGCATCTTCAATACCTACGGCCCCCGGATGCACCCCTACGACGGGCGCGTGGTCACCAACTTCATCGTCTCCGCCCTCCAGAACCAGCCCATCACGATCTACGGCGACGGGTCCCAGACGCGATCCTTCTGCTACGTAGACGACCTGATCAGCGGCTTCCTCGCCATGATGAACGGACCCGACGACTTCGTCGGCCCGGTCAATATCGGCAACCCCGGTGAATTCACGATCCGGGAACTCGCCGACCTCGTCATCGAATTGACCGGATCCTCCAGCCAAATCGAGGTGCTCCCCCTTCCCGCAGATGATCCGCTCCAGCGGCAGCCCGACATCACCCTCGCCAAGGATAAGCTGGGATGGGAGCCGGAGATCGCGCTTCGCGACGGCCTGAAGAAGACCATCGACTACTTCGACAGCATCGACCTTGGCAAGTTCCGCAAACCGACCGAGCACACCGCTCACAAGAGCACCGACGCCTTGTAGGATGCTCATACGCCGCAGGCGGCGAGCATTCCCAACCCCTCCATTTCTCCATTCTACCAGAATGATTTGGTAAATGGTCTAAGGGGTCTTCTCTCGACACTCGGAGAGCTGCCTTCTCCTACTCGGCCCTTCAAGAAATTCGTGCTCCAAGTAGTCCGGAAGATCGACTCCGCAGCAGACGATCGAGAGACAGTTCGCATCGGTCCCGGATGGATTCGCAATCGCAGTTCCGCCAGTTCGGAAATTTCCTCCCCATCGGAAGGCCGGCCTGAAGAAAGGATTTCAGGCCGCTCGGGAATCAATTCCGCAAGCCATCTCCGCCGCTTCGATCTCAGCGTCATCAAGGCCGGCATCGAACTCGATTTGTGCTGGAGCCTGAAGGCGTTCCGAGCTCCCCCGTGTACTTGCAGGCGACGAACGACGTCCGTCCAAGCGGCTGCGGCGAGGGGACAGAAGATGCCAAGCGGATGAATTTCGTCTCGCCAAGCACGGGTCCAGGGCCGTAGGTTTCTTCCATGAACGACTCGTCTTCACCCGCTTCGCCCTCCCGCCGCACGATCCTCAAGGGACTTGCCGCTTCGACCGTCTTCAGCGCGCCGCTCATCCTTCCGGGCCGTGTGCTTGGAAAAGACGGGGAACTCGCCCCGAGCGAGCGGATCGGTCTCGGCTTGATCGGTTGTGGCCTGATCATGAACAGCCATCGCAAATCGCACAACGGCAGCCCCAAAGTTCAGATCCGCGCCGTTTCCGACGTCAAGAAGTGGCAACGCGACTCCTTCCGTGACGCCGTCAACAAGACCTACGCGGAAAAAACCAAGCAGGCCGATTACAACGACTGCAAGGACTACGCCGACTTCGACGAGATGCTCCAGCGTGACGACATCGACGCGGTCGTCGTGGGAACACCCGATCACTGGCATGCCCACGCCACCATCGCAGCCATGCGCGCCGGCAAAGACGTCTACTGCGAGAAGCCGCTCACCCTCACCATCGAGGAAGGCAAAGCGATCCGCGCCGTGTCCAGAGAGACCGGCAAGATCGTCCAGACCGGCTCCCAGCAGCGGAGCGACATCCACTTTCGCCGCGCCTGCGAGACGGTCCGAAACGGTTATATCGGCGACGTCAGCGAGATCCACACCCGGCTCGGGTCTTTTCCAGCAGCTCCCGAACTCACCGAGCAGCCGATCCCCGAGGGCTTCGACTACGACCGCTGGCTCGGTCAGGCTCCCATGGAGCCCTACAACGAGCAGCGGGTCAAAGGCGACTACGGCGGCGGCTGGCGCTCTTTCTGGCAGTATGGCGCCCGCAAGAACGGCGACTGGGGAGCCCACCATTTCGACATCATTCAGTGGGCCCTGGGCATGGACGAAAGTGGTCCTGTGAAGTTCACCCCTCAAGGCTTCGAAGGAGCCCCCTACCTCCACTATCAGTACGCCAACGGGATCACCGTCTACCGCGACTCCGACAAGTGTAAGGAGATGATCAACTTCTACGGGAAGGACGGCTCCGTCCATGTCGGTCGAAGCGGCAAGAGCCAGACCACCCCGGAAGAGCTGCGCAGGATCAAGTTCAAGGACAGCGACGTGCAACTGGAGAATTCACCCAACCACCGGGACAACTGGCTCGACGCCATCAAGTCTCGGGAGCAGCCGATCTGCCATGCAGGCGTCGGACACCGCACCGCCACGATTTGCCACCTCGCCGCAATCGCTGAGCGATCCGGGGAGATCGTCGAGTGGAACCCCGAGACCGAGCAACTGGTCAATCCATCCGAGAAGATCAGTGAGCTCTACCACCGCCCACGGCGCGCGGGATACGAGCTTCCCGCCTAGGGCCAATCGTGCTCTGTTAAGGGATTTCTCGCTGTTCGATTTAAGAACATGAGCCCTCGAACCAAGGGAAAAAGGTAGGGAGGGGCGTCCTCGACCCGCCGTCGTGGCTGGGAGCAGCGCGCGGTGGTCGCTGGGCGCTCCCCTGACCGTGCCTGCCTTAAGGTGGAGCGTGACGTCCCGGCGCGCTGGCGTTGCCAGAGGACGAGGGACGGGCTTCGCCCGCAACTCGC
>ENA-ORXT01003869-ORXT01003869.1-marine-metagenome-genome-assembly--contig:-NODE-3869-length-16010-cov-3.907613_pt1 | contig 16010 bp, 7 predicted proteins | sample MGYA00237868_ERZ511482 | MGnify/ENA metagenome assembly ERZ511482 | reverse complement strand
ACTGGTTTCCCGGGCAACGCGACCTCGAACTGGCAGCGGGCAAATACCGCTTCCTGCTCGACATGGGCGAGGTAACCCTAGGCTTCCCCACCCTGCGGTGGAGTGGCGGCCAGGGCGCTACCATCACCTACACCTGGGCCGAAAACCTATTCAACGCCGACAAAACCAAACCGCAACGCGACGAAGTCGAAGGGAAGATCGTTAGGGGCTATTTTGACACCGTCTTACCTGACGGCGGCCAAAACCGCAGCTACATCCCCAGCTGGTACCGGACGCTGCGTTACCTCGAAATCCGGGTAGACGTGAATGACAAACCATTGCTACTCCGTGCGCCCACCTTCGAGCGCGTCACCAGCAGCATACCTCTCATCGCCAGCTGGGAGAGCGACGATGAGGCACTGGACGGCATTGTGGACATGAGCGTCCGTACCGTTGAAATCTGCACCCAGGATTACTACCTCAGCGACGCTTACTACGAAACGATGCAATACATCGGCGACACCAAAATCCAGGCTCCCGTCTGGGAGCTCTACACCGGCGACCAGCGGCACACCCGCAACGCCCTGATGGATTTTCACCGGGGCCGCAACGAAAACGGTGTCCTGAAATCCGCCTACCCCAACCGCTACCAGTTCTATCATTCAACCTATTCGCTGGTGTGGGTGGACATGGTCTACGACTATTTCCAGCGCTCCGGAGACACGGCTTTCGTCCGGCAGTTCCTGCCGGGTATTGCCCATACGCTGAGCTATTTCGACGGCCATTACAACCGGACGACCGGCTACCTGGAGGGCATCCCCTATTGGCCGTTCATTGACTGGTACGTCGGGGCGGAGCAGATGGGCATCGCGCCCGGCTCCGATGCGAATGCCTCCACGCCGGTGAGCCTGCACTACGCGCAGGCATTAGGCAGTGCAGCCTCCCTGCTGGAAGCCCTTGAGGTAAACGAAGGGCAGGCAGCTGGCTGGCGAGCGCAGCAGCAGGGAATGATCAACACCCTCCGGGAGCGCTGCTACAACGCCGATAAAAAGCTCCTGGCGGAGCGGCCGGACCAAAGCTACTACGATCAGCACAGCAGCATCCTGGGTATCCTGCTCAATGTCATCCCGGAGGAAGACCAGGGCCAGGCCCTGGAAGCATTGTTAGGGGAGGAAGGCCTGGGGCAGGCGACCTACTACTACCGCTACTACCTGTTCACTGCGCTGGAAAAACTGGACCGCGCCGATCTGTTCCGCGAAGTACTCAATCCCTGGCTCATCCTCCGGGATCAGGGGGCGACGACCCTGGTGGAACGCTTTGAAGACGACCGTAAACCGACCCGCTCCGAGGCGCACCCCTGGGGGGCTTCGCCGGCGCTGTTCGCCTACCGCTTACTGGCGGGCATCAGCACGGACCGGCACGAAGATGGCATCCACATGGCTCCGGTATTTGGCCACCTCAAAAAAATGAAGGGCTATTGCCCCGTGCAGGGGCCGGACGCCGGGGTGGGCTTCGATCTCCGGCTGGAGGACGGAGGGTTACGCGGATCGGTACGTGCGGATCGGGTGCCGGTTAGGTTCAGCTGGCGCGGGCATGAATTGGTGGTGATGGCGGGAACGACGCGGGAGATTCGGTTGACGCGGTAGACAGGGCAGGGTGCCCCCCCACTGCTCCTTCAACCTAACGCTGCATCCTGCGCCTGACTTAACGGATAGTAGTAACTGACTGGTATAAAGGAGCTAAAAAAACGATCGGCCATCAACCTTCTGGAAATACTCCAAATGATTGATGACCGATCGCTAGCCAGAACATATTGTATTCAGTTCTCCTCGACTTACTTCTTTAAGAAGCGTTTAGTGGCGGTGGTTTCGCCATCACGTAGGGTAACGAAATAAAGGCCGGGCTGCAATTCTCTCAAATCGATGGTTTGCCGCTCGGAGGAAAGCGTCAGGGTAGAGATTAGCCGCCCCTGTGAATCGTGGATGTCAGCAAAGCCTACCGTACTGGCAGCTAGTGTGAGTTCGTCCTTTACCGGGTTAGGATAAATAGAGAACCCATCGGCCCCTGATACCCGGGTAGAGACAACTTGGCTCAGGTTGGTATTTCCGTCAAAATCCCGCTGTAGTAAGCGGTAGAAATTAATGCCTTCCGGAGCGTTAAGGTGCTCGAAAGAGTAGTCATGATAGTCAGTGGACTGCCCAGCACCCGCGACGTGACCAATCGTTCTGAAGGTGGCTCCATCCGAACTGTGCTGCACATCAAAACCTTCGTTTCCGGACTCAGAAACCGTTGCCCACTTCACTACTACGTTTTGCTTAACGGCATTAGCCTCCAGCATTGCCAATTCTACGGGAAGAAGCGCACTGCCCATATTGGCACCGCCGCCGCCGCCGCCGGAGAAAGAGGAGACCTGAAAGTCGGCGTAAGTACGAGTGACAAGGCTCATGCCATCACAGCTACCTGCTAACAGGTCACCTTCGGCAAAAGTGGTCGTCGATATACCTCCGGGGTTGATGATGATCACATCGGAGGGTGTCAGGCCAGGTACATTCTGAGGGTCCCCTGCGGAGGTTACCTTATAAAAGCTCATTTCAGCATCGGTGATGGCAGTGCCTCCGTTGGCAACAATTTCGGCATTCATAGCGTCGAACTCATCGCGGGAGTAAAAGAAGCGCACCGTGACGTCATTGGAGATCGTAGTATTGGCTACGTCCCAGGTACGGCCCATCAGGGCAGCGCCGGTGGCGTTGGCGTCAGTATCGATGAAACCAGTACCGTCGCTATAAAAAGTAGCCATTGCGCTGCCGAAGGTGATGCTTACGTCACTGGCAGCTGCCGGGGTTTCGCTCCCCCAATCAATACCGATCAAATGACTACTATTAGCCATGTAATAGGTAAAGCCATCATCGGGGTCAAGGTAAGATTGATTGGCCGTAACGGTTGTACCAGCCGCGAATGGTTTAATGGCCGTACCCGGTGTACTGGTTTCCCAGGATCCCCAGAGGTAATCGGTGACTTTTATGGTGTTAGCTGGCGTAAAATTAGACCGGGCACCAAATTCAAATATGTTGCAGAGTTGATCTGGCGCACTGACAAATTCTGCAGTACCTTCCGCTAAAAAAGTACTCTCGGCGGGCCCGAAGTCATAATGGAAGCTACCCACGAAAAAATCGCCCGCGGACCGGGTAGGAAAACGCATACTGTAAATATCGCCGGTGGTATTAACGAGTGGGACAAACAGGAAGCTCCCGTTGTAGCTCAGGTATCGGTTGTTGCCCATGGAAATCTGTCCATCAAGGACCGAAATGTTATCGGGGGCATTACTGTAATCCATGTTGACGCGCCATTCGCTGCCCCCACACGGGATGCAACGGCCGAGGGCGGAGCGAATGTGCCGGTCTTGAGGGCCATTCACATAGTACCCTCGTGTGGGGCCGCCCACACCGAAGTTTACATCACAAGCAAAGAAAGGCATATCAGCAGCGGCATTATTGGCGACTTCCGTATTCAGGAATTCGTTAGCTGTGAGCGTGGTACCGGGGTTCATCGGATCATCATAAGTAACTTGAAAGTACCAGCGCATCTCGATGTTACCGATAGTACCATTGGGGTTAAAGTCCAGGTTGTAGATTTTGTCTCCGTCAGGATCTGCCATGGGGAAGGAGACATAGGTAGTACGATCTGCCAGGTCCGCTGCAGCAGCGGTGGTAGTTCCGAACGGGGAAGTGGCAATGACCAGATCGACACTCATTACACTGGTAACGGGCACGGAGTTTTCAAGAAAACCGCAGTTGGTATCGACCTCAAAATCAATAATCTGAGCCGAAAGGTTTGCCACCAGGAATATGGCAAAAGTGAGAAGTAAAGTTTTTTGCATGTTTAAATAAAATTGAAGTGATTAAGCAGGTAACAGCATCATGTTGTTACCTGGAACTTTTCCATTAGCAAATATCACATCATTTCTTATTCGAACCTGAAAGAAAAGCGTTTTTTACTATCACGAATGCTTAAAATTTGATCGATTTCATCAAAAACCATAGGAATTCGCCACAACTGAACGCATATTCTCGACACTCTTCCTGAAAAATCGAGATGAAACCTACCGCATTTTCTAACATCTTCCGAGTCTTTGCTATGACGAAACATTGCCTTTAACTGTTCCTTTGCACCCGCGTCCGCGCCAAATGGGGTATATCTGTAGATCTACCCCAAAACCATTTTGGGGTAGATCTACAGATATACCCAAAACAGTATCTTTGCCGACCCGAAAAGATCAATAGTCCAACAGACTAAAAGACGAAACATGACTTCTGCTGAAATCCGCCAGGCCTACCTCGACTTCTTCCGCTCCAAGGACCACAAAATCGTGCCCTCCGCGCCGATCGTGAATAAGGACGACCCGAGCCTGATGTTCACCAACGCGGGTATGAACCAGTTCAAGGATTTTTTCCTGGGCGACAAGACCCCCGACCGCCGCCGCATCGCCGACACCCAGAAGTGTATGCGCGTAAGCGGTAAGCACAACGACCTGGAAGACGTTGGCCGCGACGGCACCCACCACACCATGTTCGAGATGCTCGGCAACTGGTCCATCGGCGATTACTTCAAGGAAGACGCCATCGCCTGGAGCTGGGAATTCCTGACCAAAGCCATGGGCCTCGACCCCGAATGCCTCTACGCCACCATCTTCGAAGGGGCACCGGACGAAGGCGTACCGCGCGACGACGAAGCCTACGCCGAATGGCTCAAGGTCCTCCCCGCCGAGCGCATCCTCGAAGGCAACAAAAAGGATAATTTCTGGGAAATGGGCGAAACCGGCCCCTGCGGCCCCTGTACCGAAATTCATTTCGATACCCGCAGCCCCGAAGAACGGCTGAAAGTAGACGGCCGCGACCTGGTCAACATCGACGACTCCGGCGTCGTCGAAATCTGGAACAACGTCTTCATCCAGTTTAACCGCAAGGCCGACGGCAAGCTGGAGAACCTGCCTGAGCAGCACGTCGATACCGGCATGGGTTTCGAGCGTCTGTGTATGATTATGCAGGGCAAGGAAGCGACTTACGACACCGACGTCTTTACCCCACTACTTCGTGAAGTCGAACGCCTCACGGGCAAGACCTACGGCGGTTCCTACGCAGACGACGCCAAGGAAGACATGGCCATGCGCGTGATTGTGGATCACCTCCGCGCCGTGGCCTTCACCATTGCCGACGGGCAGCTGCCGGGTTCCGGTGGTGCGGGCTACGTCGTCCGCCGTATCCTGCGCCGCGCCGTTCGCTACGCCTACTCTTTCCTCGACCAGAAAGCACCCTTCATCAATAAACTGATGAAAACGCTGGTGCAGGAGATGGGAGATGCCTTCCCCGAGCTGAAGCAGCAGGAACAGCAGATTACCCGGATTATTGAGAGTGAGGAGAAGTCGTTCCTCAATACACTGGAGAATGGGCTGACGCGTTTTGCTGACCTTGCTCCCCCTTTGGGGACTGGGGGGCGAAATATCAGCGGACCGGACGTCTTCGAGCTCTACGACACCTTCGGTTTCCCCATCGACCTAACGCGCCTGCTCGCAACCGAGCAGGGTCTGACCATCGACGAAGCCGGTTTCAACGCCGCCCTCGCCGAGCAAAAAGCCCGCAGCCGCAAAGACGCCGCCAAAGAAGTCGGCGACTGGACCGTCCTCTCCGACGAAGACTCCGTCTTCATCGGCTACGACTATCTCTCCGATGCCGGTGCCAAAATCACGAAGTACCGCACCGTGAAGGTGAAAGACAAGCCGCAGTACCACGTCGTCCTCGACCGCACCCCTTTCTACGGCGAAAGCGGCGGACAGGCCGGTGACACCGGCTCCCTGCAAATAGCCGGAGAGACGATCTACGTCACGGACACCATCAAGGAAAACGACCTGACGGTCCACATCGTCAACAAGCTACCAACCAGCCCGGACGCCGACGTCATCGCCGCCGTCAACGCCGAAAAGCGGCAGGCCACCAGCCAGAACCACACGGCGGCTCACCTGATCCACGCCGCCCTGCACGACATCCTCGGCGAGCACGCCATTCAGAAAGGACAGGACGTGCGCGACAAGCGGATGCGCTTTGACTTCAGCCACTACGAAGCGATGACGGATGAGCAAATCAAACAAGTGGAAACGCTCGTCAACGAAAAAATCCGCCAGAACATTCCGCTGCTGGAGCAACGCGATGTACCCATCGCCGAGGCCAAAAACTCCGGCGCGATGATGCTCTTCGGCGAAAAGTACGGCGATGCCGTACGCATTATCACCTTCGACCCCGACTTCAGTTCAGAACTCTGTGGCGGCACCCACGTGAAGCACAGCGGCGAACTCGGCTACTGCAAAATCACCGCTGAAGGCGGCGTTGCGGCGGGTATCCGCCGGATTGAAGCCGTCACCGGAGCCGCAGCCATGGCCTACGTAGACGAACGACTGGCGACCCTGGCCGAAATCCGCACCCTCGTGAAGGGAAGCAGTAACCCGGTAAAATCCGTCGCTGACCTGCAGGACGAAAATCGCGCCCTGAAGAAAGAAATCGAAAAAATGCAGGCCGCTGCCGCCGGCAACGTCAAGGGCGACCTTGAAAAAGCCTTCGAAGACATCAACGGCGTCAACTTCCTGGCCGCCAAGGTGCCGCTGACCGACGCTGCTGCCATCAAGACCCTCGCCTTCCAGCTGACGGGCGAAAACGAAAACGCTTTCGTCCTGCTCGGCAGCGAGAACGACGGCAAAGCCCTGCTCACGCTGGCCATCTCTAAAGGTATGGCCGGAGAGAAACTCAACGCCGGCAACATCATCCGGGAGATCGCCAAAAATATCAAAGGTGGCGGTGGCGGACAGCCGTTCTTTGCTACCGCTGGTGGCAAGGACCCAAGCGGACTAGACGCAGCACTGGCGCAGGCACGGGAGTTGGTGGGCTAGTGGCTGAGTGCGCTTCGCGTCTGCCTACGGCGGTCAGTCGTTGGGAATGGTACAAAACCGGGAGAGTTGGATTTTCAGGATGGAAAAACAGGATGCTTAGGATGCGATAGTCTCCTCGTTTCTCCTATGCTCTGCGCGCTCCGCGTGAAAACACACATGCTGCACAGCAGCCTGAAATCTGTGCCCTAATCCGTGTGAATCCGTGCAAATCTGTGGTGAAAAAGCTGCGCAGCAGCCCCTCTTTTCACCACTGTGTAAACCTCTGCGCGCCTCTGTGGTTAACTCTTTCGCTGCGAAGCAGCAGCTCCAGCCCTTCTCTAAAAGCGAAAATTCGCTACCTTGCCAAAAATTTCCAATTACCATGACTTTCGAAGAATTCAACACCGGCGTCGTCAAAGCCGCCGAGAAAGCCCCCAACCTGGGCAAAAGCCTCCTGCTTAACCTGGACGAGGGCTTCATCCACATCGACATGACGCAGGAGCCCGCCGTAGTTACCAACGAAGAAAAAGAAGCTGACACCATCGTAACCACCAGTGTCGAAACCCTCGATGCGCTCCGCAAAGGAGACCTCAACCCCATGATGGCCATGATGGGCGGCAAGGTGAAAATCAAGGGCGATATGGGCCTGGCGATGAAACTGCAGGGACTGCTGGGGTAGACGGTAGTCTGTAGAGAATTCCGTTAGTGGCTATACTTCAAACATTTAAGCGATCAGCGATCGACTTTCGGGCAAAACTGCGTTGAAAGTTGGTTACTGATCGCTTTTTTTTGCGCAGACGCTGGTGCAGGGAAAGGTTTTAATAGCAAGGTTTCTTCAAAAAATCCGGGCTTCCGCCCGGTCTCCGACAAATCTTACGAAAGCAAAAGTGCTTTTTATGCGTTAGGTTAGCGTAGTGCATCAATAGTGTACTTCCTTTTACTGCTCCTGAGGCAACCTTTTCGTAAAAAACGCAGCGCGTTTTTCAAAGCCTCCCCCGTGGGGAGGGGTTAGAGAGGGAATTTCCGAAGCAAACCTGCCCCTTTATGCGCCTATTCTTACTCTTTCTGCTTGCCGCTCCGCTTACCCTACTGGCCACCCACAACCGGGCGGGTGAAATCATCGTCCGCTCCGCCGGAGATTGTGGCGACATCAACAACCAGCTACGGGCCTGTGCTACCATCATCACCTACACCGAAACCATTCAAACGGAGGTAGACCGGGACAGCCTCGTCATCTCCTGGGGAGATGGCACTACTGAGACCATCCCCCGAACCATGGAAAGCAACCTCGGCAACGGCATCAAGCGCAACGAATACCAGATGTGCCACCGCTACTCAGGTTTTGGGCGCTACTTCATCAGTTTTCAGGACCAGAACCGGGTAGCGCAGGTACTAAACATCGATGGCGGCTCTTCGGTCAATATCCCCTTTAGTGTTTATACCGTCTATACCCTGTCTAACCCGCTGCTCAACGGTTGTAACAGCACTCCGGAGTTGACGCAGATTCCCATCGAGAACGCCTGCGTCGGATCCGTATGGACCCACAACCCCGGTGCTTTCGACGTGGACGGAGACAGCCTCGCCTTTGAGTTCACCGTGCCCCAGCGGGCACCTCAGGTGCCCATCAGAAACTACGTGCTCCCCAACCAGTTCGGCGGCAGTACCGGCTCACTGACCATCAACCCGGAAACCGGACAGATCACCTGGGATACACCCGCCATTTCCGGCGAGTACAACCTCGCTTTTTTTATTAAATCTTTCCGCAACGGCATCCCGCTGGATACCGTTGTACGCGACATGCAGATCTTCGTCGAAGAATGCGCCAACGACCCGCCCGAGCTTGACATCCCTTTCGAGGAAATTTGTGTCGTCGCCGGTCAGGTCGTAGAGTTTGCCGTTACCGCTACCGCTCCGCTCACCGATACGGACCAGCGCGTCAAACTCGAAGCCAGCGGAAGGCCTTTTGACTTCCAACGCGACAGCGCTACTTTTCTGCCCGATCAGGACATTTACATCACCGACCCCTTCACCAGAACTTTCCGCTGGGAAACCAACTGCACCCACATCAGCAACCAACCGTATTTCGTCGTTTTCCGGGCCGAAGATGACTTCTTCGAGGTCTCCGGAGTCGGGAGCCGGCAGGGCGGCCTCGCTACCCTGAAAACGGTCTCCATCAAGGTCGTGGCTCCGCCACCCGCCGGGCTACGAACCCTTGCGGACGACGAATCCATTACCGTTAGCTGGGACAAGCCCTACGGCTGCGAAGACCAGGCCGATCCCTTATTCCTGGGCTTTACCGTCTGGCGGCGGGTGGGAAGCAACCCCTTCGTCGTCGATACTTGTGAAACCGGCCTGGCCGGCCGGGGCTACACCAGGCTCACCCCTACCGAAATCATGGAAATGGAAGACGGCCGCTTCGTTTATATTGACGAAGACATCGAACGCGGGCAAACCTACTGCTACCGCGTAGTTGCCCTGCTCGGCCGGCCGATTGCCAACCTGGGACTGATCTTTGAAGAAATAGAGTCAATTCCCTCCGAAGAAGTCTGCGTACAACTTGCAAGAGACATCCCGCTACTTACCAAAGTTGACGTTGACGCTACCGGTGTTACTGACGGCGGCATTGACGTTTGCTGGATATTGCCGAACGCGGAAGCCCTGGACACCATCCTCAATACCGGCCCATACCGCTATGTGTTAAGCCGGGCCGAAGGACAAACAGCTGACCCATCACAGTTCAGCGAAATAGCCTCCTTTAGCCGGCCTTTCTTCGGCTCAACAGTTGACACCTGTTTTTCTGATGTTGGTATCAATACTGAAGGACTTGCCTACTCTTACCGCATCGAGTTGTTCGTAGAAAATGAAACGGAGCCCGTAGGCGAAGCCCGGCCCGCCAGCAGCGTACGTCTTAGTGGTTCCCCTACTGACCAGGCGAACGACCTCAGCTGGACCGCTACCGTTCCGTGGACGAATATTACCTACGACGTTTTCCGCCAGTTGCCCGGCACTACCACCTTTGAATTTGTGGCTACCGTTGCTGACCCCACCTACCGGGATGATGGGCTCACCAACGGCCTCGAATACTGCTACTACATCCTCGCCTCCGGCACTTACAATATCGATAATATCCCCGCGCCCTTACTTAATCGCAGCCAGGAGTTGTGCCTGATACCAACGGACAACGTACCACCCTGTCCGCCGGAGCTTTCCGTCGTCAGTGTCTGTGACCGCGGCGTAGACTGCACCGTGACCGAGAACCTCTTCAACACCCTAAGCTGGATTCCCCCAATGGAAATCTGCGACGATGTTGACGTAGCGGGCTATCGTGTCTACTTTTCCAGCGACACGATCTCGACGCCTCAGCTGGTAAGGGAAATCACGGCTGCGGATCTCCTGACCTTCGAACATACCCCGGACAACGGAATCACGGGCTGCTACACCGTCACCGCTTTTGACAACAATGGCAATGAAAGCGCAGCCAGCAACATCGTTTGCGTTACGAACTGCCCTATCTACGAACTACCCAATGTTTTCACCCCCAACGGAGACAATCAGAATGACCTCTTCATCCCCCGCAGCCGATGCTTCATCGAACGGGTAGAGTTCCGGATTTATAACCGCTGGGGCCAACTCGTTTTTGAAACCGAAGACCCCGCCATTAACTGGAACGGTACTAACCTTAGCGGCAGCACACTGGCTTCCGGCTCTTACTACTATGTAGGCCAGATCTTTGAGCAGCGCCTGGAAGGTGTAACGGCCTCTCCCGAACCGATTAGTGGATACATTGAGCTTATTACGGGAGAGTAAATATGAGTTACGGGAAAAACTTCAGCTCTTTCCATTCCCGGAGCAGCACTTTCAGCATCCCGGGCTTCAGCCATATGCCGTAAAGTGCGGCGGTGAAGAATGAGAACATGGCATATACCAGGCTTGGCTTCAGCATTTGCTCACTTTGGAGCAATACGGAGGTGATGAGGAAGGCCAGGCTGGTATTTTGTATTCCTGCCTCTACACCGAGGGTTAGTTGGGCGTTTCGCCCAAAACCAATCGCCCGGCCAAATACGAGGCCCGACATCAGCGCCGCAGCATTAACCAGTAACGAAGCCGGAAGAATTTCCCAAAGCTCCGCCAGGGAAAGATTGCTTCCTCCAGCACTGGCAGGAGCCAGAAGCTTCAGCGAAAACAAAACTGCCAACAGGAAAATACTAAGCCACCGTAATCTCGGCTGCAAAAACTTTGCCTGCACCTGCCTCCGGGCCCGAAAAAGAACACCACAACCTACGGGCACTAAAACAATCAGAAAAATGCTCACCGCCGTTGGCAAAACCGGTAGTTGACTCAATTCACCGCCCGCTGAGAAGGAGGACAGGCCCATATTAACAATGAGCGGAATGGTCAACATCGATAAAAATGTATTGCAGATCGTCAGACTTACCGCCAAAGTAGTGTTCGCACGAAAAAGAAAGCTGATAAAATTACTGGTCAGTCCTCCCGGGCAAGCAGCCAGCACAACTACCCCTACCGCGAAGTCTGATGAGAGTTTAAACAAGTAACAGGTCAGGAAGGCAATTGCCGGAAGAACAAGCAATTGCAGGGCAAGACCCAGCAATAACACCCCCGGGCTATTGAATAACCGGCGGAAATTTACCGGCTTCAGACTGAGCCCGATGCTAAACATTATCAACGACAGAATCGTACCGATAAGCACATCAAGCATATTTTTAGTGTTTTTTCTTTGGGTTGTCAGAATTAGCCGCTATTTTCGCAGATAGAAGTTAGTTAGCAAAGTTTGAAATGACAAGCTTGCGACACTACCTTAAACACAAACACCATATTTGGTGTTCCAAGATACTTAACGTTGGCATCGCCATCGTTGTAAAGATGTTAATAGGGTTTTAGGTGTTTATTTCTGGACCGGCTGCGCTTGCGCGACCGGTCTTTTTTGTTGTACCTACAAATGAAAAATTCGCTGTTCTTCACTTTTACTAGTACAGCGTATTCCCACCACTATCGGAAGGAACCCGCCTTCACCAGAATACCGGCCCCGCCTTTTCATCAAGAATCACTGCTCCGCTACCGCAGCTTCGAGCTCAGCATACCAGGCTTCGCCGTACTTACGGACCAATGCAGGCCGCGCAAACTCGAAAACCCGGATCTTTTCTTGCTTGCCTTTTGAGCAGGCCGCCGAGCAAATGTCCCAGCGGTCATAGTTCAGTGCTTCAAAGCTTGCTTCCTTGTTAGCCTTTACCCGAATCGGATAAAGGTGGCAGCTGATGGGTTTTTTCCAATCCGTTTTGCCCTGGTTGAAGGCTTGTTCAATACCACACTGAGCAATGCCCAGGGGGTCATAGGTCATGAAAGCGCAGGCAGTATTATCAATCAGGGGTGTATCGTGGCCATCAGCTGTTTCATTCTCCGTGTAAAGGCCCTGTTCAGCGATTGCCGCCCGACCCGCTTGCGAAAGAAGGGGAGCTACCTGTGGGTATACTTCCTCCAGTCTGGCCAGCTCTTCCTGCTCCAACGGGGCACCAAAATCCCCTTCCCAACAGCAAGCTCCTTTGCAGGCGCTGAGATTGCAGGTAAACTCTTCTTCGACGACATCGTCACTAACCAATACGGATCCGATCAGATACATCGTAATTTTTAATTGAGTTGTTCACGAATGGCGGGAGGGACCAAAAGGTCCATCAACGCTTCATTCTCCGGGCGGTACTCAACAAAATGCCAGTTTGCACCGGTACCGCGTCGAATAGCGAACATTGATTTTTTCACCACTACGTCAATGACGTCATTATCATGATCAACCCTGACCGAACCGTAGCTTTTTTCCAACATGCGTTGCATCCGGCTCACAAATGCCGGTGCCCGGTATTCGGGGCTCAGCATTCGGAAAGTAATCCGGTGATGAATGTCAACGGGAGCATAAGCATCCTTAAAATCTTTAACGACGGCTCCTATTTGATCGACGGTAAAGTCAGAAAAAGAGATTTCCATGTTTTCATCGGACCGCAGGCCTGCCATTTGCCGGGACATCATCTCCCGGTCAACAATTTCAAATAGCTGGGGGTCCGTCAGGTTAAGCAACGCTTCGGTATTCCAACTCATCGTTTGACGGCCATACTCCGCCAATCGTTCGGCAAGTGGAGTGTAGTCCGTTTCGGACTGAGCCTGCAAACCGGAGCCCGCCAGGAAGAGCAGCAAAATGAGCGCAAATTTGTTCAAAGCAAAGATTTAATGTTCTCAGTGTCAAAGGATACAAAGATAAGGGCTAATCAGATTCAAAAGACAAACAAACCGGTCTAAATTGCCTAATTTTCCGCCCATGTCAATTTCATTACCTCCTGGTCTTCCCTGGTGGGATTTAACGAGCGCATTAAGTGGTGAACTCCACCTTGACGAGGCGCACCGTATCCTCTACGCTACGGATGCCAGTGTTTACCGGCAGCAGCCTCTGGGCGTTGTTTTCCCTCGTTCCGAAGAAGATGTTGTTGCCTGCGTTCGCTTTGCGGGCGAGCACGGGCTGTCCATTACGCCGCGGGCCGGAGGCACGAGTTTGGCGGGGCAGGCCATTGGTGGCGGCCTGGTGGTGGATGTTAGCCGGTATTTGCACCAGATTCTGGAGATCAACGAACGGGAGGGGTATGCCATCATCGAGCCTGGCGTGATCCGCGACCAGCTCAACGCGGCGCTTGCGCCCCTTGGGTATTGGTTTGGGCCCAACACCAGCACGGCCAACCGCTGTACGATGGGCGGCATGTTTGGCAACAACAGCTGTGGCAGTACCAGCATCACGGTGGGTTCCACGCGGGAGCACGTGCTGGAAGTCCGGGCGGTACTTTCCGATGGCAGCGTGCAGGAGTTTGAGCCGCTGCCGCAGGTGCAAACACCCCCAACCGGCGCAACGCGCCAGCCCCCAAAGGGGGGGGACAAAGAGCAGGGTGCTGCTGCCGGCCTCCTGCCGGAAACTAACAATGAGATACTACAAGGTGTGTACAACTTCCTGCAGCGTACGCTGACGGACCAGGACAAACGGGCAAAGATCGTTGCCTCCTTCCCCAAAGCCGCTGTCAGCCGTCGCAATACGGGCTATGCGCTGGACCTGCTGGCGCGGCAAACCCCCTTTACGCCCGGCGGAGATGCCTTCAACCTCTGCACCCTGCTGGCGGGCTCCGAAGGGACACTGGCCTTTACCACCCGCCTAAAAGTCAGAATACTACCCTTACCGCCAGCCGGAACGGCCATTGCCGCCGTACACTTCAGCACTATTAACGGAGCCATGCGCGCCACCCAGGCGGCCATGCGCCACCGCCCGTTTATGTGCGAACTGATGGACGATACCATCCTGCGGCTGGCCCGTACGAACCCCGACCAGGCCAAAAACGCCGACTTCGTTATGGGCGACCCGCGCGGACTGCTGCTCGTTGAGTTTCGGGCGAAAACGGATGAAGCAGCCCTCCTGCTTGCCGAAGCAATGGACACCGAACTCGATACCGTTCAGGAACTACAGGACAGCATGATCGCCACCGGCTACGTGAAGGGGCCGGAGAACGTAGCCAAAGTCTGGGCCCTACGCTCCGCAGGTCTTGGCATTCTCGGTAATATGGTGGGCGATGCCAAAGCCGTAGCCTGCATTGAAGACACGGCGGTGGCACTGCCCGACCTGGCGGACTACATTGATGACGTTGCCGAACTCATGAAATTTTACGGGCAAAACGCAGTCTACTACGCCCACGCCGGTGCCGGAGAGATTCACCTGCGGCCCGTGCTCAATCTCAAAACGACTAAGGGCCGGCAGGATTTTTATGCGATCACCAGGGACGTTGCCCGCCTCGTCAAAAAATACGACGGCAGCCTGAGCGGGGAGCATGGTGACGGACGGGTACGCGCGCCCTTCCTGCCCGAAATGCTCGGCCCGGAGGTCTATCAAATGCTCGTGGAGCTCAAAAAGGCCTGGGACCCCACCGGCATCTTCAACCCAGGTAAAATAGTGGAAGCTCCGCCTATGAACGAAGGCCTTCGCTATGAAGCGGATGCCGCCACCCCAGCTTACCCTACCCTGCTGGATTTCAGTACTGACGGCGGCCTCCTCCCGGCTATTGAAAAATGTAATGGCTCCGGGGATTGTCGCAAAATATCCGGCGGGGCCATGTGCCCTTCTTACCGGGCCCTGCGCTCAGAACAACATAGCACCCGCGGCCGCGCCAACACCCTGCGCGAAGTCCTGACCCGTAACCAGCACGATGACCCCTTCAGCCACCCCTCCCTCCACGAAGCACTCGACCTCTGCCTGAGTTGCAAAGCCTGCACCAGCGAATGCCCCAGCTCGGTAGACATGACCAACCTCAAAGCGGAATACCTGCACCAACGGGCTGTAACAAGCTTTCGCACCCGGCTGATTGCCGCTAACGAAACGCTCTACGCCCTCGGCGGTAAAATTCCGGGGCTGGCCAACTTCGGTCTCCGGCTACTGGGGCCGGTATTGAAAAAAGTAGCGGGTATTGCTCCAGATCGTTCTTTACCCGTTTTTCCGGGAAAAAGTCTGCGAACCTGGTTCGAAAGCTCCGGGCGCATCGTTGCTTCAGAAGCCGTGAAAGGCACGCTTTTTCTCTTCGGCGACGAGTTCACCAACCTGCAAGACGTCCAAGTCGGCCAGGCCACCATCACCCTACTGGAGCGACTCGGCTACCAGATACTGTGGCCGGAACACGCGACCAGCGGCCGCGCCCACCTCAGCAAGGGCCTACTCAAAGCCGCCCGGGAGCGAGCCGGGAAGAACGTAGATACTTTCTCTCCGCTCGTGAACGATGCGACCCCGTTGGTGGGCATTGAACCCAGCGCGATCCTCGGTTTTCGCGACGAATACCCCAAGCTGCTGCGCGGGGAGCCGGCCGCTAAAGCCAAAGCGCTCAGCAGCCACGTCTATACCCTTGATGAGTTCCTCTTCCGGGAGTTCTCCGCTGGCCGCCTTGGGCCGGAGGACTTCGGGCCGGAAGCCGTTGATCTCGTGCTACACGTCCACTGCCACGAAAAAGCTCTCGGCGACGCCGGTAAATGCGCTGCTGCCTTATCCCTGCCCGCCAACTTCAACGTCCGCCTGCTAGACAGCGGCTGCTGCGGC
>ENA-ORXT01003868-ORXT01003868.1-marine-metagenome-genome-assembly--contig:-NODE-3868-length-16010-cov-4.302580_pt1 | contig 16010 bp, 11 predicted proteins | sample MGYA00237868_ERZ511482 | MGnify/ENA metagenome assembly ERZ511482 | reverse complement strand
GATACGACATCCAGAGTTCTTCCGGGCAGGCGAGGTAGGAGAGGTAATCTGTTTTGGAGAGGTTGGTTAGAGACATGGGGTTGGGTTTTAAGACTCAATCTGTTTCAATCTTGGCCTAACTACGTTGACAAACTTGTTGGTCCATTCATTGAAGAAGTCTATAATAGTTTGCTTATTTTCTGGATTATGAACATCAGATATCGGTAGGACTATGTTGAAAGCATTAGTAGGACTACTATCCCAGGTCCAAATTACCCCTTCGCCCAATTCATCCTTTATCTCTTCTGTGTAAGGACTCATTTGTTCTTTAATCATCTGTCCTTTTTGATTATTATAAAATCTATAATAAACGCCGACTACACCGGAACTTGGAGAAAAATAAGCACTAATCCAGCTTGCTTTTGCTAATCCTGGATAGATAAATATATTTTGAGAGATGGTCGGATTTGGCATTAATTGCCCCGGATCATCAAAGTTTAATTGTGCCACAAAATCACTCCAGAATGAATTATAAACTTCTCTCTTTTCAATAATCTCAGGTGATACTTCTTTTTCCGAGAGCGTCGGATTTTCACTAATCGCATCCTGGGTCAAGATAAGCCCTTTCGGTATTTCGACATTTATTTTTTGAATCTCGGTAGTCTTCAAGGATGTTCTGGGGAAGATGATAATTTCACCATCATCAGTTTTAAAGATAGGCATTTCAATCAGTGATAAAGTAAAATTCAATCCCGCTGATTTATTCAGAAATTCAGAAATTTCTTTTGCGCCTTCCCTTATTCCATCACCGGCAATAATGAGAAGAATCTTACCTATCCTAAGATTTCTACTTACCGAATCCGCAAAATCTTTTTCACTGAGTATCAGGTCAGGATTTTTTTTTGACATAATAGAATACAATGAATTCCCTTTAGTCTTCAACCGCTTGTTTACTTCTCGTTGTAGATCAGAGTAAGTCCACTTGGTGAGTTCCTTGGCATAGTCTAAAATTTGAGCAATCACCTTTCTACGTGCTTCCGGATTGTACCAAAGTTTTGTCTCTATGATTACCAAATCCCCGTTTGGTGTTCCCATTAAGATGTCTAGTGGTCCGGCGGGTGTCCACAGTTCCGTGCAGATGGGGATCACAGGATTGTAAGACTCGTCAATATCACTAATCGGTAAGCAATCAGGATGTTCAAATATTAGGTCCTGGATCTGTTTTTCGGAGAACTCATTTATTTGGGTAAGGATTTTTGAGTTACCGTTTGAGATGAAAATTGGGTTACCGTGAGCTGTTTTTTTCATGTTGTTGTTTGTAAAAATTTTGGATTGCTTAAGTTTGCTGATGTTTGTTTAGTAAAAGATTATAACGCTACTAAGCACTGACAATTATACATTGGAACGATCAGCAACTTTACCATCTTCCGCCCATATAGAAACCAGTAATAAGACCGTCCAGATGACATCTACGATGTTCCACAATTCCCGGCCAAGTACAATTTTTATCAGCGGATTGATTAGAATAGCAGAAGCAGCCCATATTATTACAAACGGAGTATTCCTGCGTTCGTACGCTGCGTATGCCAGTATACCGAAGCCGATCATACCTAAAAACCTGATGAGTTCATAATATCCATACGGCATATCAAGTAGACAAATCAAGAACAAGACCGCCAAAACTATTTTTATGAATTTATTCATTCCCCATATTTATTTTAATTTAGCTAGAACAAGTTAAAGTGTACAAAACCAAGGGTATAGATGGCGACAACATTTTACTGTTTTCAATTTGAACCTTTTAATATTGGGATGTGCTAATATAATATTTAGAAGAATAACTGCCAGATAAACTTTCTCGACCAGCGTAATGTAAGCCATTCGCCGAAGCAGCAATTTTATACGACCCACTCGATAAAGAAGTTGTCTCTGAAGAACCTCTTGGTATAACGATTTCTTTTACTGAAGGACCACTATATCTTACAGTTAATCTGTATCCCGTATCATTTTCAATAGTCACACTTGATGTTGAGGAATAAGCAGTACTTGTCTGAGCGAAAGAGGGAAGTTCGCCAGTGTTTCTATCCTTCATGATCTCATCAATTTTGAGACTAATTATTCTCTTCTCAATATCGCTTCTGTCCCAATGATCAGGATGGTTTTTTAGAAATTTTTCCCAAACCCGGGATGTTTTTTTTCTTTTCGCAGATTCGTAATCATTCTCTTCACTAGATTGAGTAGATACATAGGCGTTACTTTCACTAACTTTTCTTGAGCCTGCTAATTTTGCTCTGACTCTACTTCTATATTTACCCTCTGGATGGTTCTCAAGATAGGCATTATATCCATCCACCGTATTTTGGGATTTAGCATCCTCATATGCTATTTCATCCATCTTAACTGTTAATTTTTTCTTCTCGCGATAGGCTTCCTTATAATATTTTTCTTTGGGATAATTCGTCAAATATTCTTCTATGGTGAACAAGTCTTTTGAGGTTTTGGCCTTAGTCCATTGGAATTCTTCCTCTATGGCAGGAAGCATTTTTCTTGCCTCTGCTGTTTCGCTAGCATTAGGGTGGAAATCAGTGAGTTCCTCAATTTTTTGCTTGGCTGTTAAAAAATCATTCAATTCGAAGGAATTTCTGGCTTCCCTCAAAAGTGTAGGAATACCAAATTTAATACCTTCTAATTCAGACCTAACATCCTCTATTTCAGCTTTTAGCGCTTTATTTTCTTCCACTACTTCTTGGTAGTTTGACTCAGAAACACAGCTGAATATAAGGGTGAGCATAAAAAGGAATAATAACTTTTTCATTAGTTTTGTTTACTATATTTTCGAATTATTGAGATCTAAGTTGATTGAGTATTCTCAAGATAAATTTTGACTGCTTCATTATGAGAAACGCCGTCTTGTATTAATACACGAACAAACATATCTCTTGAAATTTTATCAAACATATCGTCCTGATCCATGGTTTCACTAAATTTCCATCCTAAGCTTTGTTCTCCATTTATATTGTCTTTTGTGGTATAACGAATCATCAAAGACCTAGACATTTCGGTTATGACAAAACGAACAAATCCACCACCAACGAAGCTGTAGCCTATTACAATATTATTAGGATGATTCTTAATTAATTTTAGCTTTTCGTTAGACAGAATTCTATCTATCAAAAGCTTATATTTAAGAAATAGTCCGCCTGATTTTTGAACATACTTAATGTCTTTTTGTCCTAAAGCAAATAATATAATGAAAGCCATTACTGCGATTACGAGGATAATTCCAATTATGTAAGTCATTTATTTTAAGGTGAGTTTTTAGGCTACTACCAAATACCTCATCCTAAATTTAATATAAGGTTAATACCAAATAAAATAATCACTAAAATCCAGATGGAAAAGCCTCCTTCGTAAATTTTGAACCATAGCGGATCCTGTTTTATTTTTACATTTGTCCTTTTTTCTTTCATTCGTCGAATAAAAAATCGAATTACTTCTAGAAAAGTACTAATTACCATTGAGATCATAATGAGAGATATCGCTGATAGAAGATACTGCTCAGATAAAAATTCTTCTTGGGGAACCAAAATATAGTATAGTATACCGCCAAAGAACATTACAAGAAAATACAAGAAAACTTTTTACAGTTTATTATTAGTGAGCTTGGGTTCATCGACCGCTTCTTCATCATCGAATAGATCATCATCTAAAACAGATTCCATTTTATATTAGTTGGTGGTGGAAGCAATTTTATCTTTTCATAGTTGTACCTCGCTGGCTGGAATTGTATCTTTTTTCACTGTTATCTTTTTCCAGGCTTCGAAAACTTTTTTTATCTGGTCGAAGAATAGTTCAACCATTCCGTCCATGTCATCAATATATAGATCATTCCATAAATCATCATAAACATGCCATGCTACCTTGGATCCATTACGATCGTAATGCCTCAAATCTAAAATTAGCCAACCGTGATTCTTTTTATATGATAGTAATGGAATATTATGTTGTTTAAAAGCCTCTTTGATACGTTCTTTTACATTTTTATCCCTACAATATAAACCACAATAAAATCGTCCCCGTTTATTGACCTCTACCGAAAATGGCATGTCTCTATTTTCATATTGGTAAGTTTTATTAGAAAAGCCAAAAAATTCAGTATTTGCATCAGCCATGGTTGTTTCATCGTATATCCTGGTCACGGGAGTCCACCCACTTTCGTACCCTTTAAGCTTTAAAAATAACTTTTCCAGAAATTCTTTTCTCAGTTTATTTCTGATCTCCTCCTTCATTGAGTTTAAATGCGTCAGACATAAGCCAAGTTCTCTTATTTTCTCTTCGATAATCTCGTTGTTATTTTTATAATTTTCAGACAGTGAGAGTTCCTTTTTAAGGATTTCGTTTAACGCGTCATTCATAATTTTATCTTTTTTTCTTATTTTAAAAATCCCCTTTAAATAATCAATATACTGTGCTAATCCATAAGTTAAGCCTTTATCTTTTTGTCTACATCTCGGAAAGATATCTTCAAGCCAGGGAAGTATGTCATGTCTAAAGTTAATTTCAAAATATCGCTCTCCAAGCTCTTCCTTTAAATTAGTGGGTAAGCTTTTCTCCTCAGGCTTTTTAAAACCCCACTGAGTAAGATAGAGTACGTATATTTGCTCTATATCATATCCTTTACTTTTGACTATTTCTACATATCTGGCTATTTGACTATCCTGATCTGGCGCATAGTGAATTTTATTTTCAATAATGATCGCATAATGTCCTTTATCCAATATAGTAATATCAATCCGATCCTTTTCCACGTTAATTGAGGGTTTAACAGGTTTCAAATCAAGGTCAATAGTATCAAAAAAAGAAACAAGGTTTACAAATTTGTGCTGTTCTTTGTACCTGAGTAATTTGCCTAAAACTCGGCTATGAGCATTTTCATTAGCTCCTACCTCATCGATTAAATTAAAATAGTAAGGAGATTTCAGCAATAGCTTGTCTCTCATATCCGAAAACTTACTAGAAAATTTAAGCGTCTTTACAATAGACGCATCAGTTACCAAGTCAGTATCTAAACCTGCCATATTTTATTTATTATAGAATGAAAAATCAACGAAATGATATTAATAAACAATCCGAAAAGTAAGTAATGTGGTACTTCGTTTGCGTGTACAAGTCGCATCAAGTCTATTGTCATGCAGTTTCAATAATTCCTGATCATTACTTATTTCGTACCTTAATAATTCACAAAGATTATGGAACTGACTGATATTTTCGGTTCTACCAGCTACTGGTTTATAAGTATGATTTACTTTACTTGAAAAATCTTTAAACATTCGATACTTGTAGAAAAAGTATCTTTCGGGATAATGAAGGCCTAAGTAAACCATTAAAGCTCGATGGTCCTGATAGTCACTTTTCTCTGGAGAATTATTTTGATTTAGCCCTTTAAATTCTGCCCGAAAACGCTCTACCCTCTCTAAGAAATCTACCTCTTCATCGTACAGCGTTCTGAACATCTCTCGTATTTTTTCCGGATTTTGCTTAGTTATTTCAAGCAACATTCCTTTAGGGAAATATTGTCCTGAGTCAAGTAAGTTTCCAGCTTTTTTTAAAGATTCAGTAAGGTTTTCCAAAAAATCAACTGAGTCAATATCAAAATTATCCTTAAAGTGCTTAACCGCCTTCCACTTGTAAATCTCTTGTTTATGAACGCTATCAAATTCACGCTTATATTCCTCGATATATGACTTTACTATTTTCCGATTCATGTATCTGTTTGGTTTTAATATTAATCGTCTACAACCTATTTTCTAAAACTATTTCTATCCTTTATGAGATTGACCTAATTATTCTTACAAATTTAATCGTCATAAAAATAATTATACATACCTAAAAGAAGTCCTTTTCCTCCGAATAAATAACCTTTGCTCTATTTATGCCTTTTTTAATTTAAATGAATTAGTTACCAGAAAATACTCAAGAAACCCCAAAACTATCAATATCATATTTAGACTTCAGATTGCCGGGAATTTGCTCAGGAATATCACCTTCCTGAATTACCTGATTCACATCTACAATGGTATCGTACTTTTGAGACTCAGCAATATCATTAAAAGTCTTAACAAAACTGTTTAGATTTTTAAAGAGCTTTACAATTTGATTGACTTCAAAAGAGTTTTTTAAATAGGGGTAAAAGACTTGAACCTTATCCTCAAAATTATTCTCTTTCTTTTTGTTGATGGCTCGATAGCTCATTGAGTTTATTCTGTCAATTCTTCCACTACGTTGTTGCATATCGCTTGGATTCCATGCAATACCATAATGATAAACGTTTTGGCAATAGGTATGCAAATCTTCTCCTTCTCTAAGAATGTCTGTGGTAATTAGCACATAAGGAAATCCCGGCATTCTGAATTTTGCCGCCAGGATACTCTTGTTCACCGTATATCTACCTGTCGCTCCAACTACTGGTCTTAGGTTACTCAAAATTGTTCCGACTCCTTTGATATCTCTTTGCCCAAAATTATTTTGCATGATCAAGTCGAAGTCGTTGATGATGGTTTTTACTTCCTCTAAAACATGAGAGAAAGGAGAATCATCAGATAACAGTTTGCGCATTGCCTCATTAAAATCCAGACTAGATTGATCTGCGACATATCCTAATAATAGACCACTTCCATTTCTGAAAATATTAAGCAAGATAGTAGTAAGAATTTCCAGAGATAAAAGAAACTCTTTAGGCGAACCTTGTTCCTTTACCTTAATCCAATTTTTCATTTCTTCTTCACATAAATCAAGTAAAAGAATTGTAAGAAACGAATCCTCCGCCAGTCTTCCCTCCTTTACGCTAAATTGAGTAAAGGAATCCGATGTATTATATTTATTCCATTGATCAGTAATTTTCTTTGCGGAGTTCAGAAAAGCTTGCCTCTTGGGAATTTTAGCACCTCCTTTTTTCTTTGGGGAGTAAGAAAATTTTAAATCAGAAGTATCAAAAATCTTAAAATGATTATTGAACTTAACCGGATTTAGATCGAACCAAAACTCACGATAGAGTTTACTTCTGTGTTTATGTCCTACTTTCCCTTCTTTGAAATATTTATAAAAGAAATAATCATTTCTTTCCTTATCCTGATCTTCTTCATTTACGAAATCCTTACTTTGAAAAAGAGATTCATCTTTAACTTTTTTTAGAGCTTCGATCGTTGCCTGTAACAAATCAGATCCAATTCTAATTGTTTTTCTCCTGATTACCTTTTTTACTTCTTCTCTAAATGCTGAATTTTCAAGTTCACTATGAGCTAGTCCTATCCATATTTCTTTTTCGGACACCTCATCATCAATTCCAAGAGATTTCATCCGATCCTCGATACACCTCTTAACCTCTTTTTTCTTTAATAATCGTTCTACCATCTCATCGAACTTATCAGTATTTCTCTCAGTGTGGTAAACCTGAATTAGAGAACTTACTGCATCAGATTTTAAGTAGTTTTTAGATTGAACATATTGCAGCTGCGTATCAATTACGATTTTCTCTTCGTAAAATGAAAGTAATTTACTTTCTAATTCGTAGACCGTTGCTACTCTTCTAGCAAAGATCAATGATTTCTCCTGACGTTTTAGCTGTTTACCGATTGATTCGACAAGCTTGGATTGCTTTGGATGTGGAGGCGGTTCGTCAAATTCTTCAAGATAGGCATCTATTAGTCCTCTGATAACATTGATATCTCTACTCTTATTATCGCTTCCTTTTTTCCGATGATCATATTCCGCAACGGAAGAATTTTCATCTTCCTTCTCTTCCTCCTCTTCATTTTCTTCCCGTTTTTCTTCCTCTGCTTTTCTTTGCGCTTTCGTGATACCTGCAGTATAGGTTTCAAAGCCAGCCATCATTCCAATCTCAAAGGAAGCATTATTTTTTTGATTAAGATGTTTTATTGATTGATATTGCAATAGTTGCCAAAACACACTCCCAAAATCATCCTCTAAAGAAATTGGTACAGCATCTTTAACTTTTTCGACATTGCCTTGCCTATGCTCGTGTGTACACTCATTACGCGAAATCGCTGAGCCGTTAATATTATATTTCAAGTTCCCTCTAATCAAAAATTTCTTGAGAGATGCAACAATCTCTTTATCGTTCTCAGTCGGTGATAAGATGTGTTTGTTAGAGAAGCAGGATAACTGGTTCTTGATTTCAACCAGTTTCCGATCTTTCGGAGTAGCTGATAAGCATATCACTTTTCGGGCTAATGGAAATTTAACCAATTCTTCTAGTTCTGGAAAATCGTCAAATATGTCATCATCCCTGAAGGCACCTAAAAATCGGGCCGTAGTTTCGTTTCTAATGGACTGGGGAGTGTCAGATGGCCCTGGTCCATACTTATAATTATGTGCCTCATCTATGATGACACAGTTTAATTCAGGAGAACATACGTTCATTAAATAGGCTACTAAATTGCGTAAGTTTCTTTCCGATCCCTTATTGAACCATTTATATTCATACGCTTTTTCAAGTATTGATATAACCGTATCGTATTTTTCGCATTCTTTGTGTTTATCAAAATAATCTTCCAAGTCAGTTTTTAATTTTTTTTGGCTCTTCTTTCGCCTGGAAGCGATTGCACTAAAGGAACTCATCCGAAAAATTGAAATGAGATCATCTTCCTCAATCGGACGAACTCTCTCTTTTATTTTGACTCCTTTTTCGAGTTGAGATGTAATACGCTTTTTTGTTCCTTTATAATTATTCTGCGTGAAGTTATTAATTTCATTTTTCCATTTGGTTTGAAGATTTTTTTTAGGAACCAAAATCACATCATGATTAGGATGGTTATTTTCAGAAAAATGTCTAAATAAAAAAGCGATTCCCAGAGCCATATAAGTTTTACCTAATCCAACTTCATCAGCAATGTAAAAAACATTGTGCTCAGGATTTTGTAAATATTCGTACCCCTTGGAAATTACTTCTAACTGCCTATCTGCTATTTCTTGTTCTATTATAGCTGAAGATTTCAAATTGAGAACCTCACCATAGTCTTTTTTACTACTAGTCATAACTTTCTGAAATTTGATTTACAACCCAATCTTGTTTATCCTTGAGACCATTAATTTCAGAAGACAAATCTTTAGCCTTGCTGGTTAATTTTCCTTTGTATTGCTTTAAGTCAATCTCAAATTGTTTTAAGTCTTTCCTTAATTTTTTTAATTCTTCCTTTGATTGTTTCCCTCTAAATTCCTTTTTATATTCTTTGGCTATGAGTATGGCAGCCTCATAAAAGTTGTTGATGAATATCTGTAAGACCATCCATACGAAGCTATTCTGCTTTTTGTTTTGTTGACCCTCGTCTATAAGTTCTTTTACGTAAGATGGAATGGTATCAATACCATTATTTAATAAATAATTTTCCAAAGATTTAAAATGGGCTTTCTTTTCTTTTATACTTTTTAAATTATTACTAAATAAAAAATTCTCTAATTTTACAATTCTTACATAGTGAGCAGCCATCTCGTTAAGCGATGATTTTTTATTATTCACTATTTCGGAATCTATTCTACCACTCACATCCGTTATCGATTCTGCTATCTCTTTAAAACGCACCTTTTTCTTATGATCATCTCCCAGGAATTCCCAGTACTGTAAAATCACATCGGAGCTTAATTGTATTCCCAAAGGTTTGCTTTCTATGTTAATATGATTTGCATAGTAATAATAGAAACAGGCTTTACCATTCTGCTGTACTTCTATCTTTATCAATCCTTGTTTTGAAAAGTATTTTATATCCGATGATGACATTTTGATAACACTTTCACCATTTGGAATATCCTGATCTGAAAGCATTCCACAAAACTTACAGGCAGTTTCTATTTTGGCAAGTATGGTGAGTTCCTCTTTTCTCCAGTCAATAGAAAAATTTAAATCAGGTGCGGCCCGGTTAAAATCTTCTGGATCAGAGTCCCCTTCCAATTCTGATTTATCAATAAAAGTTTGTTCTTTCAGGTTCAATTCCACCTTTTTCAAAAGATATGGTTCACCAATACTTTTATATAAAAAAGCAGTTTCTACATTTGCATTATTTTCTTTTTTACTACCACGTACCTCTACCTCTCTCCAGGCGGGATTAGTAAAGTTTACGGAACCAATGATTGTGTAACAGGCAGTTTTTTCAGTATGAAAGCGATAAATCTTGGCGTGTACATTTCTGCTTTCTTTGTTTTTATTCAATTCCTCATTCGTCCATTCTGACCACTGAATTCCTTGATCTCGATACTTTAGAAAAGTTTCTTCTTTTAATAAAATCTCATTACTCAGTAATCTTGGAATCAAACATCTAATATCCGTTATCCCCTTCGATTGTAACCATTTTATATTTTCAGGATGCTCGCTAAAGTATGGCGATATAATTTCTAATTCGATAATTTCATCAAATGGAATTTCACTCTCTTGTAAGAAGTCAGTGAAAGAACTTTTTAAACTATTAAAGAACTTTTTATTTTTTTTAGTTAAAAATTTATCTAAATCTACAAATTTAAAAAAATCGTAAATCGCTTTATGTGAATCTGATTTATTATTTTTATTATATAGATTTGCTACGTTATCCAAATAGTCCTGTAACTCATTAGAATTTGAGCTATCTGATCTGGTTTTATTTTTGTTTTTGTTGATGGTCTCTATCGAAAAAATCTCAAAGTTATCACACCAGCCACCCGGCGTTATATTACCTGAACCCGTTATCATGACTAAACTCTCTTTTTCTGTTTTCTTATCCTTCAATAAAATAAATAGCTGTTTGGGATGAAAGTTACAGATTTGATTTTTAGCGCCAGGCATTTTAATACAATAAATATCATAGCCCAACGAAGGAACTTTAGTATTATCTTTTGCGTAAAAATCACAATAAACAGTGATCGGAGGAATCAAACCTTTTTTAGCACAATCCTTCCAAAGAATACGGTTGTAAATTTCTTCATCCCGAAATTCCAGCTTCTTGTCATTCACGAAGATCGGCATGAGGTAATTTTCGAAAAACACCGGATCAAAATTGAACGTATGAATCATCACAGCTACAACTTCCTTTTCGGCAATCGCTCGCACAATTTGTCCTTTCAACACATATTTTTCCATCCTCTAATTGACTTTTAGCTGGTTATATAAACTTATGTAACAATTAAAGAAATAACTAAAATTAGTATCCCTCGAAGGATCATATTCCCTTTCAGATGCCCCCTGAAAATGATCAATACTCAAATTATTATCGATATAACTTAGCCAGGGAGCAGCATTTCGTTGGGCGGTGACCTCTTCATTTCTTTTTACCAATCCTCTTACTAACTGGATATTATCAGATTTAAGTAAATTAGATAGTTTGATTAAATCAGGAGAGAATCCAGTTTGATCGACCTGAAAATTCTTCCACAATTTTTTCTTCCATTCATCTATTTGTTTGTCAGATTTAATTTCAGCCTCTGTCCAGTACGATTTTTTTTGTAAGTAGTGAAAAATATGATTTAGCGGACTAATCGTTTTCTCTGTATTTATAATTTGAGATATATACTGCTTAAAATTTTGATTGTCGCTAAGCTCTTTTAATCGCATAAAGAAATCATATCCAGATAAATCATTAAGTTCTTCCCAATGATTATCGAAAATTATTTTCAACTCATTATTCTGTTTATCGTTTAGAATTAAATCAACCAATATCTCATTTAGTCGATCACTTGGGTTATCTAATATTTTAATCCAACTTTTGATTTTCTCCGTATTTACATGACTTGTTTTGTTACCTCTTTTCTTCCATATAGACTTAACTCGTTTTTTCAAATCCGGAAACTTATCTATTCTTTTAATGTAAAGATTTATTAAATCTTTATTTTCTTTAAATTTCATTTCCCGGAAAGGTCGATTATACTTACCCCAAATTCCGTAGGCTTTTTGATTAGATAAAAGTTGATGACTCAACCCTATTTTAACAACCTTAGGCTTATCATTCATTATTCTTCTAACCCTACTCACTCCATTGAATGTATCTTCCCGATTCTTTATAAATCGAGTATAAGCCATCAGTTGCTCGAAACAAATAAAAAAAGAATTAAAATCTTGACCGTCGGAGATAGTTAACTCCTCTTTGAAAGCATAAGCCAATGCAAGAATCTGAAAATCCATTAGACTATTCGACACAGTCGATAAATACGGAATTATATTTCTACCAGCGGACTGCCAAATTACCTGTAGCCCCAAGGGATCCCTCGATCCCTTGATGGTGTAATTTGGATCCTTGTCTGTCATAAAGTACGGAGAAGTCATTAGTGGTTGTATTTAACGGTCGTAAAATCGAAATTAGACGGGAGTCTGTTGACAGTTTAATACTGTCCTTTTTCCAAATCTTTCATATTCGGTGATGCGTTTACACTGAATAAATTTTATGATCCCCAAATATATAAATAAAGAACAATATATTATTAAATAAATAGTAGAAGTGGAGGAAAGAAAGAAATAAATGTATGTCTATACATTTAATCTATTTTAATTGCTATGAATGAATAATGGTGAAAATTGTTAGGAGGGATCATGATCATGATGTTCCTAGATCTTACTAAATTATTTTTGGATCGAAGACGAAATAAATGAATTATGTAGAACTTCATAATAAAACTCTAGCGATTTCGGGGGATATACGAATTTTGTTTTTGTAATATCCATGTTTTTTATATCTTTACATTTACTTACCTTGAGAAAACTTACCGGATAGAGAATGTGACGCTCTTTATATGTCCATTTTACGTTCCTTTTTACAATCATTTCTTTTTTCGATATACCTATTTCAACCAAATAGGAGCATACCTTCTATTGTGGGGTTCAATAGATAATTATAGTACTATTAAATAATCTCTTGAAGACGCACTGTGTAAAAGTACAGTTGGAGAAAGAGATATCAAATTTGTAACAGAGTTATTCGGCAAAAAAACAATCATACAAATAGTACTTTTTGTCTTTGCCAATACTCGACTATAAATTAAACTGAATCCGGAAATTCGTAATAAAAAATTAAATGAAAAGTATCCCTAAGAATGTTAAGCCAACCGAACAAATATGGAGTTAATACGAAATAACCCTTATCGAATTGCGGGTATTCTCTCAAACGCATCTGCGAGAGAACTGCAAAAACAGAAGGCAAAAATAAGTGCCTACACAAAAGTCGGAAAAGAAATCGAATCAGAATTTGACTTTCAAATTCTTGGAGATATTAACAGAACGGAAGATTCTGTAAACAAAGCATTTTCAAACATTGAGCAGAACCAAGACAAAGTTAATTTTGCCTTGTTCTGGTTTTTAAATGCTAGTCCATTTGACGACACGGCAATCCAATATTTGAAAAATGGAAATAGAGAAAAAGCACTTGATATCTGGGAAAAGATAACAACCGACAGGGATGTTAATTCCAAAAACTTTTCTGCCTTCAACAATCTAGGAACTTGCAAACTTTTAAGTGCTGACAAATCAGATATTAAAGCAGGGATTGAAGCTAAAATTAAACTTATTGAATCAGACTGCTTCGAGAACTTCGTACACTCTGTGGCAGATGAGACCCTTACAATTGATAGTCAAAAGCAATCTGAAAAATTGATTGATGAATTATTGAAGCAATTCAAAGATCAATTTTCAAGTTCAGAAACATTACAATTATTCAGCGCATGTAACGGGACTACACAAAAATACCTCTCCAAAAAATTTACAGAAGAACCATTATATAAGATTGAAAGTCAAATTGAAAGTTGTAAAAAGAAACGTAAGGCAAACAAAAAAAATGCTTACGATTATGGTTTACAACTTTTCGCAACCGCAAAAAGCGACTTGTCACTGCTTAAATCATTAGTTGGTACAAGCGATTTAAAATATAAGGCGGTAGCGGATCAATTGGCAAATGAAATAATGCAATGTGGTATTGATTATTTTAACGAAAGTAAAGAAAATGATTCGAGCGAAAACTATCTTGAATCAGCTCAAAAACTAACCAAATTAGCAGACTCTATTGCAGTAGGTAAATTAACAAAAGACAGAGCAAAAGATAGTCTTGCAACTCTTGAGGATCTGAAGGACCAGGAACTAAATCAAGCTATTGAAATATTGAGCTCCATTAAAGGTGCTTACAATGAAGCCTGTAGACAAATTGATGCCCAGGTTTCTGCCATGACAATGACAATGTCATATGGTCAGACCATCAATTATTCTAAAGTCGATAAGATGAAGGAAAATTGCATTAATTGGTCCAAAGTCGTAGACTTAATTAGCGATAGCATAACTATGAATGACGTAGCTGCTATACAGCGTTGCTCAAATCAAAATAAAGTTTCCAAGTACAGAGAATTAGTTGAATTCCTGCTCAGTAAACTTGGTCCAATTCAAATTAATAAGGTAAAGCATATATGCTATTGGAAAGACGTTAAAGCAGCTCAAGCTAAATCTACAGCTAAAAAAGTAGGAAGTGCTGCAACAAGTATTGATGATGCTTCAGGTGGTTGTTTAGGCGAGATAGTTTTTAGAATTATATTCATTATAGCCTTCATAGCTATCATATCATTATTGGCAAATATATTCGGTTAAATCGTATGAAAAATAACAAAATAATATTTTTAGCTCTATTTCTTGGAGTAACAAATCTTTTTGCTCAACAGCAACAAGATGCAGTATTGAATAGTGAAATACCAATCATAAAAAACAATGTATTTCAGCAACGTCAAGAAATTGATGCCCTAACTAAAAAGTTGAATAATCAAAAGCAAACAATTGGAAGGCAAGGCCAGACTATTTCGGTTTTACAAGATCAGAATAAAAGATTAAGTATCTCAATCGATAGCCTAAGTCAACTGATTCAAACGAACAATCAGAATATTGTTACCAATTCTAAAGAACTTGGAACTAAAATTCAAGAAGCTGGTCAAAAGGCAGATACGCAAATTGCCCAATTAGATAGCAATGTTGCAAAAAATCGCCTGTATTGGATCATTGCTACTCTGGCGACGCTTCTAATCGGTGGTTTGGTATATTGGTTATTGGGTAGACGTATTACTTCTAGTAAAACAGATGTCGAAACACAGATCAGAAATACCAAAGCTTCACTGGAAGAAGAAAGTGTGAAATTGGACAATAAATTAGTCGAAGTTTTAGAGACACAACTAAAAGTTAAACAAGAAACAGCCAAATCACAACCAGGCACTTCTAATGAAAAAGCAGATCACTCTTTGGCTTTAAAAGTGGCAGATGAAATCATCCGTATTCAAAAGAATTTGAGTAGGATGGATGAGAAAACAAAAGGACTTAAACAATTAAATTCATCCGTAAAGCGTATTCAGGATAATTTTATATCCAACGGCTATGAATTAGTTGATATGCTCGGAAAAGAATATAAAGATGGTATGAAATTATCTGCAAACTTTATCCCAAGCGAAGAAATTGAAACAGGTAAACAAATTATTACAAGAATCATAAAACCACAGGTGAATTATAAAGGAGCTATGATACAAGCAGCTCAAATTGAAGTTAGCATTGGAGAATAAAAATATGTAACAAATGGCACGAACAAAAATTGACTACGGAATCGATTTAGGAACCACGAATTCCGCGATTTCAAGAATGGAAAATGGGGTAGCAACCATTAAAAAAACCGACACTCTAAAAGATACAATGCCTTCTTGTATTAGTATTAGGAAGAATAAAAAAAATGTAATTAGCCAAGAATTAGGTGATAGCGCCTATAACGCATTGAGGCGAGATAAATTAAAAGCTATGAAAAATTGGGACGACTCAAATTCCAATGTTTTTATTGAATTTAAGAGAACGATGGGAACTGATAAAAGGTTTTCGAGTTCCAACCTTGATAAAAATCTATCAAGCGAAGATTTGTCAGCAGAAGTTTTAAAAACATTGAAATCTTTTGTTAAGGATGAAAACGTCAATTCAATAGTTATTACAGTTCCTGCCGCTTTCAAGAATAACCAAAAAGAAGCAACCAGAGAAGCTGCGAGGTTAGCAGGTT
>ENA-ORXT01003866-ORXT01003866.1-marine-metagenome-genome-assembly--contig:-NODE-3866-length-16011-cov-34.214635_pt1 | contig 16011 bp, 14 predicted proteins | sample MGYA00237868_ERZ511482 | MGnify/ENA metagenome assembly ERZ511482 | reverse complement strand
TTTCTTCTGTCATCTTATCGAAACTTACATTTTCCTCGTCAGTCATATTTCTATCTTCTGACTTTAGTAATTCGCTTAGGACTCTTTGCTCTTTGATCTTAGCGACCAACTTAGCACGAAATTCCGCTAATTTTTCTTTATTCTTTTTCATGAAAAAAATTGATTTTAAAATTTATTATTAATAATTATTACCTAAATATTTTCGAGTGACTTATTGTGATTCTCTGCACTAACTAAGCGTACCTTAGTGGCGTCACTCATACCCTTATCGTCTTCTATATTATCCTGTCTGGCTTCTGGCTTTGGCACTCCTTGTATAAACTCGTCCAGCATAGCCGACCGCTTAAGTGCTTTCGGATTAGATGGAATATTCACAATAGAAAATTCTATTAATTCCACCTCGTCGAAGTATAGGACGTCTGGATCTTCGTTTCTTTCCTCGTCGCCCCAATGCGCCCGCTTAGGAATGAAGCCTACCGACGTCGCTTTAAGACTTCCAAAGTCGACTTTACGCCTTACCTTATCCGCTAATGTGTTAAGCTCTATCGGCTCGAATTCTACATCGCCGATAAGTTTGCCGCCTTCCATTCTCGCCATCCCCTTACCTATGATCTTATCGGGGTCGGCTCTGTTACTGGTGTCGTGCATGTATGCGACTACACCGTTAGCGTTATAGTTATCTAAGTTCCACGCCGACGCCAATACGATAGTCCCGTGTCGGTCGACTGTCTCGTCAGAAATTACAAAGCTGTATATGTCGCCCTCGTCAGCTCTGTTAACTGTAGCGACATTTATCGTTCTGGAAATTATATCTTGCTTACTCATGGATCTATTAATTATGTAATTATGTGCTATGATCTGTAGCCCGTTATTTTGATCTTTGCGCCGCTTGCTTCTGGGTGGTGTAATATATTTTTCTGGTACTCGTATCGCTGCCCCGCTGAGACTGTTATCTTAAGTTCTCTATCGTAATAACTGCCCTCTATTACCTCGAATACCTCATTCATATCGCTGTGATAGTGTGGCTTAACATCGGCGGCGGTATATATACCGTCGGCGTCCTCATATCCTACTAAGTCACATATTAGAATATACTTATCAGTATCTTTGTAAGTAATAACAATAGTTACACCTTCGCCTATTTCGTAGGTCTTGCCGACCTCATAACTTAGTATCTCGTCTATCTTAACATCTGATGCATCACCATTTCTAAACTTAAGAGACGTTAGAGACGCTTGTCTGTTAGTCCATACTAATAACTCCGATTCTAAAGCCTTATTCTTATATGATAGCTGGGTATATTCCTTAATCGTCTTAGTCTCACTGAGATTCGATATCGCTTTCTTAGATTCCCATATCAGTTTGATATGAAAGTATATAAGTAGGGTATATATCGGCAGTATTAGAAGCTTATAATCTGCGTCGGCTATAGACATCACGTGTACAAAGTGACACAAAGAACATAGCCCGAATACGATACCTAATATAAGCGGGTAACAGTCTGTGGTCACCTTAGATAATTCACGCCTTAGCTTAATAGCCGCGTGATAAGCAAATATAAAATAAGTAACCGCTATGAATACACCCGCAAGTATCACCAGCGTTCTAAATTCTCCATTAGGTACACATAGCTTACTATCTAACCACCCCCGCGTATCTATCGAGAACGAGTATATTATCGCCAGTGCCAGCACTGCGATTACGACTAAGCGCTCTATTAATTTAGTCCAGCCCAGGGATATCATCATAACCATTTTCGATTAATAATTTTCTCATAACTATAACCGCCCCTTTTAGTTGATTGTAGTTAGTGTTTTCGGTTTTTAATTTGTCTATCGTCTGCTGCATTGTATCGACCTTTTTACTTAATTCATTGCATCGTGTCTCACAATTTTTCTTATCGAAATAGCTGGGCGACACCTTCCAGATTAGGAAACACAGTAACACCATTACGACGACCCATGACGGGTGTGTCTTTACGATTTCTATTAGTACGTTATTACTGCTATCCACTATTTATTATTATCTTTTAGTGACGACCTGTCGACATCGGTGAACTGATCCACGGGAATAAAATTTAACGGTAACATACGTACGTCGCCGCCTTCGTACGGTGTCATATCTTCGAGCGATCTCACCTCGTTAGGTGAGTAGACGCCACGATCCATTAGGGTCTTATAGAATTCGGAACGAGATTTAATATCCCCTCTTAGTAATCCCTTAAGCTCTATTTTTACATAGTGGTCGATCTTCTCTGAGTCTATAAATATTTTGCTATCATGTTCTATCTCGAATAACTTAGCGATAGGCATTAACGTATTGACTACATACTCTGTGTTTTGTTGCTCGATATTGTTAAATGATGACTTCTCTAAGTGTCCTATCTTGTGAGGCGGGACATTATAGAATCTGGCGATTTCTTCGACTTGGAATTTTCGGCTTTCCAGAAATTGAGCGTCCGACATAGGCATCGCGTACTGGAACGGGTGGAACTCTGTATCCTCTTCTAATATGCCTATCGATCCCGCGTTTTTCTTGCCTCCGTATTGACTAATGAAGTCGCTGCGTAGCTTTTCCCGACCTTCTGGATTAAGTCTTTTTGTGAGCTTAAGATAGCCCGACATAAAAGCGCCATTCTTATAATATGTATCGCCGAAGCTGGTAGCATTAATTCCTAAGCTAACGGACTCGCGGGCGACTTGTATCTTACTGTAACCCTTTATACCATCCATCGATAGATCTGCTAAGTGGATCATCTCGTCACTAAATAGTATCTCGCTCGTACTGTAGGACTTATATACTAATTGCTTGCTGCCGTCTTGCATCTTAGCGACATACGGCTCGACCGTCCACGGCTTAAGGATCTCATAAGATGTAATCTCACCCGAGTTATTACGATGGATCTTAGCATAGGCATTACCCCATAATAGAAGATTAGCGATTAACGTACGCTTATATACGACGGCATTGTATAAGTCGCTGGGTTGCTTCTTAAGTAGATATGCTTGTGGGTGTCGGCTCTGCTTTATATTACCGCTGTCGGTTTCCTTATATACATTAATCGGTAATGTCGATAGGTCGCCAGATATCAGCGTGACACAACCATACACGGCGCTAAAACTTAGCGAGGACTTAGGCGATACGACGACACCGTCAGATTGTGCAAAGCCTAACCACGACGATAATGGAGCGGCGGCGCTTGCATGTCCCGCCGATCTCGTCGACACTGGTGTATCTGGTACGTCTTTAAAAAATAGATTCTTTACGCTTTGCAACATATATGCAAAGATCGTAATGTGTTATATGCAAAGTGTCAACTTTGTTATGTAATAAGAGTTATTAGTTATTAGTTATTAGTTATGAGTTATTAGTTATGAGTGATTAGTGCATGTGCCGCTTATGCAAACTCATAACTCGTAACTCGTAACTAACTAAACCCCGACCTCTGCATTAGCCAATAACTTACCGTTACGTGGTGTATAGACATTAATCACTAATCGGTTGCCGTTAGAATTATTAATTGCTATCCAGATATGTCCCTTATCCATACGCTCTACATGCACCGACTCAGGGTCTAAGATTAGAACTTCGTCGAGTTGCTGTAGATCATCGTCGTTATATGTTACTCTTTTTATTTCCATATCACTCTATGACTGCACCCTCCGAACTTATATGAACTCTTTTTCCCTCAAGTGGCGACTGTCTTGGAATTGGGTTAGGCACTGGCTTAGTTTTCGGCGGTCTGGTGCTTTTTGTTTGGCTTACATCTTGGGCGATCTGAGCATTAGTACGTCGCTTTCTTTTTGACTTGCTGGGATCTTCTTTAGTGAGTTCTTTCGCTAACTCCTCACCTGCTAACGGTAGGAAATATGCGGGTATGAGTACAAAGAAGCCGACACCAGATAGACACGTGAGAAACGGGAAGCCTTCGACATACCGAGCGACATCGACAAAATAGATCCCCTCGCTTAAGTGATAGGCAAATACATTCATTAAGAAGTAGAACCACTTGTAATACTTAGCAGTCGCCACACGTCCGCGACCGATAAGACATACGATAATTAACTCTATGCCTATAGCCGCCAATATGGAATAGGTAAGAGCGGCGGCATGTGGTAAGGGTGTAATTTTATATAACACGAATGAAGTGTGAAAAGCTTGTGCCGTCTGAATGATTAAGAACATTAGTAAGGCGGCGGGGTTGCTGATTAGGAAATTATATATTTTCATTTTATTTAGATTTACGGTTTTACGATTTATCGGTTTGCGGTATTCGGTTTTTGGTTTTCGGTTTTCGGGAATAATTGTTTTTCTATTTCTTTAATATCTTTGTCGTCTAAGGGCTTTATTATTTTGTCATTATAGACTCGGTATATCTCGGCGGCTGGGGTGTCTACTTTTTTGCAAAGCTTTAGATATATACCTATGTTAGTTAGGATCTCTTTTTGTTGTTTTCGGATCTTATTAGCCCAGATCCTTACCCACCATCTAAATATCAAATGTGAGACCCACGACGTCACGATTAGCGTGATTAAGAAAGTTATTATCATTGGTTTCATACGTGTATCAAATTTTCATTTTACTATTTTAATTTTTATAATCCTGATTATTAGCAGTTTTTGCGGCTTATCTCAGAGCCTATTTTTATTATATAACAATATTCAAATTGATCGGACATAGTGCCACACCATTTTTTATTAGGCTCACCTGTAGTTATACCGTTACACTCTAATAATATACGCCTTGCATCCTTACGATATCCATTAATAAATTGCACTGTTTTGTATTTTCTGGGATTAAAAACAAACATTGCATTAGGCGAGTTTTCCAGAAGTCGCCGCCAGTGCTTTGTAATTGCTCGATACTCTTCTTTTTTGTAGCCCGACAATATCATATCGAAAAATTCTTTTTTCACGACGAGACTTAGCCTGTCTTTATCTGCTTTCATTTCACCTTATCTAATTTTATAATAGCGTAACTGATACGCTTTTGATTTTTCGGTTCTTTGATATGTGATAGAGTTAATTGTCTGGTGTCGTTTCCGTTCTGATACTCGACTATCGTACACTTAAGATTCTGTAGATCTTGCAAGCCTATGCAATCGGCGGGTATATCCACGACGACGGTTAAGAACTTAATCACGACCATATTATCGGACGCCTTAGCCCAGACCTCAGCGATAACATATTTTCCATTTATTTTAGTTCTTAGATTCATAGTCTAATAGAATTGTAATATCTGATTAACGGATAGGGTGGCGTCCTCTATTTGCTTAAGTATCGACCTCGCTTCTTTGTAATCGACGACCCACTCCTTAGTATCATCTGGACGCTGTACGCCTCGACCCTCTTAATTGTACCACAAGGAATTGAAACTTTTATTTTAATGTTACTCAATCTGAGCATATGGGCTCTTAATTGTACCACAAGGAATTGAAACCTGAATAATCAACCAATTATAATTAACGTAACATCTCTTAATTGTACCACAAGGAATTGAAACAGATTAGTTTTGGTAGCTCCAAGCCCCAGAGATGTCTCTTAATTGTACCACAAGGAATTGAAACTGTTGTAGGGGTGCTACCAGATTAACAGTAGGTACTCTTAATTGTACCACAAGGAATTGAAACTAAGCATAGCGGGTACACCGATACCGTCGATAGTCTCTTAATTGTACCACAAGGAATTGAAACTTAAATGCCATACTCCCTGCGGTCGCATCATGGCTTCTCTTGATTCTGCCACAAAGAATTGAAACCAAAAAAAATCTGTAATCAACTCACAGAATCAGTACAACCAATTGATAGATGAAAAATAATAAAACACTTCTATCCCACCCGCTCAAATTAACACCAAATTAACCACATCGTTTTGTAACTCCTTTACAGCGATTCTCGTCTAAGTTTTATATTTCCTAACCAATAAAAAAATGACTTATGAAAACACTTATTACACTTTGCCTTACAGTCTTTCTTTCTCTTGGGTTAATGGCGCAAGATGAATACATGGAAGAGGCCGACAAAAAAGAAAGAACAATATTTAATAATGGTGGAATCCGTCTATCTGGATTATGGGGCGGCAGTACTAATGGTTTTGTCAAGCTCCAAAATGATTTCAGCCTGAATAATGGCGGATATTTTCTTTTTGAAATAAATGAAAACTTCCTTATCGGATGGTCAGGATATGGTAGCGGCACAGATCTCCCAGATGGTAGTAGAGTAAGTATCGATGGAAAGGACCTCATGTTAGGTTACACTTTTGATTCTAATAAAGCCATCCATCCTGCAGTGTACCTTAAAACTGGAACTGGATCATTAACAATAAATGATAATGCAGAAGATAATGTCTTTGTTATGGAACCAAGTATTGGCGTAGAGCTAAATGTTTTTAGGTTTATGCGTATAGGTATAGATGGAGGCTACAGATTTGTGAATGGTGTCAATACAACTGGATATTCTGATCAAGATTTCAGTTCAGCATTTATAGGTCTGAGACTCAAGTTCGGTTATTCTTGGTAGACTACAAATTACCAGACAATATATACAAGAGCTGATAGGATTCTAAAAAATCTATCAGCTCTTCCTTGTAATACAACACTCTATTATTTTTTTTATTACGTTGCTAAATCGTGAGTCCCTCACCTTTATGATAAGGAATTATTACGCCCAACTTATTAATTTAATAAATGAAACTCCTCGCAACATGACGCGGGAAAGAAAATGCAGATGATCCTTCGGTTTCGCTAAGAATCAATCCAAATAATGATTATAGTCCAAAATCTCATTAGATAAATTACTTTCTTACGTAATATTAATTATCAATTTTCCAATACAAATTATTATTAAATCCTCCATGTGTCTTCTGTAACCAAATCAGTGAATAACATCAAATAATTATCAACATAGTTATTCCATAATCCAGCGTATTCATTATTACTTTCATATTTATGGTATATATTTACTTATGAACATGTATAGATACCTAATTATCGCTATCATAGCAGCGATCACCACCCAATTATCTGGCCAGATAGTCATCAATGAATATTCTGCCTCTAACCTTGATTTCTTTAAGGATAGCTTCAACAAAACAGAAGATTGGGTAGAGCTGTATAACACACAAGACAGTGATATAGATATTAGTGGATGGTATCTCTCAGACAAAGATGACAACTTACAAAAATGGCAATTCCCAGCAGGAACATCTATATCTGCAAAGGGATTCCTAATCATATTCTGCTCTGGAAAAGATGGAAATTACAATGGTGAGTATCATTCTAATTTCAAGCTTACACAAACAAGTGGTGACGATAAGATTCTTCTATCTGATCCTAACGGTATTAATATAGACTTACAATTATTACGCGTCACACTTACAGATCATTCTAACTGTCGTAGCTCTGATGGAGCTAACGAATGGATGATAAGCACAGAACCGAGTGTAGGCACATCTAACGACAATACTTCTCAAGCCACAAGATATACCGATACTCCCACGATGAGTCTGACAGCCGGATTCTACTCAGGTAGTCAGTCGATCACAATTGCTAACAACGAACCGAATTCCATTCTACGATATACGACAGATGGATCTAATCCACTCTCGGATTCTCCCATCTACGATACTCCATTGACTATAGAGAGCACAACTGTTATCAAAGCAATGTCATTCAGTAACGATCCGAATGTGCTTCCAGGAAAAATGGAATTTAATACATATCTAATAGATGAGAACTTCTCACTCCCAGTATTTTCTGTAGCTGCAGATCGTGTCACTAATCTGGCTAATGGAGCTGGAATATTACTACCTATCGGTTCTATTGAATATTTTAAAAATAATGTGAGAGTCACTAAATCCTTCGGGGAACTTAATCGACACGGTCAAGATTCGTGGGTATTAGATCATAGAAGTATAGACTGGATATCACGAGATGAGATGGGTTACTCTAAGGCTGTAGATGCACCTATATTTAGCTCTTCTGATCGAGGTGAATATCAGCGATTTATGTTTAGAAATTCTGGTGACGACAATTATCCAGCAATAGATGGCCAAGATCATGAAGGCAGTACACACGTCAGAGATGAATATGTGCAGACATTAGCGCAAGAAGGTGGTATGGAACTGGATGTTAGAAAAGTAGAAAGAGTGGTATTATTCCTTAATGGTCAATATTGGGGTGTCTACGGGATGAGAGAAAAGGTGGTAGATCATGATTATACTAAGGCATATTATGGACAAGGAAAAGAAGACATCCAATTCTTATCTACTTGGGAGAATACAGAAATAGAATATGGAGGTATATCTGCATTGAATGCTTGGATACAATTGAGAGATTTTATATTAGAAAATGACATGTCTGATCCATCGAACTATAAGGTTGTAGACGACAGTATAAATCTGGTGAGTCTCATAGATTACTTTACCATGAATCAGGCTACTGTTGCATCAGATTGGCTCAATTATAATACAGGCTGGTGGCGTGGGTTAGATCCAGAGGGCTCGCATAAGAAGTGGGCTTACATTTTATGGGATCTAGATGCGACATTTGACTATTATATTAATTATACAGGCGTACCTAATACAGATCCGGATGCAAGCCTCTGTGATATATATGAAATATCAGATGCCATAAATCAGTTTTTTGAAAATACAAGTTTTGGTCCTTGTGATTTTTTCGGTGGCAACGGTAGTCCTTATTCTGATGATGACCCTATATTTGCCGCTGTAGTAAATGCCGTGTCAAGCTGTTGCCAAGATTGGGATGAAGATTGTCAAGGCTATTATGATGACCCTTCTACAATACCTGATACAACTGACGATATAGAGAATTGCCCTTCTATTCTAAATGGTAGTAGCCCGTATCCAGCTGACGATTCTATATTTGTTTTGGTCGTGCAGCAAGATTCATATTGCTGTGGCTCATGGGACCAGTTATGTCAGAATATATATGATTCTATAGCAGGAGGTGCTGGTATCGAAAACTGTCCGATATTTACAAACAATACGAGTCCTTATCCTGCATCTGATGGAATCCTACAAGCAGTATTACAATTAGAGCCTATGTGTTGCGATGAATGGACGGAAAATTGTCAAGAGTTATATTTTGATTTTGGAGGAATAGAATTCTCAGAATGTGCTTCCATAACTAATGGTAGCAGCCCCTACCCAGCAGATGATCCGATATTCCAGCAAGTCGTCACGGAAATAAATTTCTGTTGCGATCAGTGGTTCGGAGATTGTCAGTCGCTCTATGACCAATTAGAAGCAGCAGACACTTCAGATTGCCCAGTTATTGCGAATGAGGCGCTACCTTATGATGTCAATGATCCTAAAATTCCATTTGTCATAGAAATGAATCCTGATTGTTGTGAAGAGTGGGGTGTATCATGCGACAGAGATTATGAGCTTATTGGTGGTGATCAATTTAGTGAGCCTGATGATCCTGTCACAACAGGTATACAAGGAAATATTGGTAAACATGAAAAAATACTATTGAAATTATTTGAAGAAAGTCCAGATTTTAAGCAATTATATTATTCGAGATATGCCGACTTAATGAATACTGTCTATACATGTGAAAATATGACAGAGCTACTCGATCGTATGATCGGAGTCATAGAGCCCGAGATGCCAGCTCAGATAGATAGATGGGGAGGTACACTCAATGAGTGGGAAGATAATGTAGATGACTTAAGAACATTCATCGAAGAGAGATGTAACTTCCTCAATGACGAAGCTATGGAATGTCATAATGAAGTAGATGGACAATATGCAGTTACTTTACTATCAGAACCAATAGGTGTAGGACGAATAGATTTCAATACACTCAAGCTTACTGAACTTCCATGGTCAGGATCATATTATGGTAACATGGATAACTTAGCGGAAGCTAAAGTAAATGATGAGTTTAAAAACGAATATGAATTTAGTCATTGGGAAAGTAAATTGGGGAATGACATTAGCCCTAATGACATGGAAGAAAATGTCACTTACAGATTATCTATGCCAGATACATTAGTTGCTCATTACAAATTATTAACGACCTCTATTGCAAATGAAAACATTGTCATCAATGAATTCATGGCATCCAATGATCTCACCGCTACTGACCAAGATGGAGAGAGCGACGACTGGATAGAGTTATACAATAAGGGGAATGACCCTGTAGATATATCAGGATATTTCTTATCTGACAATGGCCAAAATTTACCAAAGTATACCATACCTGACAATACAGTAATGGCTGGTAACGAGTACCTTATTATCTGGGCTGATGAGGATGGATCACAAGAAGGGTTACATGCTAACTTTAAGTTATCTAAATCTGGAGAATCGATTTTCTTATCGAAAACAGACACCACGGTTATAGATCAGATATCATTTCTCGACCAAGAAACAGATATCAGCTTTGCAAGAAAACCTAACGGAACAGGAGCATTCAGAACGAGTATGCCGACCTTCAATGCAAAAAATGATGGCACTTCCAGTACTAATAATATAGGCATAGATGATAGACTTATCGTGTACCCTAACCCTACTACGGATAAGATTACTATTCAACTAAAAATAAATGGTCACGCCATAGAAAAAGTAGAGATCAGAGATATGCTTGGCAAGAAAGTCTTAAGCTACACTGATATTAAAGAGAACCAGATGATTATACATGTAGGTCACTTAGTCCCTGGCTTATATATGATCACAGCTAATGAGCTATATACCTCAAGGGTTGTCGTCAAATAAAATGATGTATTAATGCAATAGGAAATTGCAAATTTAATGTTTGATTTTTTATTAACATATACTATACTGAGAATCCTTCATCATTTGGGATTCTTATTACAGTGCCGTGCATAACTTTATGGGTGCATACTCCTCACAGTATTCTAATCTGCAAATCAATATTATAGACAGTTAGAGCTTACCAAGAAGAGCTACAATTAGAATTAGAAAATGAATTACTTAAAGTCATAGAAGATCAAAATAAAGTCTATCAAAAACTACTGGTTGCTAAAAATAGCCATGCTGTAAGATGGATAGATGTACAGAAGGAAATAGCTCCTATTAGAAGTAATAGAAAAGAACAAGACAAAATTAGAAACTGACGACAAAACAGAGGAACTCGCAATACTGGTAGAAATATATAATATGCGTATCGAATCCATAGAAAGAATGAAATCTAATTCTCAGCAGATCATAGAGTCATATCAGGCATACAGTGGTCCGAACCCTCTAATCCTTCTACAACAAGAATAAATGTTTATCAAGGAGGAAATAGATATTGCTGAATCCTACGGCAAGATAGTGGAAGCATATGTCGATTACTTAATGGAACTCGGAATAGTATACATGCAACCATTTAATACCATTTACATTTTAAAATGTCGTGTAAATATTCTGAATTAAATTTGTTAAGGTCAAGGCATGAGCGAAAGATTTCGTTGCAGACGAATCGAGTATGATAGTGCTCGAATTGAGCGAACCACAATAGTGGGTGGGTTGCTCATAGCCGTAGCTATGGGGAATATTTCTAACGCTGAGATTAGCTAATTTCAGCGGAATATATGCGACATTCTAATGTGTAAATGGTATAAGAACTACCTACACAAGAAATAGTATATTAAACATTGCCATTAATTGCCTTCCAGCCAAGACCTGAAGGCTTTAGTTTTAGCAGAACTTGTGTGTTTTAGCTCTGACAATTGCTTGATTTTTATGGAGAGTCTATTCTTGAAGTAAGGCTCTATTTTTTCTATGTGGTCTACACTGACCATCTCACTCCTATTCACACGAAAGAAACGCTTAGGGTCTACCTTAGATTCTATATCCCCGATACTATAATTAACGACATGCTTATCACCATTCTGATCATAGGCAAAAGTAAAATCACCACTTGCCTCGAAGAAGCTGATACTATCGATGGTCAGTAACTTGATACCATCTTTCTTCTTGACACTAAATCTCTTTTTATATTCTGGCTTATCTACTAACAATATATTCTTGAGCTCTGTAAGCGTGTCTTTTTTTACGTTACTCTTTCCAGCACCGAATAAAGATTTGTACTTAATGATGGCTTCGTTAAATTGTACATCGTCGTATGGCTTGAGAACATATGCAATGCCGTTAGTCTGGAATGCTTTCAATAGATAAGTATCAAAGGCAGTACAAAAAATAATAGGACAAGAAACCTCATACTTTTCAAACACATCAAAACTGATTCCATCTAACAATTGTATATCAGAAAATATGACATCTATATTCTCCTTATGTTTCACAACGAAATGCTCAGCCTCCGCGACAGATCTACCCCATCCTAAAATTTTCGAATCAGGTAACTCTCTCTCTATGTGTGAAAGTAATTTTTCGTAAGCTGGAATCTCATCTTCTAATACGAGTACATTCATATCCTATAATTTAAAAATAAATACTCTGAGAAATTTATAATTTAATATGCATTCATAATTCAATGATCATCATACTCTTTATCTAATGGATAATTGCTCATTGCTCATTCCACTATATTGATCAGTGGAAGCTCTATAGTATAATCATCACCTTCCTTTATGACTACTTCTTGATCAGTAAGAAATCTATAGCGCTTTTTTAAGTTAGACAATCCTGTACCTGTACTTTGGTTCCGCTGAGGTTTTTTTATTGCATTGTTAGATACAATTACCCGATCTTTACATATATCTATAATCGTCGTGATATGTGACCCTGCAGCTGCAGAATTATGCTTGACCACATTTTCTATCGCCGCTTGGATAGAGCTAGGTGGGATAAGCTTATTTACTTCACCAATGTCATTCTTGATTCTAAACTTGTAAGCATTACCAAATCTCTTCTCGATTAGGAAAATATAATTTCTGGCAAATTCTAATTCATCCATTAGGTCGACGACCTCATCATCCTTAGTCTGGATAAGATACCTATATAATCTCGATAGATGATTAAGGTATTCCTTAGCAACTTTGGGATCTCTATCTATTAGAGAATCTAATGTATTGAGATTATTAAATAAGAAATGGGGATCTACTTGAGACTTTAGCAAGCGCAACTCGCTCTCTCGCTTCTCGCTCTCTCTTTTTTCTATTTCTATCTGTGCATCATAGAATTTTTTTCCTAAAAGAATCCCTATTAGTATACCTGCATTCTCAGCACTAGAGGTAATCGCCCAATATACTACTTCACTACACATAAGCTCAGCTAGTGGTCGACCGTCCACTAATCGATATGCAAATAATTCTACAACTCCAAAAATAATCATCAGCGATAATGTCGAGACAAACAATCTTAAGATTTGCTTCTTTGGAAAAAAAATAGGAAATAACTTATACACAATAAGATACGTCAGAAAAAAAGTAGCTATGGTATATATTACCGTATCCAGGAACGGCACCCAAAGTCCCTTCCCATAATTGTATCCATTAAAAGTTACAGCACATCCTATAGTAAAGAAAAGAACTATAATATACCAATCAGATTTAGTAGGTTGCTTGTACATCTATGACGTAATTAAGTGAAGCAATAATGATCTCATATTCTTGAGGTCAAATATAAGAGAATGAAATTATCCTCCCGTGGCTCTATTCATTACATCTGATGCACTACTTCGTTGCTTAGACTTAGACTTAAGGTGCTGATTACCGAACTTATAGCTAAATCTAAAATTCATAACTGGTGCCTGCCACTTAGATACAATATCCATATCTTGCTGATAGTCGACATTAGCATGCCAGAACCTATTGGCAAAATCTTCTACACCAAAACTTATTTTTCCTTTGTTATTAAGCACCTTCTTAGACAACCCTAAGCTAGTACCAAATAGATATTCAGATCTGAATATTCCTTCCTGCTGACCACTGGTATACCATCCACCTAACTCAGCATTCACATCCCAAGGTAAGTTCATCTCCATTTGGATAAAGGCGGTCGTATTAAACTTAGACCTATCGAATACACCCTCGATATAATTAGAATTAAAGCTTGTCTGTGTTAGAATAACACCTCCATATCCTCCTGATATACCTGGTATCATATCCAATGGAAAAAATAAACTACCACTCCATACTTCTCTATCATCAAAATTAATGTCTGTCTTAAATGCCTCTTCCGAGGTCGTCTCTTGTTGCGTCACTTCTACTATAGCATTATTAGAATTCTTGTACTCTATATTAAAGAAAGGTTGCCCCTCATAAGCCAAGGTAAACTTAGCACTATGTGTCAACTCTGGTAGAATATTAGGATTACCTCTCTCAGACGTAAATGGATCTATATAGTACACGAAAGGATTCAATGTAGAATATCTCGGTCTATCTATTCTATAACTATAAGCAACTGTAGGCGTCAGCACTCCCAACTTACGTGAGACACTGACACTAGGAAACAATTGATTGATATCCCGAATCTGAATAGAGTCCAGTGTGATCGAATTACCAATTGACTCGCTCTTTTCATATCGGAGTCCAGCAGTTCCTGACCAGTCATTCTTCTTCCATGACATCTTACCGTAAGTTGCATATATCTTTTCTGTAAATAAGTACTGATTGCTCTGCGCTGTATTGTTAACCCAGTTACCAGCTGCATCTCTATTCTCTGAGATAAGATTATTATCGAGATCTGCATGACTGTATTTGACACCTGTCTTAAGTTCAAATATTTTGCTAAGTGGTAAGGTATAATCTATAGATGATGCGAGGATATCATTAACGCCTGGCTGAGTATATCTTTGTTGATCTATGAATGCAGATTTAGTACTTACAGTAGATAGAGTATTCACACCATCTCTGTCAAACTGTGCTAAGCTAAAATCTAATTCAAGTTTCTGACCTGCTGTATCTATTTCAAAAATATAGTAAGGATTAATCGATTTGTAATTCCACGATCTATCTATATCATTCTCAGTTGTGAGTGTATAATCTTGTTGGCTTATAGCACTTAGATCTACCTCGGTTACATTTCTGGCGATACGTGCATTGTCATTATTATAATACTTTGCTTCCATCCCTACTCTATGCTTCTCTGTGACATCCCAGTCCATCCTTACATTACCTCGATAAGTTGTAGGGGTCGCAGCGTCACGATTCACCTGATCATAGGTACCATTGACACCTTCTGCTATATTGCTTAATCTACGTACAAGTAGCAGCTCATCTATCCATGCATTCTTAGAGTAACCGATACCTCCAGTTATATTAAATGCACCTTCATAGTGACTTAAGTTAAGACCCGTTGTGTAATCCCAAAGTTCACCCTTCCCTACACCGACGGTTACAGAACCGTTAGTTCCGAATAGAGAATTCTTCTTTAATACTATATTAATAATAGGACCGCTTCCTGCTGCTTCATATTCAGCGCCTGGCTGATGTATTATTTCGACTTTCTTGATATTATCTCCTGGCATATCTCTTAATAATGATTGCACATCCATGTATTGAGTACTCTTACCATTAAGTAATATAGTCGGAGTTCCAGATCCAGCCATTGAGAGTCGATCTTGTACAACAATCATTCCTGGGACTTTCTTCATCACGTCTAATAAGCTACCACTTGTATTAGTAATATTATCCGCTACATTTACGATAAGCTTATCTGCTTTTTGTTCTAAGAGTGGTAGTTTTTCTTTGATCTCAATAGCTGAGAGCAACTGAGAATCTTCAGACAGTGATATATCATGTCTTACTGTCTTAATTCCTGATATTTCTATATTATCTATACGCTTACTTTCATAACCCAGCATATTGATATCTAAGTAATACTTGCCTTCCTTTATACCTGTGATTTTATATACGCCATTGATATCTGTAGATTCAGCTTTGACAAGTGTGCTATCTGACACATTGTATAGTGCAGCCGTTGCATAGAATATATTCTCATTATTCAGATCAGCAATTTTTCCTTCTATAGATTGTCCTGATAATTGTAATACACACAAGAGAGATATTACTGTGGTAGTGATTGTTTTCATTATATGATTTTTCATTAGATATAATTTATAGACGTGATCATCTCCACT
>ENA-ORXT01003865-ORXT01003865.1-marine-metagenome-genome-assembly--contig:-NODE-3865-length-16013-cov-4.769516_pt1 | contig 16013 bp, 13 predicted proteins | sample MGYA00237868_ERZ511482 | MGnify/ENA metagenome assembly ERZ511482 | reverse complement strand
ACTTGTCGGCACAAATAATCTTGTAGGAAAAGGAAATGCTCTCAATAACCGAATAACTGGAAATGATGGAAATAACAGTCTTATTGGTTATGAAGGTAAAGACACTCTCATTGGAGGTATTGGCAACGATAGTCTTCTAGGGCAAATCGATAAAGATAGCCTTGATGGTGGAGACGGTAACGATACTCTTAACGGTGGAGACGATAACGATACTCTTAGAGGAGGGAATGATGATGACCGCCTCATAGGAGATTCTGGCAATGATAGTCTCGATGGTGGAAACGGTATTGACACCATGATTGGCGGTTTAGGCGATGACATTTATGTAGTAGACAATTTTGCAGATGTTATTTTTACATCTGGTGCTACTGACGGTGTAGATACAGTAAAGTCTTCTATTTCTTATCGTCTAGGTAACAACTTAGAAAACCTGACTTTAACTGGAACGGGTGATATCAATGGTGTGGGAAATGAACTAGATAATATTATGCTCGGCAACAGTCGTAATAATACTATAGAAGGTAAAAATGGAAACGATAGCCTTGATGGTAGTAGTGGTAACGATACTTTAATTGGTGGTATTGGAGACGATGAGTACTACGTCAACACGGTTGAGGATGTAGTGGTTGAAAATTTGAATGAAGGTGTTGATGAAGTTTTCTCCATAAGTATCGACTATACAATTGGCGATAATATCGAAAACTTAACGCTTAGTGGTAGTAGTTTGAATGGAACTGGTAATGTTTTAGACAATACTATTACTGGAAATTCTCGCTCCAATCTTTTAGATGGTGGTGTTGGGCAAGATACCATGATTGGCAGCACTGGTAATGACAGGTACTTGGTGAATACTCCCTTAGATGTTGTTATGGAAACGTCTACTACCGTTACAGAAATAGATTCTGTTTCTTCTTCGGTCAACTACGCTTTAAATGATAATGTCGAGAATTTATTCCTGACTGGAACTGCCAACCTTATTGCTACTGGTAATTCTCTGAATAACCTATTGATGGGTAATAGCAGCAACAATACTCTCAAGGGTAATGACGGGAATGATGTTCTCGATGGTGGTTTGGGTATTGATACCCTAGAAGGCGATTCAGGTAATGATACCTATGTCATTGACAATGCTGGTGATGTTATTACTGAATCATTCAATAATGGAACAGATACTGCTCAATCTTTAGTTGACAATACTTTGGCAAATAATATTGAGAATTTGGTTTTACTGGGTAATGCAGATCTTAAAGGTACAGGTAACGCTCTAACCAACCTTATAACTGGTAATAGCGGTGATAACGAGCTTGAAGGTGCTACTGGTGATGATACGCTAATTGGTGGAGCAGGAAATGACATCCTTGATGGCGGAGGTGCAAACGATCGCCTGCAAGGAAGTGCTGGTGCAGATATGTTCTACTACGATAGTGGTATTGCTTACTCTGGTGCCGATTTTGGTACTGATAATATTATTGACTTTAATAGTAGCCAACAGGACAAGATTGTTTTAGGCAAAACTACCTTCGACTTAGCCAGCGTTGTTGGTAATAGTTTTAGCGTGAGTAATGAATTTGCTTCGCTTGCCACTGATAATGCTGCTAAAGGTGATGCTGCTAGAATTGTTTATAGTGCTGAAACTGGTAACATTTTCTACAACGATAATGGCGAAACAATTGGAGGAGAGTCAATTTTAACTAACTTGAGTAGCGATTCTGGTGCTATATTGTCTTCGCTTTCAGCTTCAGATTTCACAATTGTCTAAGTTGAAAATAAACTAAATATTTGACCAATCTGATTCTTTGTGAGAATTAAAGAAACAAAGTATAGATATTAGAAAAAAGCGATCGCCTTTTGACAAAGCGATCGCTTTCTTGATGTGCGTTACATGCGGGGGTACCCCTTTTTTTATGGCATAACGCGGGGTCGCATCGCTTTTTTTACTTCTTACATATCAGAATTTTGATAGAGCCATCATTCTTTAACTAATCGGCTTAACAATCATAGAGAGTTTGGGAAAGATAAACATATCATTTCGATTAGCTGGTAGTATGAAACCTCAAAATAATTCTGTATTTTCTATTTCTTCTGCACTAGACAATAGTGTTGGATTGGTCGAGCAAGATATCAACGGCACTATGGCTGAAAGCGTTACCGCATCTGAAACAAATGAAAGCCAGCCTTCAACTCAACAGATCGATATTCCCACTTATGATGATGATTCTATTGTAGACAGCAAATTAATAGAAGAATACAGTATCAATGATGATGGTCGTTACTTAGTTTTTCGGTCATCTGCATCTAACCTAGTTGACGAAGATAATAACGGTGCAGATGATATTTTCGTTCGCGATTTAGTTAATGACACTACTCAAATAGTAAGTATAAATTCCGATGATGCTCAAGCTACGAGTAGTTTATTCTTCAACACAAATTTAAACACAAACCCCAATATTAGTAGTAATGGTAAATATGTAGCTTTTAAGTCATCAGCAGATAATCTTTATATTGATGATAATAACGATGCAGACGATATTTTCATTCGCGATCTAGTTAATAATACTACTCAAATAGCAACTATAAGTTCTGATGGTGTAGTTCCCAATTATGCTGCTTATGGAGGTGCTGTTAGCGATCGCGGCATCGTAGTTTTTGAATCTTTTGCTGATAATCTTGTCGCTAACGATAGCAATGATGTTAGAGATATTTTTGTCCGAGATTTAGTCAATCAAACTACAGAGCTTGTTAGTATCAGTAGCGATGATTCTCTAGCCAATGATTTTAGCTATAATCCCGCTCTTAGCAGCGATGGCAGATATGTAGTTTTTGAATCTTTTGCTAATAATCTTGTCGCTAACGATAGTAATGACGTTAGAGATATTTTTGTCCGAGATTTAGTCAATCGAACTACAGAGCTTGTTAGTATCAATAGCGATGATTCTCTAGCCAATGACTTTAGCTATAATACCGATCTTAGCAACGATGGCAGATATGTGGTTTTTGAATCTTCGGCAAACAATCTTGTCGCTGATGATAATAATAATGCTAATGATATTTTTGTTCGAGATTTGGTTAATAAAACCACGGAACTGGTTAACGTTAACAAAGACGGAACTCCTTCTACAACTTTTGAAAGTTCAAGCTATAAAATCAGCGGTGATGGCAAATATGTAGTTTTCAAATCCTCGGCAAACAATCTTGTTGCCGAAGCGGATAATGAAACTCCTGTCTATGTTAGAGATTTAGAAAACAAGACTACAAAACAATTAGAGATAGAAAATGATTCCTTACCAAGAGATAAATTATCTCAAATTGACAACCTTGATATTAGTGCTGATGGTCGCTACATAACTTTTGATGCCGACAATGATATTTATCTACACGATCGCGGTACTTCTTTCGCCGATCCTATACCTACAGTTGAAATTACCTCAGTCACACAGAATATTGACAATAGCGAAATAACTATAAACTATGACGTAATAGATGCCAATTTACAAACCCAAATTAAACTATTCTATGATGACGATAATCGCGACTTGGATGGAGTTTTGATTACAGACGCTCTATCTAAATCTGATGATAGCTTTATTTGGAATACTAAAAGCATCCTTCTGGGAGATTACTACATTTACGCTGTGATCGAAGATGAAAATAATTCTTCTTTTAGCTATTCAACACAAAGTATTGAAATAATTGCTCCCGATAATTCTCCCATCGTCTCCAATCCTCTAGGAAATATCACGGTTAACGAGAATGCAGGCGATCGCACTATTGACCTAAGCGATGTATTTAGTGACGAGGATGATGACGAGATTACAATTGCCATTGAGAGTAACACCAATCCCCAGCTTATATCTACTTCCTTAGATGGTACAGATCTAGTTTTAGATTTTGCAGCAGAAATGTTTGGCAATGGCAAAATAACCATTGAAGCTACTGCTAACGGAGAAAAAGTCTCTGATACATTTAACATTACTGTCAATGAAGTAAACGTTCCTCCTATTCCTGATAAACCAGAATTGTCTCTGGCTGATGTACATCGTTTCTATCAATACAACCAAGGATTTCACCTCTATACTGTCGATGCCAACGAAATAAATTACATCAGAGAAAAAATCAACGAAGGAGAATTAGCATACAATTACGAAGCTGAACAATATCAGGTTTTAACTAACAATAAAGATCTTTTAACAGGAAAAGAAATTGAAGGAGTTGAACCAATTTATCGCTTCTTTAATACTAGTACAGGAGCGCATCTATACACGATGGACGAAAATGAGAACAACTATATTCAAGATAATTTATTTGATTACAGCTTTGAAGGAATTAAATATTATGCTTTTGAGACTGCTCCTGAAGATATCGAAACTACTCCCGTATATAGAATGTTCAACAGTCATTCAAGCTCGCACTTGTTTACCAGTGACCAAAATGAATTGACTTATATTCAGGAAAACTTACCGCACTTTTCAATGGAGAATAATGGCAATGCTGTTTTCCACGTTATCGATCTATAGATCTCACTCTGTGTGAGTTAATTACGTGAAAAATTAATTAGTTTTTCTGTTTTGGATACCTCTCTGCATATAGCTGAAAGTTATATGCAGGGAGGTATATGCTTGATAATATTTCGTAAAATTTCAACTAATTATTTAATTGGTAAATTTTAAGTTGAAGTTCGTTAGGTTATCACCTAAATTTGGGGGTAGCTGTTGAGGATTATCGATATTGATAGTTCCGCTAATATTGGTAAAGCCATCTCGAATAGCATGATTATTAGCAAACACCCCTGGGCGATTTTGATTATCTACAATGGAAAAATCGTTGCCAAAATCTACATTAGTAATTCCACCCGCAGCAATAGTATTCCAAAAAGTAACGGGATAAAACTTGCCTGTCTCAGTTGCTGAATTGACTACTTTAGTATTGTTAAATGCAAACTGGTAAGTTTGCTCAGGATCTGTCTGATCGTTTCTAATCCAAATTCCGTGCCATCCTGAATTTTCTACCTGAAGATTGTTAAAGGTAATCGAGCCTTTTGAACCATCATAAAAGCCAGTTTTAGCTCCTTGTATCTTAATCCCAATCTCACCATTATCAATCGAAGTGCAATTGTCAAAGACAACGCTAATATCTTCTACCAATGGACCACGATACTTTCCTAATCCAATTTGAACTCCGTTGCGATCGTTATTTACAAATTTTGTGTTTTGAACTCTAATGTTAACTAGCTTTTGCCAATCATACTCTGGTTCTAGATCTAGTCCAGAAGCAGGTTTGATGCCATTCGCATTTTTTAAGATGCTATTTTTGATTAACAAATTTTTAGCACTGATTACGCTTATTCCCAGACGAAAATTATTGTCGGCAACTACATCCCTAATTATTCCCGATGAAAATCTGCGTTCGGCTGGTTTTGACAGATCATCTCGAAAACTATGAGAAACTATAATTCCGTCGCCACCTGAATCTTTAAGAGTTAATCCTTCCACTACAAAATTCAAAGCTCCTTTAATTCTGATTAGATGCCGATATGGAGAAGGCTCGTATAAATTAGGATCGGCATAGTCTTCTTTTCGCATTTGAAGTGTTGCACGGTAGCCAGAGAGAGTAACGTTATCCGATGTAATTGTCACTAAGCTATCTAGAGTGCCTTTAAAAGCACCTGCTTGAGCTTTAAGCGTTACTCCAGGCTCAAATAAAATTGTTTGATTAGGTGATGTGGCGTGCAGAGGCTGTCCTATAATCCAAGGCTCATCTGCTTGAGCAATAACAACTCGACTATCTCCAGAATCAATAGCCTGTTGAATATTAGCTGAATTGTCTCCTGCTTGCCATTCTACGATCACATCAGCAAAAGCATTTTTAGCTGATACATTTAATCCTGTAATTATGGCTAGAAAAGAAACTAAATGCTTTGATTTCATGGGAAATTTGTATTAATGTTTTAATTCACAACATTATTTTTCCCAATCCTTAAGCAAAAACGCTAATAATTCTCTTCTATTTCTTATAAGCCTGGGCTGAAGCGGAGATCCAGGTGAAAGCAGCAATACCAAGGGGTAACAAAATAAAACATGCTCCAGAAACTATGGGATGAGTTCTCACCGTTATGCTAGAAGCCATAGCTGTTATGCCCATGCCACAATAGACTAAGCCTACCAACGGTATTCCTAAAACTAAAAAGGCAAATTTTTTATCAGAGTCCATAATTAAAAAATTAAGTATTAAATTGAGCACAAAATGCAAAAAACGGGAGCATTACTAAACCCCCGTTGTATTATCTATCGTCAATGGCTAATTGCTGGTTACATTCCAGGAAGATTCAAACCACTAGTTAATTCTTCCATGCGTCCACGCATTAACTCGGTTGATTGTTCATAAGCCGATGTCATTGCTGCTGTGACAGATGCAGAAAGAGCGTCTGCTCCTTGAGACATGGCATCGGGAGAAATTTCCACACGACGAGGCTCTTGGTTACCACTCATAACCACCTTAATTAGCCCATCTTCGCTTTTTCCTTCAATTTCCATCTGCTCCAGTTCATTTTGGAGTTGTTGCGCTCCTGCCTGTACCTCCTGTGCTTTTTTGAAAGCATCAGCAAGTTCTTTCATTTTTCCTAGTGGACCAAATCCTTTTCCTGCCATATCTATAATTAATTTTTAGCTTATTTATTTAGTGACTACGAAAGTTTAACCTAAGTGTAAAGTAAGTAACCTAAAATTCTCCGATTAGCTTAACTTCTGGTTCTAAAGATATTGAACAATGATATTCTACTTTTTCTTGAGCATAGCGAATTAATTCAAATATATCTTTAGCGGTAGCCGTACCGCAGTTAAGAATAAAGTTGGCATGGCGATGAGCTATTTGAGCATCACCAATCTTATATCCTTTTAATCCAAGCTGTTCAATTAGCTTGGCTGCTGCATGAGGTTGGGGATTACGGAAAACGCTACCACAGCTAGGGAGATGATAGGGTTGAGATGTTTTACGTTGTGTCCAGTTGTGATTAGACAGTTCCGCAATCTCGGTTTTGCTATAGCCAGGCTCAAGCTGCATAGTAGCCTTGACAACCATAACATTACCCCCCTGTAAATTTGAAGTGCGGTAACTGTAAGCCAATTCTTCTGGCTTCATTTCTTTAAGTGTGCCATTAGGCGACAATACCGTAGCACTAACTAAAATATCTGCCATACAGGAGGTGTGTGCGCCCGCATTCATGACGACTCCCCCACCTACAGTACCAGGAATACCTACTGCCCATTCCAGCCCTTTTAAGCCCCTTTTGGCAGCCTTCCAGGCTAGTTTGGCGATCGCTTCTCCCGCATCAGCAGTCAGCAAACCAGTTTCGGGATCGAATTCATAACTACGAAAATGTCGCGTAGAAAGCACAAACCCAGAAATTCCGCGATCGCTAACAAGTAAATTTGAACCAGCACCCAAGAGCGTTAAAGGCACGTCTTGAGCTTGATACCATTCAAAACTAGCTTCAAGTTCGTTCCAGTTTCTTGGTGCAGCATACCATTGAGCATTTCCCCCTACTTTATATGAGGTTTGATTTGCTAAGGATACGCTTTCTTGGATTAAATTTTCCATTTCATGATTACTAATTACTGGTTAAGGTTTGGGTGGGCAATCAAAATTTATTTTTATTCCCGCAGATTTTATTATGCTGCCCACCCTACTGTTGATATAAGGAGATCGTTTTAGGAATAGATTGGTTGAGATTACCTGCTCCTAAGAACATTGCCAAGTCTCCTGAGCGTAAGATTTCTTCCTTGAGAAAATTAGGGATTGAATCTACTGAATGATAGTAGTGAACATTATTGTGCTGAAGAGCGATCGCCTTAACTAAATCTTCTCCACTAATGCCATAGGTATTCTTTTCTCCTGCACTATATATGTCGGTTATGACAACAACATCAGCAGTTTGAAAAGCTTCGGCAAACTCGGTTAAAAATGTCTGTGTACGACTATAACGGTGGGGTTGAAAAATTGCCACTACTCGTTGTAGAGAATTGTTACCTGCTACTCTAAGTTTTCCCGCAGCCAGAGTAACTTCAATCTCGCTAGGATGATGAGCATAGTCATCAATAAAGATGATGTTATTGACTTCTCCTCGATGCTCAAATCTTCTTTTGGTACCGCCAAAAGTAGCCAAAGACTGAGCAATAGTGTTGAATTCTAATCCTGCTTGTCTGCCTACGGCGATCGCAGCTAAAGCATTATTCAGATTGTGTTCTCCTAACATGGGTAGTTCTAGCTGTCCCAAACATACTCCCCTTTCCCATATTTGGGCATCGCTTCCTTGAGAATGGTAGGTAACATTTTGAGCCGTATAATCTGCTCCTGAATCAGGATCGAGACTGTAGCTAATAGTTAGTGCTAATTCTTCTTTAATTATGGGATCGTCAATACAGCCAATCAAAGTATTACATTGAGCAGCAAAGGTTTGGAAAATGCTAATTACCTCTTTAATATCTTGATAGCGATCGGGATGATCTAGTTCAATGTTGGTAATTACTCCCATGCTAGGATGATGCTTAACTAGAGATCCATCAGACTCATCCGCTTCAGCTACTAAATATTTTCCCTGTCCACTACGAGCATTACCATCCCAAGCATCTACCTCTCCACCAACGATGATTGTCGGGTCAAGATTACATTCAAGCAACATATAGCCAATCAAGCTGCTTGTGGTTGTTTTGCCATGAGTCCCCGAAACAGCAATACTTTGGTACTGTTCAATCAGTGCCGCTAAAAGGTCGGAACGATGAAAAATTGGACACCTCAGCTTTACTGCTGCCTGATATTCTGGATTAGTAGACGCGATCGCCGTAGAACAAATCACCTGGGGTAAACTATCTACTCGGTCGATACTAGATTTCGATTCGGCTGTTTCAGGCTGGATACCTGCACTAACAGGTAGTGGTTTAGGTTTCTCTACAGATACATTGGTGAAAAAATCTAAGTTTTCGGCTGATTGACTTTGAAATATTCTAACTCCTAGGGCTTCAAGGCGATCGGTAATATGACTACAACGTAAATCAGAACCTGACACTGGCAGTTGACGTTGAGCAACAATATGAGCTAAAGCCGACATTCCAATTCCGCCAATACCAATAAAGTGAAATGGTTTCCCGTTCAAATTTACTTTTGTCACTTGTTTATCTCCTGCCATAACACTATTATTTTGATTCAAGATCACAGGCTACTTTCTTATCACATAAGACAAAGTATTCTGTGACCTATGATCGCTCTAAACAATACGGCATATGATAGCAATATTTTTTTTGAGTTAGGTCTTAATAATAGCCAGTCTGCGACCAAATTTATTTTCTAGACCAGCTAATTTTAGTGAATAAACTCAAAAATCAGCGATTAAATGGCATTAAAGACAATATTCGAAGATTTTATTGATTTGTTTGCTACTTAAGAAACCATTATATTGAGTTTTTTGCTATTAAATGCTGCTGAAATTGATTACAGATATGGTCTTGAAATGTGCTTACTTTACGATATGATGAGTCTTATTAAGAATGTTTTAACTATTAACGCAATAAAATTAGAGGGCAAGAATATAGTGGTTAGAGTAGCAATTAACGGTTTTGGACGTATTGGACGTAACTTTGTTAGATGTCTATTGAGTAGAGGAACAGATAGTAATTTAGAGTTAGTAGGGATCAACGATACTTCCGATCCCAAAACCAACTCTCATCTATTGAAATACGACACCATGCTAGGTGTTTTGGATGCAGATATTGGTCATGATACCAATTCTTTAGTCGTCAACGGAAAAACAATTAAATGCGTCTCAGATCGTAATCCTTTAAACTTACCTTGGAAAGAATGGGATATTGATATTGTTATTGAATCTACTGGTGTTTTTCGTGATGCTCCTGGTGCGGGCAAACATCTTCAAGCTGGTGCTAAAAAAGTAGTTATTACTGCTCCTGGTAGCGGTCCTGACATTGGTACGTATGTTATGGGTGTGAACCAAGATAAATATACTCCTGGTGAATTTGATATTGTTAGTAACGCTAGCTGTACTACTAACTGTCTAGCTCCTATTGTTAAAGTTATCAATGAGAACTTTAGTATTATTAAAGGTGCTATTACTACTACCCACAGTTATACAGGAGATCAACGTATTCTAGATGCTAGCCACCGCGACTTGAGAAGAGCCAGAGCAGCAGCAGAAAACATTGTACCTACATCTACTGGTGCAGCCAAAGCAGTAGCTCTTGTCTATCCTGAAGTAAAAGGTAAGCTAAACGGTATCGCCATGCGTGTACCTACTCCCAATGTATCTGTAGTTGATTTAGTTGCTCAAGTTGAAAAGAAAACTATCAGCGAAGAAGTTAACGATGCACTTAAAAAAGCTTCTGAAACTAATCTCAAAGGTGTCCTGGGTTACACAGATTTACCCCTAGTATCTTCTGACTTTAAAGGTACTAATGTATCTTCTACTATTGATGGGCAACTTACTATGGTCTTAGACGGCGACATGGTGAAAGTTATTGCTTGGTATGACAACGAATGGGGTTACTCTCAGCGTGTTGTCGATCTAGCTGAATTGGTTGCTAAAGGAATGTAAGCATCGATTCGATTTTATAGAATTAAATATTTTCCTAACACCTCTCTATTACTTTAGGCGGGGTGTTTTTTGTGTGGTGTATTGTAGCTTATACTAATTAGTATAAATCAAAGAATCGAACAAATGGGCTTATTTGATGACATCAATAACTTTTTAGAAGAGCGACTAGACGAATTTTTACGTAACAATCCTCATCTAGAATTACAGGCAATTGAAGAACAGTTAATAGAGCAAGAGCAAGATACTCGAAAACTGATTGCTAAATTGCAGCTAGAAGAGAAAAGCCTTCAAGATCGAGTTCTGGAAATTGCGAATAACATCCAAACTTGGCACAGCAGAATAACTAAAGCAGAAACAGCCAAAAGACCAGATTTAGCCGATGCTGCTAAGGAAAGAGAAGCGGAATTACTCAGACAGGGCAATCAGGTTTGGGGACAGATGGAAGGAGTAAAGCAAAGGGCTGTTAAAGCCAAAGAATTGTTAGTGCAGATAAAGCAGAAGCGAAAAGAAATCGAAGGTCAATCTGCTCAAGCAAAGACCACGACCGCCAGTAAAGAGTATTCTAGTGGTACGGTAGGTTGGGATCGAGGAGCGAACTCTGCCTCTGCTTCAGACAGTCGTAGTGCAGATGCTTTAGAAGCAGAGTTTCAGCAATGGGAAGTTGATGAAGAATTGGAACAAATTAAAAAGAATATGAACCGCTAGTGACGCTACTATTGGGTTGAAGATATTTAGCGGTTGAGATCGCTGCCAGCCCTAAGCTATAAGCTAGATGACCGTAGATCGCCTTTTTGTATAAATATGAAAAAAGCGATCGCGCCCTTATACTAAAGCACTCGCTACGCATCGTCCGTAGGTGTAAGTGATACTAAATCCGATTACCAAAATATGTATAAAATAGAGAGAAGTAACAGAAAAATGTTAAATGCCAAAAACAGCTTATTTAGCAAAACATTTTAGTTCTTATGAACTGAAAGAAAAGTATTTGAAGAGTCAAAACTCAGTGGAAGTGAGAAGATGGCATCTGCTATGGAAAATATCTTTGGGATGGACAATTAAAAATAGTGCGATCGCTGTGGGGTGTTCTTATCCTTATGCTCAAAAGATTCTCAGTCGGTACAACCTTCATGCAGAAGAAGGGGTCAAAAATCGCAAAAATCAAACCAGCAATCATGTTCGAGGAAAAAAAAGGTTACTGTCACAACCACAGTTAGAAAAACTAACAAGAGCGATAGCCCAAGAGTCACCAGATGGAGGAATCTGGACGGGAACGAAGGTAGCTCGCTGGATTGAAGAAGAAACAGGAAGAGAAAAAGTCTGGAATCAGAGAGGATGGGATTACCTAAAAAAGTGCGGTTACTCTTGGCAGAGTCCAAGACCAGCACATAAAAAAGCAGACTTATTAGAGCAAGAAATATTTAAGGCTAACCTACCATTAAAAGTTGAAAAGCTAGAACAAGAAAATCCAGGTTTACAAATAGATTTATGGTTTTTTGATGAGCATAGGGTAGGATTAAAACCAATACTCAAAAAAGTTTGGTCAAGAATTGGTAATCGACCAGAAGCGATTGTACAACATCGCTATGAATGGCTGTATGTTTATGGGTTTGTGAAACCGAAAACTGGGGAAACTTTATGGTATTTAATTCCCCGAGTGAATACTAAATGGCTTAATCTAGTTTATCAACAATTTGCAATTGATACTGGAGTTAGTAATCAAAAAAAATTCTCTTAGTAGAAGATAATGCGGGTTGGCATCGAAGTAAGAAAGCCATAATTCCTTCAGGAATAGAAATTGAGTTTTTGCCACCTTATTCTCCCGAATTACAACCTGCCGAAAGACTTTGGCAATTGGTAGATGAGCCATTAGTAAATCAGTATTTTGAAACTATTAATGAGATAGAAGAAATTTTAGTTAAACGTTGTTGTGTGGTCAATGACATGAAAGATGAAGGTAAGGATTCAGGTGTGAAAAAGAGAGTAATGCTTGCAAAGGGAAAGAAAACTATGTAATGTAAATGCAAGATGAGCCAAAAATCCCCGTTGAAGAATCAAGAGAAGCTAAACCAGTTATCAAAGAAAGAACTGGTGGAGATCATATTGGCTCAACAAAAAATAATTGAAGAGTTAAAAGTAGAGATAGAAAAGCTAAAAATTAGTAGAAATTTAGATAGCAAAATATCATCAAAGCCACCATCATCAGATCTACTCAAGAAACCAGAAAAAGAAGATAAATCATCAGAAAAAAGACCGAAGAAAAATCCTGGGGGACAATTAGGACATCAAGGGAAAACCAGAAAAGGATTTGGGCGAGTAGATCGCTACGAAGTACTCAAAGCAGAAAAGTGCTTGAGTTGTGGAGAACTGTTAGCTTTAGCAGAATCAATCAAGATTGAAACCAAGTCAGCAGCAGTATTAGTAGAAAAACCAATAGAGATAGTTGAATATCAACGGCATCATCAAAAATGTCAGTGTTGTGGAAAAATAACATCACCACAATGGTCTCATCAAATTGTTCCAGGACAAGACTTAGGCATCAAACTACAAGGGTTATTAGGGTGGCTAGGAAACTATGGACATCTACCCTATAAAAAGCAACAAGAACTATTATGGGAGTTGGGCAAAATTGAAGTGGGATTAGGAACTTTAGTTGCCAACAACAAAAGAATCTCAGCAGCAATCAAGCCCAGCGTAGCTGAACTCAAAGAATGGATTAATCGAAATCATCCGATTTTGAATATCGATGAAACGCCTTGGTCAGTAAAAGGATTAAAAGAATGGCTCTGGGTATTTGCCAATCCTAATTTTTGCTTATTTCGAGCGGGGGATACTCGTTCTAGAAAAGAAATAGAAGAGCAATTGGGCGCACAGTATTCGGGAATTATTATTTCCGACGATTTCAGCGTGTACAATGGCTATCCTGTCGTAGCACAACAAAAATGTCAGGCTCATTTACGTCGCCATTGTCAAAGACTTATCAAAACACCTGGAATTGACAATGAATTAATTGGACTGGCTTTAACGGAAATTGTGGATGAGGCATTTAAACAACATCGACGATGGCGGGAAAATAATCATCGACAACAATATCTCGATTCTGCCACACAGTTAAAAACCCAGATCAATTTAACTTTAAATAAGTGGAGTGAAAAAGCAGGTTATGAAGCGAGTAAAATATTACGGAATTTAAAACTAAAGGCAGATCAATGGTGGTATTTCTTAGATCATCCAGAAGTTGCTCCTGATAATAATTTAGCCGAAAGAGCTTTAAGATTAGCAGTCACTAAAAGAAAAGTGAGTGGTGGTTCTCGCAACATGACACGATTTCAAGATACTGCTAATTTACTTAGTGTGATTCAGACTTGCCGTTTTCAGAGTCGCTCTGTGATAGATTTCTTCACTCAAGCTTTAATGGCTAGTAATAATGTTATCGTTTGTCCTTCTTTAGTTCCTCAATTTGATACCTGAATTCTTACGAAAAATATTAATATTAAAACTTGATATTGTTGGGGTGAAAGCATTTAGCCTGCTAGTTTTAGTTAATTGTAAAAAAGCATATTTAGATTCGTTAAACATAAAATAACAAATTTAAATTATTTGTCATTTATAACAATATAGTCCAATTTTAAAATAGAGTTAAGACTTTCAAGTTTATGTTTCGTAGATTATCAAAACGTCAAATTGTTAACTATAGTTTTTCTGGATTGATATTTTCATTTTTATTTAATATAGTCCCAACATCAGTTTTGTCAGAAACTTTGAGAGTTGGAACAAAACCTTTTAAACCTTTTGCGTTTGTTCAAGAAGGCGAATACATTGGTTTTAGTATCGATCTTTGGCAAGAAATAGCCAAAGAGCTTGAGTTGGATTACGAATTATATGGTGAGACGACTGTCACGGATCTTTTGGAATCAGTAGCTACAGAAAATACTGATGTAGCGATCGCAGGCATTACCATCACTTCCGAGCGAGAAAAGACAGTAGATTTTTCACACTCGTTTTTTGAATCGGGATTGCAAATATTAGTTCCCATTCGTTCTCAAGTTTCTCCCCTAAATTCTTTTATATCACTTGTTTTTTCGCCAATTCTCTTAAAAACCATCGGAGTGTTGTTAGTCGTAATTGTTATTTCCGCCCATCTACTCTGGTTTTTTGAACGGAAAAAAAATTCTGAAATGTTTCCCCAAGAATATTTGAAAGGAATTTGGGAAGCCTGTTGGTGGTCTGTGGTAACGGTAGTCACAGTTGGTTATGGAGACAAAGCACCCATTGGGGCAGCAGGAAGAATTATTGCAGCTATTTGGATGTTTACAGGAGTGTTATTAGTATCTTATTTTACGGCTTCGGTTAGTTCGGCTTTGACCGTACAGCAGCTAGAAACATCTGTCCAGGGAATAGAAGACCTTAACGGCAAAAGGGTTGCTACGGTAAAAGGAAGTACTGCTGCCGAATTTCTAGCGAATCGTCCCATGAAAAAAATTGAATATGAGCTAGTCGAAGAAGCATTTCAATCTTTAGAGGAATCGAAGGTAGATGCAGTAGTTTATGATGCTCCTGTACTCCAGAATTACGTAACCCTGAATGGTGCGGATAAAGCCAAGGTTGTTGGCTCAACTTTTGAACGACAGAGTTACGGTATTGCTTTGAAAACTAATAGTCCTTATCGAGAAGAAATTAATCAAGCCATCTTATCTATTATTGAAAGTGGTGCTTATGATGAGATACATGAAAAATGGTTTGGTAAAACAGAGTAGAATCGGTTAAATTTGCCATAGTTTTATGACTCCTTGTTCGTCACATCCTGCGAGAGTTTGCCCATCAGAAGCGATCGCAATTGCGCCAGTTTGCCAGCTAGGAGTTGCGATCGCAGCTATCTCTGTTTGGCTTGGTTGATTCCAGATTTTAATAGTATTATCTGCCGATGCGCTGGCTATTGTCTGTCCATCAGGACTAAAGGCGATCGCGCTAATTCCCTGTTTATGTCCTGCCAAAACAGCCATTTCTTCTTTGCTATCAACATTCCAAAGCTTGATGGATTTGTCTTTGCTTCCGCTGGCTAATGTTTTTCCATCAACACTAAAGGCTACGGATTCAATAGCGAGTTTGTGTCCTGCAAAAGCACCAGTTTCTTCCTGATTAGCAACGTTCCAAAGTTTAATTGTCTTATCTGCACTTCCACTGGCTAATGTCTGCCCGTCGGCACTAAATGCTAGGGCATTAATAGCTAATTTGTGTCCTGCAAAAGAAGCAATTTCAGTACTATCGGCAACGTTCCAAAATTTAATTGTCTTATCCGCACCTCCACTAGCAAGGGTTTTGCCATCAAAACTAAAAACCACCGCATTGGGAGCTAATTTATGTCCTGTCAAAGTTGCGATTTCTGTTTGATTAACAGTGTTCCACAGCTTAATTGTTTTAT
>ENA-ORXT01003863-ORXT01003863.1-marine-metagenome-genome-assembly--contig:-NODE-3863-length-16015-cov-10.824131_pt1 | contig 16015 bp, 6 predicted proteins | sample MGYA00237868_ERZ511482 | MGnify/ENA metagenome assembly ERZ511482 | reverse complement strand
CAAAAAATCGTTGCATAGCCATAGCTACGGAACTATTTTTTGTGTTTTTTAGAAGGGAAAAGAACAAGCATAATGGGCAAGTTATTTATTTTCTTTCACTAAAGATATTTTGTCTCACTATTTATAGCCGAAATTAACAAAACTTAGTGTAAATTACGGGTTTTTGCTAAGATTTATTTTTCGTAAAAAAAATATTAACTAATTAGGGAGCAGATTTCGGAACGCGATTTGAGCCAGACACTCAACTCGCCACTCGTAATTCGCAACTCGCAACACGCAACACATGAAATTTAGAATTATTTACACGCTAATGAGTGCTTTGGCACTCGGCTTATTACTAATGAGCAATTCTGGCGGACGCGCAACCATTGACAATCAAGGCAGCACAGGCGCACCCGGCGACCAACAACAATCGCCCGGTGTATCATGGACCTGCCAAACCTGTCACAACGGACCGATTCAGACAACGATAGATATCGAAGTATTTGAAGCCGGAACTGAAATGGCAGTAACCAGTTATCTACCCAATGTCATATACGATGTCAAAGTCACGATTACAGACATTAATGATGATGCAGAAGGTTACGGTTTCCAGGTTGTGAGCCTTGTAGATACCGATAATAGCGACATCAACGGCTGGTCAAATCCGGGTACGGGCGTACAAATAGCCACTGCAAGCGCGACAGGCAGAAGCTACGCTGAACATCAGGGCGCGCAAGACGACAATGAATTTACAGTACAATGGACAGCGCCAACAGAAGGAGCAGGCAACGTGACGTTCTACGCCGCAGGTGCGGCAGTCAACCGTGCAAATGGAAGTGGTGGCGACGGCGGAGCAGAAGGCACATTGAGCTTGACGGAAAACACCGTGAGTGTTTTTAATCCGACCACATTAGCAGCCACGCTCAATGTATTTCCTAATCCGGCGGTGAACTTCCTAAACGTCAGTATAACAGCTGATTTTTCGGGCGAAGTATTCGCCGAAATTTTAGACATGCAAGGACGCATAGTCGATACCCGTCAGTTGGACGTCAATCTAGGCGCAAACGAAACGCAATTCAACGTCAGTCAACTCAATACAGGCACGTATATGGTCAGATTGAGCCAAGACAATCAGGTATTGACAACACAATTTGTAAAATAAACTGAGAAATTCCAAATTCTCAAAACTACTAAATATCAGGAACAAAGTGGAGTGTTTATAACGAACATTCCACTTTTTTATTGATGCTAAGGGAACACGAAAAAAATAATCTACCCGTTTGAATTGCTCTTTTTCTTATATGTTTCACTAAATCTTCCTTACGTAGCTCGGCTATGTGCGTCAAATTTAGCCAACATAAAAAAAAATAACTTCTTCATTTGGGGTAGATTATTTTCTTCCTCTTCCCTTATATAAGGATTTTTACAACGCAGAAAAAGGGAAAAAGAACAAGTCAAAATCTGAATTTATTTTGTTCCTAAGAGCCTCAATGTAGGATTAGCTGGGATTACAGTTAAATTTAAATTTGAATTTGGGCGTGCCCCCCTCCTTATCAGTCGGGGGTCGGGCTATCCGGCACTCTCTCCACTCCGCTATCGCTCCATTACGTTCAAACAACACCTCCTATCCCTCACGCAGGAGACGAGCAATCGCGCGAGTGCGCAGCGGTCGGCGAACCAACCAACCGCAAACACCTCAAACCCCACATCTCACAACAAATCAAGTCAACAAAACACTAAAAAACCCAAAAAATACACCCCATCTATGTTAAAATTCCGCTTCAGAACCTATCGAAATGTTATTTATGGCATAAAATTGGCAAATTGATACGTGTACAGCCAAAACAGCAGTGTCGATAAGTACGGAAAACGTTGATAGTCAAATAGTCCATAGTCTGAACAATAAAACTATCTCGCGGAATAACACCGGACAGCAGACAGACAAACCGCCGACTATTTTTTTATAAAAATAATAATACTTGCGAATGAAATATATTGGAATAACAATCAGCTTTTTACTAACCTTCATGCACGCCAATCTTCACGCCCAATGCGGTGCCGAACTCACGGAAGAAGACCACGCCTACATCCAAAAAGCACAAACACCCATGCGAAGTTTCAATGCCAATATCACGCGAGGAGTGCGCGATTTTCCAGTCAAAGTACACATCATTCGCAAGCAAAACGGCACAGGCGGTATGAACGAAACCTCCCTCATGGCAGCCATTCAGCAAATCAACGAACAGTACATCAATGCCAACCTCCGCTTCGTCATGCTCAAAGGTATCAACTACATAAATTCTGACAAATACTATAATTTCAAAAACTCGCTCGAACAAGAACTTTGCAATCAACACGACATGGATAGTGTCATCAACCTCTACTTCTTTGGCTCCGTATACAAAGGCAATGTGCAGGTTTGCGGCTACTCTTACTACCCCAATAAAAGCTCTGCCATTTCCGACAGAGACCGCATCATCCTCGACAATGCCTGCGTAGACGGCGGCACCACCCTCATACACGAATTGGGACATTTTTTCTCCCTCTACCACACCCACGGGCGCGGCAAAGAAAAAGAACTCGTCACACGCACTCTTGGCGTCCGCAACTGTGAAAAAGCAGGCGACGCCCTCTGTGATACCGCCGCCGACCCCATGATAATCAACGAAGTAGACAACACCTGTCGCTACACAGGCACACGCTCCGATGCACGCGGCGAAAAATACAAACCTGACCCAAAAAACATGATGGCATACTCTGCCGATGGTTGTCGTCAACAATTTTCCAAAGGACAATTTGCACGCATGAACTACGCCGCACTCAACATGCGGAGCTACATCGTCATGCCGAAAGGCGAGGCAGTACACAATATTGCCAACGGCATCAAAAAACCAACCGTCACCACCACAAAACCACCACCAACCAAGCCCACAACGACCACAAGACCAAGACCAACGACCACCAAAAAACCAAATACAAGTGTCAATACAAGACCTTCAAATGACAATATTCTTTCGGGAGAAATCATGCTGCAAATCAGCGGACGCCCTGTAGATATGACCTTAGACGGAAACCTCTACCGACCCGCTCGCGCCTTTTACTCTGGCACGAACTATCAAATGTCAATGACAAATAATAACCAAGGATTTGTCTATGTTATCGGTTCGGATTTGACGAAAAAAAATACGCAAATATTTCCCCGAACGAATCAAAGTGCCTACATTTCCGTTGAAAACAAGCGTATGATGTTACCAAGTACGAATAGTATGTTTCAGATGGATAAGACCAAAGGAAAAGATTATATTTGTGTTTTATACTCCAAACGCCCCATCCGTATGGAACTCGTAATGAGCCAAATGGAGCGCAACAGTGGTAATTTCATGCAACGCCTCTACAAAGCCCTTTGGCATCAACTCGTCCCTCAAAACAACATTCAATATAAAAATATTAACGATCGATTGGTCTTTTCTGCCAACGCTGGAGAGCATAGTATCGTACCTGTTGTTATCGAACTTGAACACGAATAAGAATAAGTTTAAGTTTAAGTTTGAGTTCAAGTCTAAATTTAATTTAATTTGGCTTCGCCAAATATCTTATTTTAACTTGAACTTCAACTTAAATTTTGCCGCAGGCAAAACCCATTTCAACTTAAACTTAATCTTCAACTTAAACTTAATTAAGTATGAAACATATCACAAAAAGCATCGCAAACCTCATCGCACTCTTGGGCTTTCTAATGATAAGTGCCACTACATATGCCCAACAAAGCGGCTCATGTATCAGTGGCGACTGCTACAATGGTGTAGGTACATATCATTGGCAAAATGGCGAAAAATACGAAGGTAGTTTTCGCAATTCACTGATGCACGGCTCAGGTACCTACAATTGGCCCAATGGACACAGCTATACAGGCAATTGGCAGAGCGGGAGGCAACACGGGACTGGCACATATTACTGGGCAAGCGGTAGATCACAATACGCTGAATGGCAACACGGAAGAGTCATCAAAGAACTCACCGCACCTGCTACCACCACGACAACGACCACAACGGAAGCCAAAACATCAGGCTGTATGAGTGGTAACTGTGACAACGGGCAAGGTTTATATATTTGGGCGACAGGAGAACGCTACGAAGGCAATTGGCAAAACGGTAAATTTGAAGGTCGCGGCTCATATACGTGGTCGGACGGCAGCAAATATTCCGGCAATTGGCAGCTTGGACAGCGCAATGGACAAGGGACGTTCTACGCACCAAATGGTACATCTAAAACAGGTACTTGGCAAAATAACGAACTCGGACCAATAGCAAGTCCGACCACAACGACAGTTGCTACAAAATCACCAACCACAACAACGAAACCACCCACAACAATAAATACAAGTACAACAACCACCGCCACAACGACCTCAAACAGAAAGGGTTGTGTCAAAGGAGACTGTCGCAACGGTGTCGGTATATACGTCTGGAATAGCGGACAACGCTACGAAGGCGACTTTAAAGGCAGCAAACAAAACGGCGCTGGCACATACTATTGGCCCGATGGCAGCAAGTATGTAGGCGAATGGAAAAATGCCCAAAGACACGGCAGAGGCATCTACTTTTTTCCCGATATGAAACGCAGGTCAGGCGTCTGGAGCAATGGAGTCATCTCACAAGAAATTGCGGGTATGGCAACCCCTTCCGTACCTACTGTTGGAGGAAGCAGTACGCCAACTACGACCGTAGCAACCACGCCTACTACCACGTCACCGACCACTACTACGCCTACCACAGGTGGTGCAGACCGAGTCGCGCCCCAAGTCACGATTACCGAACCCACTGTAACACGCGGTTTCAGCGTAGTCGCCAAAGGCAATACGCTGCGTGTACGCGGCTATGCGATAGACGAAAGTGGCGTCAGTAGCGTATGGGTTGGCGGAGTACAGGCGGCTTTGAGTCGTCCGGGTGCGATACGGACTGATTTTGACGCAACGGTTACACTGACGGTCGGACAACGCGATTTGTGGGTCGAAGCCACCGATTTGCGTGGCAACGAATACACGAATAGCTACACCCTAAAAGTTCAAGACCCACTCGCAGCGACCGACAAAGGCACGGTCAATACCAACCGTATCGCCCTCGTCATCGGCAATAGCAGTTACAATATTTCGCCGCTACCCAATGCTCGAAATGATGCCGACTCGGTCGCGCAAGTGCTCAAAGAAACTGGCTTTGAAGTCCTACACCACAAAGACCTCAACTACCAACAAATGGAAGCTGCTATTGACGAATATGGCGAGAAACTCCGTTCAAAAGGCGGTGTGGGTATGTTCTATTTTGCCGGACACGGCGTACAGGTCGATGGCGAAAACTACCTCGTACCTGTCAGTGCAAGCATTAAAAAAGAGAAAGACATTAAGTACAAATCTGTACATTTGGGTTACTTGCTCGATGAGTTTGATGGCGCAGGTAATGATATGAATATCATCGTATTAGATGCCTGTCGTGACAATCCTTTTGCGGCTAAATATCGCTCGGCGAGAAACGGACTTGCAGGGATTGCGGTACCGCCAGTCGGGACATTTATCGCCTATGCGACCTCGCCCGGCTCGGTCGCTTCCGATGGCGAAGGTATGAATGGTTTGTACACCCAAGAACTGATAAAAGCCTTGCGCTACCCCGGTCTCAAAATTGAAGATGTATTCAAAGTAGTACGCTCAAATGTGCGCCGACTCTCATCAGGCATGCAAGTGCCGTGGGAAAATTCTTCGATTGAAGGAAATTTTTATTTTAAAAAATAGAGAGAATTTCAATTTCAACTTCAACTTCAACCTCAACCTCAACCTCAACTTCAAAACCAATTTCAATTTTTAATTTGCCTTTGGCAAATTCTTATTTGAGGTTGAGGTTGAGGTTGAAGTTGAAGTTGAAGTTGAATTTGCCACTGTTCTTTCGACCAAAAATAAGCCCAATAATATCCACCATAAAGCAGCGTGAAATCTGGCGATGCGTTTTTCTTTTACCAATTTTTCTTCATTCCCTTTATTCTGCGAGCTAGAAGCTCGCGTTACGTTTACTTTGTACTGTGATGCGGCGATTTTTCTTTGGTCAAATTGGGTGACTTGTTGGTCGAAATCATCGGGTGTGAGGAGTGTTTCGAGGAGTTTTTGGGGGAGTTTGGTGGTGGTTTCGGCATCGGTGAGGCGGCGGGTGAGTGTGTATGTTTTTTTGCCTTCGGCGAATGTTTCTGCTATAATACCTTCACGAAATAGTTGATTTTTTTTATAGGTAAATAATTTAAAGTTGGCTTGGCGAATGATACTATCATTTAGTGGTTTTTCAGATAAGTAAAAAACGGCGTCTGCGGCTTCATTTAAATTGAAATTCAAACCATCACTTTCTATTCTTTCCTTTTTTATATTAATCTCAATATCAGTATATTCTGAAATAGATTTGAGTGCAGCGACAAGGTAGTTTCTATCTTTTCGGAATGAATTGTCATAAAAAATAATGGCATTTAATTTGGGCGTATTTTCTATCGAAACAGCCGTATTTTTTTTATTTTTAAAATAAACCAATCGCTCATTTTTTTCTATAATAATATCCGGTAAATTATCTATTTGAATGACCTCTTTTTCTCCGAAAATAAATCTTTCAAAAACGCTTTGTTCTTCATTACTTTTCCCAATAATCAATGCTAATTTATCGTCGGATGTTTGCCATGCACGGAGGATGTGGTGGGTGTCATCTTTTGCTGGTATTTCGTGCCATGTGATGTGCGTCGGTAGGGTAGGGGCGATGCCCTGAAAATCATTTAATTGGGGCGTAAAATAGAGCGCGATACTGTCGGGAGTTTGGGCGTGTGCGGCAGCATCGGCGAGTAGCGACCAGATGTTTTGAGAACGATTTTCGGCGATAGCCGTATTATCATTATTTTCATTTACTAAAGAAAAACCTCGCGCCAATACACGCTGTTCGTAGCCGCGATAGCGTGTGGTGTCGATGGCATTTTGCCAATCATTTCGTTCTAATAATGAGGGATGTATGAGCAGCCAATTAGGATTTTTTTGTGGTAAAATCTGTGCGATACTGACCCGTACAGGCTCGGTGAGCAGCAATACGCAAGCGACAATCATGAGGGCGCGAAGCAGGAAAAGCAGCGGCTGCGAAAAGCTGAGGCGACTGACTTTTTTGCGCTGCGTAGCTTCCAAAAATTGCGTACTACCAAACAGCACGACACGCCCACGCCGCCTATTCCACAGGTGAATGAGCAGTGGAACGAGCAAGCCCGCAAGCGCGACCAACATGGCAGGATATAGTAATTGAAAATCCACACCTAAAGATAAAAAGTTCTTTGACTATTTTTGCAAAGAAGATTTTTCTTTTCTCCAATGTGGTTTTAACCCATTGTTGTTCAGTTGCTTATTCCAATGGGTTAAAACCACATTGGAGAGCAATACAAAAATTGTCAAAGAACCAGATAAAAAAACCTGCCGAACTTTATCGGCAGGTTTCACACTAAATGAAAAACCATCTACTTATAGCCTTTTATAATTTTGAATTAAGTAGGTGTTTTCCGTATAAAAAATAAAATTATTTCACAATAAATCTATCTGAAAAAACACCGCTATCAAGCACCACTTGAATGATATACACGCCGGATGAGAGCGCAGAGACATCAAGGGTGTTGACGCTGGTGTTTTGCAGGAGGATTTGCCTGCCCATTTGGTCGAAAATGGTGATGTTTTGGATGGTATTGTCGTTGAGGTCGGCGATATGTAGAGTGTTTTTGACGGGATTGGGGTAGATGCTGATGTCAGTACTCGCATAATCGACCTCGACAATATCGGAGTAGCTGAACGCACCGTCAAAGTCAATTTGTTTGAGGCGATAGTAGGAGGTGCCGGAGCGTGGGCTTTCGTCTGTGTGCGTGTAGTCGTGTGATGTTTGGGTGTCGCCTTGTCCGTCTTGCCAGCCGATTTTTTCCCATGTTGTGCCGTCTTTGCTGCGTTGTATTTCGAAGCCTTCGTTGTGGGTTTCGGTGGCAGTCTGCCAAGTGAGTAGGGCGGTTTTTTGTTGGATTTTGGCTTGGAAGTGGGTGAGTTCGATGGGGAGGTATTGGGGGCAGTTTGCCCTTACTTCAGTTGAACTGCCACACAAAGGTCCGATATAATAGCTTCCTGGAACATTATCGTAAATATCGCTTCCTCCTCCATAGCCATAAGGATTAGAACCTCCATTATAATAACCATATCCATCCGGTCCTCCGTAGAGATAATTGCAAGTACTTTCGAAGCTGCATGACTGGAGCACCGGATTATTAGTAATGGTTAAATATTGGATACCCATACCGAGTACATTACGTATTCCACTTATTGAACCAATAGCTCCATTGTTTCGGATAGAGAGTTCGCCTTGTACATCGTTGAGATTGGATAGTACAGAGATACTTCCCAAGGCATCATTATTGTTAATATCCAAACCGCCTAAAGCAGACACAAGCGATTCTAAGCCACTTAAATTGCTTAAAGCTGCATTGTCTTGAATGGTAAGTGCGCCAAAAATATATTCAATCTGACTGAGTTCATTAAGGTTTGTGATAGCCGTAGGGGTGTCTCCAAGAATAATTACATCACCTTCAATGGCAGTGCAATCAGGATAATTGATGGAAAAACTGTCTATTTGTTGTTGGGTAGAAAAGGTAATACCTTCAGTCAAGCATGTCGTGATGCCATTGCAAGTGAAAAGTATCTGTGAGGCACTTTCACAGCCAAAGGCATTATCGAAAATAACAGACATACCATCATTATCAAGGTAATTACAAATATTCGGGGTACTACATAGAGAAAGGTTGGGATTTTTGAATATTTCAAGCACATCAATTTCTGAATCGTTTATGTTTTCTATGGCAGATAAGGTCGTTAAAGTATCATTTCTATAAATAAACAAATCATGTACAGTATTAAGACTTTCCAAACCATTGAAACTGTAAAGAGAGGTGTTGTCAAAAACAAATAAGCTGCCTTGTATAGTGTTGAGGTTTTCTAAGCCGAATAAGTCCTCTAAAGAAGTGTTATTATAAATGCTTAAATCTTGTTTGATATGGTAGAGATTTTCCAAACCTGTGAAATCAATGAGACTTGAAGTGTTTCTGATTACGAATGAACCGCCAATCGTATCAAGGCTTTGTAAGCCGGAAAAGCTCATTGTGGAGAAATCATCTTGCGAGTTATTCGGCACGCCTACTTTAAAATCACCATCAATGATGTGAAGTTGTTCTAATCCCGACAAGTCAGATAGGTTATTGTTATAAATAATAAAATTTTCTCCTATAGACGCAAGGTTTGCTAATCCTGCCAGATTCATCAAGGTGTCATTACCAATGATATTGACATTACCATTGATATTTATAAGGTGTTCTAAACCTGTCAGACTAATTAAATTATCATTATTATAGACACCCAAACTACCGCCCAAGTTAATGTCGTTAATGCCTGTCAAATCAGTCAGTTTATCATTACTGCTAATACTTAAGTCGCCATTAATCGCAACATTTTCCAGTCCTGTTAAACCAACTAAATTGCCATTATTTCTAATATATACAGCCCCTTCAATGGTATCAAGCTGACTCAAGCCGTTTAGATTGGTGATGTCAGTGCCGGAAGATTGCCCTATTATAAGGTCTCCGGATATATTGGTGCAATTAGGATAATCAATCGGAAAATTGTCTATTTGTTGTTGAAAGATAAAAATTGGGTCAAAGGGGGGGCAATCTTCCGTAGGTGAGCAGTTTTGTTCTACCGAAAGAATATCATCACATCCGGGAGCATTATTACTAATAAAGAAGGTATTATCACCCTGAATATAATCACAGACGCTACTGACACTGCAAAAGGAGAGGTTGTTATTGTTGGCTATTCTCAAATGGCTAATCGAATTGTAATCAATATTTTCCAGTCCGTACAAATTAGTTAAATTGTAGTTTCTACTAATTTCCAAAATTCCCCCTATTGAAGTAAGTCCACTCAAAGAACTCACATTTTTTAACCCGGAATTATATTCAAGAACCAAACTGCCACCAATGGAAGTAAGGTTTTCTAAACCTTCCATGTCTTCTATTTGACTAAATCTAATATCCAAATCACCGCCAATAGAAACTATATTTTGGAGTCCCTTGAAATCTTCTATTCTAGACCTAAAGAGCATATCGTTACCAATAGAAGTGAGGTTTTCTAATCCTATCAGATTTACTAATGAGTCATTATATATGATAGTAAAATTAGTATCAATAGTCATTAGATTTTGCAGCCCTGTCATATTGGTTAAATTATCATTATCCCTGATACGCAAGCTGCCGGTAGAAGTAATATTATCTAAACCTATTAGATTACTCAAAGAATCACAGTTTTCGATATCTATGTCCCCTTGAACAGATACGATTTGGCTGAGACCGTTTAAATTTGTGATGTTATTTGAACTGTTAGATTCACCGATTATAAGATTATTGGTTATATCTGTACATTGAGGATAAATAGAGGTAAAATCGTCTATTTGCTGTTGAGTGGTAAAAACGAGGTCAAACGGTGGGCAAGTTGTGGAAGGTGAGCAGTAGTATGCCACAGCAGTTGAGTCGTTACACTCAAATAAATTGTCCTCAAAAGTGAAGGGATTATTACCCGCAAGGTAATTGCATACGCTATTGATACTACAAAACGAAAGGTTGTCATTTCTGCTTATAATCAAATTAGTCAAAGTGTTGTCAACATTATCCAGTCCGTTTAGGCTTTGTAAATTATCATTATCTCTAATATGCAGAGTGCCTCCTATTGATGTGAGTCCGGTTAAACCTGTCAGGTCATCAAGTAACTTATTGTCTATCAGTCTCAAATGACGACCAATAGAAGTAAGGTTTTCTAAGCCGGTCAGATTTGTAAGCTCAATATTAGAGCTAATAAACAAGTCCCGATTGATGGAGCTAAGATTTTCGAGTCCGGAGAGAGTTGTTAAGTTGTAATTTTGGTAAATTATCAAATCCTGACCAACAGAATCAATGCTTCCCAATCCCATCAAACTTATTAAGCCATAATTGTTCCTAATATAGAAATCTCCCCCAATCGTATTAATACCCAATCCCACTAAGTTCGTTAAGGCATGATTTCCACTAACAGTTACATCGCCGTCAATGGAATCAAGGTTTTCCAAGCCCGTTAAATTTATCAAACCAGCGTTATTTTTAATACCCAAATCCCCTTCAACGGTACTAATATTTTCCAAGCCCATCAAATTTGTTAACGCAGTATTACCTTCAATATTCAAATTACCTAAAATGGAATCAAGGTTTTCTAAAGGCATCAAGGTGGATAGGCTAGTGTTACCACTAATAGTTACGTCACTACCTGTAAAAACGAGATTTTCCAAACCTGTAATATTTGTTAGCATAGGGTTGTAGCTGATATCTAGATTGCCTACGATGGAATCAATGTTTTCCAAACCCATTATGCCAATTAAGGCATCGTTATCACTGATAGTTATATTACCACCGACAGTAGCAAAGTTTCCCAACCCCATGATATTTATTAAGATGCTGTTGTTGCTAATGTCCAAGCCACCACCAATAGAATCAATATTTCCCAAACCTATTATGCTAATTAAGGCAGCGTTATCACTAATAGTTACATGATTATCGACAGTAGTAAGATTTCCCAGTCCTGTAATGTCCGACAGAACATCGTTGAATCTAATGTATAAATCGCTTCCAATAGAATTAAGGTTGCCCAGACCATTCAAATCTGTTAAGTTATCATTGTCATTGATATACAAACGATTACCTATAGAAACAAGGTTTACTAAGCCATTCAACTTTGTTAAGTTTTCATTTTCACTGACATGCAAATCATTACCAATAGAAGCAAGACTTCCCAAACCGATTACTTCTATTAGGTTGCCGTTGTTGGTAATACGTAAATCATTATTGATGGAAGTTAGGTTTTCTAAGCCGTTCAGATTGATTAGGCTACTATTTTCTCTAACTAACAAATCGCCACCGACAGAGTCAAGACTTCCAAGGCTATTCAAATTTGTTAAGCCATCATTTTTCCTGATGTACAAATCATTGCCAATAGAAGTGAGACTTTCCAAACCTGTCAAATCCATTAAGGCATCGTTATCAATAATATCCAAACTATTAGCGATGGATGTCAAGTTTTCTAAGCCATTCAAATTGATTAGACCATTATTGTAGGCAACGGTCAAACTATAACCAACTGAAGTAAGGTTTCCCAAACCGTTCAAATTTGTTAAATTATTGTTGCCATTGAAATACAAATTATTACCAATAGAAATAAGGTTTTCTAAGCCCGCTAAATTCATTAAGGCATCGTTGCCAGTAATATTCAAATCATTACCAATAGAAGTAAGGTTTTCTAAGCCATTCAGGTTTATTAGGTTATTATTATATCTGACTGTCAAATCGTTACCAATAGAAGTAAGGTTTCCCAGACCGTTCAAATTTGCTAAGTTATCATTTCCATGGATATACAAACTATTATCAAGAGAATTAAGCCCTTCTAAACCTGCTAAATCTACTAGGGCATCATTGCCAATAAATTCCAAACCACTAACGGAAGTAAGATTTTCCAAGCCCGCTAAAATAGTTAAGGAATTATTGTTATATATATTCAAATTGCCCCCGATAGAATCCAGATTATTTAAGCCTGATAGGTTCGTAAGATAGTCACTTTGCCTGATGTATAAAGTTCCGCCAATTGACTTAATTGGACTTAATCCGTTCAGATTACTAGCATTTCCTTCTATCCATACATTACTAGGCACTTCTGTACAGTTAGGATAGTTTGTTATAAAATCATCGATACTCTGTTGGTCAGTTAAATAAATATTTCCCGATGGACACTGCCCCCACAAAACCCCCCAACAAAAAATAGTTATCAATAATAAGTAAATCCTTTTCATCTGTGTCGTTTTTATTTGTGAATAAATCAATTACTACTGCAAGGTGCGGACATTCGCATTAGCATCACAGGAACAGTTGGGGCGTTTTTTACAAATTAGGATTTACTTGTTTTATAAATTTATGATAATGTATTATTTGTGTTTTAAATTGCTTCGCAAAACTTCATAAAAAAAACCTGTCGAATACTTTCGACAGGCTTCTCCATTAAATCAGTTTTAAAAAAACCAACTATCCAATCTTCTTTTTCGGACAAATAATTTGAGGTGAGATGACAGGCATTTTCAAAATGCCTGTCACCTTCTTACTATTTTTTTGTGCTATTTGATGACAAGTTTCCCTGTGGCTAATTGTTGTTTTTCATCCATCAGGCGGAATAGGTACACGCCTGGTGTGAGGTTATTCCGTTTTATGGTGATGTGTTGTTGATGTGTAGATTGTTGTTGGAGAACTTCACGACCCATCATATCGTGCACGCTTAAATTCAATTCTTTCACTGCCTCGCCTTGCACTTCAAATCGTGTGTATTCATCGAATGGATTTGGGAAAACATTGACCGAAACACCTGCATCTTGTACTTCCTGCGGCGCAATGATAGACGTAACGATGCCCCTAAAATCTTCTCCGACGGTATGAAAAACCGTATTCGTAATTATCGGTTCATTGAAGTCGAAATATATCGCCGCATCGTTCATGATATGCGTTCCGATGGGATTGTCGCGGTTTTGTTCGATGTTGAATTTGATGAAACCATGTGAGGCGGCTTCGTTGACATTGCTATCGGGTAACATGATATTTTCAAAGTGGAAAACTGCGATATTTGACTCCTCAATATCATATCGGTAATCGTGACTTGCCACGCCCGGACGCAAAGTTTCGATATTCAAATGTGGGCTAATCGTATCACGTATCACGACAGTAAATGCGGTGTCCGTTCCTGTATTTTGAAAGCGAATCATATATTCCAAATCGGTGCTGTCGGTGATGTAATGCGGCGCACCATACCCGACCGGGAAAGCTTGCTTATCATTCGGGTCATACGAACCCACATTTTCCTGACAATCAATAGAAACGTAAGCATCGCCCTCATCTAAAAGGAAATAATTGATGAATCCTATGCTGATTTCTCCATTACCATCCACACCGCAGCCTTCTACGAAAACGGAAGGCATGCTATTGCCAGGATGTCCGGGTGATTGCTCGGATTCGAGGCGGTGAAAGAGTCCGTTGGCTTGCTTGTAAAACGTCTTGTTTTCGCCGCTATTGAGTTGAAAATTAGCACGTTGATAAATCAAGTCTTCTTCGATGACCATGTATTCTAAGGAGTCGGACATATCGCCCGTACCGATGTTTTCAATTTTAAATTCGATGGAATCATCCAAACATTGTGCATCCACTCTGATACTTGCGCCGTCCCAAATTGGCAGGGCAGAGGTGCAAATCGAATCTGGATAAATGTGCGCCTCCACGCAATGTGCTTGCCCGATTTGGGTAGAATCACAATCGACATAAACATCAATTCGGAAGTTGCCACACGCGCCTATATCGACATTTTCTAAGTCAAAAGAATACAAATTTTCGCCCAAATCAATACCCGCGATAGTGGAGTTTTGATAAATGAAAAATGGGTCGAGTTGGACTTCGACATAAGCGTTTTCGGCGATAGCCGTACCCGAATTGCAGTAACGAACGTAGTAGTTGGAATCGAAACAACGGCGGACGATAGGGGAAGCAATATCGACCTCAAGCAAAGGACAAGATATGCTGCCGGTTGCTCCAAATACAACGCCGTTATATGGGGTGTCTGTCGATATGAATATGGAATCACTCACAGGGCAGATATTGTCCCATAGCATATTGGGTGGAATAGCTGTGAGGGTATATTGTGCGCCGGAATCAGCAAGTGCAACGTAATTTCCGTCGCTAAAGGTGTAGGTGTAGCGGACGGGCTGTCCTTCCTGTTCTATTTTGATGAGCCAATTGTCCAGACCGGATTCGTCCATATCTTGCGAACAATCAACACTAATATCTGCAAAGACATTACCCTCAATCAAATAATCAAATAATGATACACAACTCAGCACCACCTCTGCAACGGCATTACAACCTTCGGCATTATTTTCTATTAAAGCTGTGCCGCCTACCACAAGATAAGCACAAATACTTTCTGCACTGCATACGGAAAGATTCTCGTTCCATCGTATGGTGAGGTCATTAATTATAGAGTAATCAATATTTTCTATAGCAGATATATCAGTCAGTAGATTGTTATTATTAATATGTAATCCTCCCCCGATAAAGTTGAGATTCTCTAAACCGGAAAAACTAACTAGCTGATAAGTATTGGAAATTCTTAAATCGCCTCCGATAGAAGTGAGGTTGTCTATACCCGAAAAGTCAACCAAATTATTAGCACTCCAAATAGATACCTCCCCTCCGATAGAATTGAGATTCTCTAAACCTGAAAAATCAACTAAATTATAAGCATCAGAAACTCCTAAATTCCCTCCGATAGAATTGAGATTCTCCAAGCCTGAAAAATTAACTAAATTATCAACGCCCCAAGCAATTAACCCTCCCCCGATGGAATTAAGATTTTCTAAACCTGAAAGGCTAACTAAATAGTCGGTGTCGAAAAAACCTAATGTTCCTTCTACTGAAATGATTTGGTGCAAACTATCAAGGTTGTTGATGTTACTATCGCTAACGCCTCCATCAAGAAAAAGATTTCCGGGTATTTCTGTGCAATTTGGAAAGTTAGAGGGGAAATTATCAATTTCTTCCTGTATAGTGAAAGAAATATTTTGTGGACAGTCCTGTGCGTATACACGATTTATCATCAATGCGAAAAGTGTAACAATTATAGTCAGGTATGTTTTCATAATAAGATGTTTTTAAATGTTGAAAATTCTTTACGCTACAAAAGTCAGCCATTCCATTCACAGATACAAAAACATTATTTCAAGTTTGTGAAATAATATAGGACTAATTTTTTATTAAAAATTTGATTTATAATAGACTTTATTTAGAAATATTTTGTATGCAGCTAACATTGTCTTTTTCCGATACTCTTCTCCTATTTTTC
>ENA-ORXT01003861-ORXT01003861.1-marine-metagenome-genome-assembly--contig:-NODE-3861-length-16019-cov-3.388784_pt1 | contig 16019 bp, 11 predicted proteins | sample MGYA00237868_ERZ511482 | MGnify/ENA metagenome assembly ERZ511482 | reverse complement strand
GTCCTCTAAATCATCCAACATTTTTCTTCCTATTTGCTTGCAGCCCGCCAGATAAAATGACTTTCCATACCCACCACTTCCACGATAGTTTATCTGCAATGTTGCATAGCCTCTACTAGCAAATAATTGTGTTTCTGGATTAAATCCCCAATTATCTCTAGGGCCATATGGTCCTCCATGTGGGTTAACAATCAGAGGGACTTTTTTACCTACATCTGCATTTTTAGGAATTGTAACATAACCGTAAAGGTCTAAACCATCTCTACTTTTAAATTTTATAGGGCGCATTTCTGCCATGTCCGCTTCTTTCAACTGCGGCATCAGATCAAGCAACTTTTTAAAGCTATCTTCAGTCGCATCATACAAGAAATAACTTCCATATAATCTATCACTGTACACATACAAGAGATACTTATCTTCTTCATCGGTTACATCAGAAATAGATACACTCTTTTCTCCAAACTGCTGAGAAAACTTTGCTTTCAATCTCTTAGCTGTTGCACTTACCGGAACAATCTCTGCCTTTTCCCCCGTGTAATAATAGTAGTCTACCTCATAGTCTCTTTTTCGGCTTCTGGACATACCCCCTACGTCAAAAGTCGGGTTGTTGTACACCTTTTTGATCATTTTATTTTCCTTCAGATCGTAAAGTACCAGTTCGTCCGTATCGCTATATAAATTTGTTCTTACATAGGCTTGATGTGGATTATCAGATGCATAATCAAACCCAGCAACACCAAAGTTATCCTTCCAATTTGTTGTCATCACTTCTTCAAAGGGTGCATCATCTGCAACTCTATAATAGAAGACATAATCAACTCCATTTTGCTGCTGTGAATATCCACGCAATCGTCCGTCTTTATCAAATTCGTATCCAGAAATAGGATTTTGTACGTCCGTGTTCTCAAATAATTTTTCTATTTCTCCAGTTACTATATTCAATTTGTATGGCTCAAAGACCTGCTTGTTGTCCTTATTCATATCTATGATTACATAGTCTGGGTAATCACGCATAATACTTAAGATGCTCACACGCACTTCATCATAAGGTGTCAATGCTTTTGGATTCGTCCCGTCTACATTCACTGCATACAATTGGTAATTTTCATCGCCCCCTTTATCACTGACATAAAGCAATCTATTTTCATTTGCCCATCCGTAACCACGCACAAGCTCCTCACCTTCCTCTATAATTCGTTTGACTTCTTCTGTCTCTGTGTTTTTTACGTAAACATGATTTTTCGCATTTTCATCTTTCTCGCGATAAGAAAAGTATTTTCCGCTTGGAGAAAATTGAAAGGAAGATTGCTTGGGTCGTGCAAAATAGTCAGAAACCGCATAGGCATAATCGCCTTCATCATAATTGGCAATCTTTTTAAATTCCTCTGCTGAAGAGGGCAGGTTAGTATTTCCGGGCAGTGCTTTTTCTTCTTGTGCTTGCATGGTACTTGCTAATATACAGCACAAGAAAACAAATAAGTTGGTTTTTGTCATAGCTGAATCTAGTTGAATTTTGGTAATGTATACAATATGTATAGTTAATCTCAAATTCTAAAAAAAATGGGACGAACTATCTCTTTTTTAGGATGAATGTTTGGGTGTCTCCCTTCAGCTACGCTTCTGGGCCGTTCCCTTCCATACTTCGTTTCACTTCGGTCTCTATGGAGACTCAGACTTCGTCTGACATTCCAGGCAACTGACACGGGGTTTCTTCAATTAATAATTCTTGACCTAATATTTGACCGCTCATCTATGTTACTTAATGTTTAGATATATATAGGCCTTATATAAAACCTTAGTAATATAGACTGTAATTTAATTTTCTAAATATAAAGTACGTTTTGAGACTGCTCACTGTAATCATTTAATGTATAAGTTTACAACGAAAAAAGTACACCCTCCTAATTATGAAGATGTACTTTTTATAATAGAAATTCTAAGTTGACTAATTAACAGTTTCTATTGAATGATTAATTTTTTGAAATTAGACTGATCACCATTTGCAATTTTCACAAAGTAAGTTCCAGCTGTTAATTCATTTACATTTAGTTTGTAAAAGTTGATGCCTTCCCCTATCGATATGAATTTAGTAATTTGCAACTTACCCATATTATCGATCACATAAATTTCTAATTCTTGATCTTGCGTGCTTAAAATCCTTGCCGTAACAAACCCGGCATCACTTGGATTGGGACTGATGTTTTCAAAAACAAATCCTCTATTATCTTTAAATAAGCTCGTTACAACCTCAGAGTAATTGAAGCTTCCGTTATGGTCTATTTGCTTGAGTCGATAGTAGTATTCAACATTGGTTTGCATGTTTTCATCAGCAAAGCGATAATCAATTCTTTTTGAAGCATTCCCTTGACCATTTACCCATCCTATTTTACGGTAATCACTTCCATCCGTACTTCGCTGGATTTCAAAACCTGCATTATTTATTTCATTTGCTGTAGCCCAGTTAAGTAACGTATTCTTTCCTTCTAACTTAACATCGAAACTGATTAGATCAATAGGTAAGGTAACTCCTAGTGCAGCACAGTCGCATGCATTTACAGACGTGTTTCCACTTACAGCACTACTTTGTACTCCAGTGAGCGCTGGATTTACAGTAAGCAAATTATTATTGTTCCATGTGACTTCCATAAAGCCCATCTGATTACCATTGATTCTAATGGCTACTATACCCGTTACGTCAACACAATTATCATCTTGCCATGCACCACCACCACCAGCTGCATTCTGAAAATCCATAGTCGCCTGATTATCGCTACCTGATGGTAAATCTGCTGATTCTCTCCAATCTGTATTTGCACTCGTAATCGCGTCATTACAATCAAATTTTGTAACGTAAAAATAGGGTGATATCGGTGCTGGATAAGCGATAACTTCAGCTCCATTTTTAGGTTTCACAAACAAATCTGCAAATTCGCAACTTCCGCCACCAGCCGTACCGGTAGAAGCATCAAATGTAAAATCTGTAGTGCCGTCCCCATTTACGTCTACGCTCATATCATCTCCATCTCCGGCGGCATCAGCAGGCACTACATTACTGGGGTCAAATATAGAGTTACTGCACTGTGCGGCTAAAGCAAAAGGCGTAAGACTTGCGGCTGCCAGCGGAATAATACTAATTAATGGTGAGGTGATTCTGGATTTATAACCAACAGAAGAATTGTTCTTAAGTACATTTTCTGTTTGGTTTTTATAGGATAATATTTTTTCCCTTAGACTAAGGGCATCTTTGTCCTTGGAATATTTTTTAAGTTTTTTCATGATGTAAAAATTTAGTTTGAAATTATTTAATAATGAATTTTAGTTAATTGTACTTGTTTTTTTACGTTGGCGGTAGAGTTTTGTATCTATCGGTTTTATTAAATCTTCCGGAGTAACACGATGATCTAGAAATTCTGATATTCGTAAAGCTTCTTCAAAAGGATTGTCGATTACATCAGAATAAGCTACTTCTATCATTTCAATATTAGATTGTTTACTAGCCCAGAGCTTTGACTTATCACGACTTTTTTTGAAGCTGTTCATAACTTGTAAGGGATATTCCTCATGTCTGTCTTTAGCTCCTAGTTTCATCAACATTTCCCGTTGTGAAGTAAGTATTTCGTCCAGATCTCTTTCCATAAAAATGATTTTATAATTATAGATTAGAGGTAGATGGGGAATAAAATTAGAAATTACTTTTACTGCTTTATCCATACTTTCAGCAACCCACCTTTTATTTCGTCTTAAAGATTTAACATTGTTATGCTCATAATATCCCTTAGGATTATTACTATCTGCTTCTCTGATTTTATCGGTGTAAATTTCTATTCCTGCATGATCGAGCATCTGCATCATCATCGATGTCCCAGATCTAGGAAGACCTGATACTATGATAACTTCGCCTTTGATATTTTGATGAAAATTTTGACTATGTAGTGCAGCCTTATTAGGCTGATCCAGATGTGTTTTATAAATTTCTATTAGCTTGGCTCTAGCCAAATTGTTTTTACTGTTAAACCGTAATGACATTTCTAAGGAATCCGCAGCTACCTGATATTCTCCTTTATTAAATAATGCCAGTCCTAGAAATCGGTGCGCTACAGAATTATTATATTCCATTCCGATAGAGGTCAGTAATGATTCTATGGCGATATCGTGATTTCCTTTTTGATAATGAATAACGCCATACATTAAATGCATCGGGGCATACTCATAATCTAATTCCATTTCCTTTTCCAAAGCCTCTTCCGCTTTATCTCTAAAACCTATGGACATATAGCATTTAGCTATTTTAGTAAGGATATGAGACTGTAATTTATCTACCTTATCTTCAATGGACTTAAAGAGTGTCAGTGCCTCATTATACTTTTTCTCGCCCATGAGTAGGGTGGCTTCCATCATGTCTAACGCAACGGGATTGTAATATTCTTTTTCTTTGAGTTGATCTACTAACGCCCGAGATTCTTTGAGTTTACCCTTAGTTTGATAACAACTTGCCAGATGGAAACGGTACCTAGGTATGTGCGGATTTTCTTTGATTAGTTTTTCTAAGATGGATATAGCTTCATTCAGTTTTCCACCAAATAAATAACTTTTGGCTAGATTGTAATTATTGAAATTCTCTGTGTCCTTTACAGCTTGAGTAAAATCTTTATGGATATCATCTACGTATCCGAGGGCCACTAGCTGTTGGACCATGGCGGCTTCGCTTTCCTTGTCCATTTCGTAATTAGAAGGGCTTTTGAATTTTGTAAAAGGAATCGATTCCCAGCTCTCTATAAATGTAGATTCTAATGGTTGCGCATAAGCATCGGTTAACACTTTGCCATCCATGTCTTCTCCTATCGCCAATCCATAATGAGAAAGTATTGTCGGACAGATGTCTAGTAATCCCGCACCATGAATCAAATGATCTTTTTTGATTTCAGGTCCTATCATTCCGATGACCCCATAGGGACTGTGCTCATAGACAGCACCTCCAGGTTCTTTAGGAATATTTTTTGGTCGTAAATGATCCGGTTGGAAGCCGTGATCAGAAATAAGCATAATGGTCGTTTCCTCACCCGCTAGATCCATCAATCTCCCAAGTAGCATATCATGATAACGATAGCCCCCAGTAACAACATCCTTGTAAAGATCAAATGCGTTCTGTGCGATATGATCCTGTTTAGGAGGATGATATTTCATAAAGCCATGGCTGTAATGATCTATGGAATCAAAGTAAACTGCCGCAAAATCCCACTCTTCGTTTCTGATAATATTTGTAAATGCCGCTTGTATCGATGCCGCATGCGCCGTCACCTGAGCTATGGAATAAATTCTTGTGTCTTTAGTCTGGTCTATTTTTTCGGCGTTGGGTACAAACGGTAATATATGTTGTCCTGTCAATTCTTCAGGATGTACTCGTAAGGCAGCAAATCGCTCCTCTTCAGAAGCTGGATGGATACATCCACTCATCATTTCCCATCCATCTTTTAATAATCCGGTATCTTTTTGATAGAAATTAGAGATGGAAATTCCATTCATTTCCTCAGCTGGATGACTAGGCCACCATCCTACAGAGTGACATTTATAATCATGCTCACTAAGTATCTGCCAGATGGCTTTTACTGTTCTGGAAGTACTTAATACAGGCTTGAGAGATTTTTTATCTTCTGATGGTTGTAAAAATCCATGTATTCCATGTTTGTAAGCATGCTTCCCCGTAGCGATAGAAGTCCATAACATCGGAGAGTAAGCCGGATCCATAGTGGCTAGATTACCGATAGTTCCACCGTTGATTAATTTTTCTAGATTAGGCATATGCCCTTTCTCTATTAAGGGATTAATTATTTTCCAATCTGCAGCATCCCAACCTATCAGCATCATTTTTTTGATCATGATTCTTTGGTTGAAGAATTAGAAGAGACAACCTTGCTTTTGCGAATTTCCAGCTCATTATGATGAGCAATTTTTTTTTGTCTCCATAATTGAAGACCTATATCCCCTAACGCAAGAAGTCCTAAAGAACCATCTTTATCTATTTGTAATTGCTCACCTGCTTTCGTTTTCACGAAAGGTGAATTTTGGAAATTTTTCATTTCTGGAAAGTTTATTTGCTCCTTCTGTGAGAGCTAAAGAAAGTAGTTTATGATTTTTCAGTTCATTAATAATAACATTAAGTTTGAGATAACTTACTATTAATTCTAATATTAACACTTCCAGTAACGCATAAATTAGAAGAGAAAAAATATTAACTCAAAGCCGTTTATCACTATTGCAAAAACGATGTTGAAGTATATGTTTTTTTTATATTGACAATTTTTTATTGCACTTTGATAATATTTCTCATAAAAAACAACAATTTTTTATGTTGAATTTGTTTGAGATTGCCTTGCAAGAAATCCAGAAAAACATAAGCCTGTAGTACATAACTCTATGCGATGAAGTTATATGCTTTTTATCACTACTAGTGATACTTCGCCTATAATCGTGAGCAGTTATTTCTTGTTATCTTAGTCGGATAAATGAGCATGCATACTCCGCATGCAATCGGGATAACCAATTAGAATAGATGTGGAAGCTCAACAAGAAAGACAGGAAATTATTATTCTTTTGGTGTCTTAGCTATATTCTAACAAGTACCATTTTGGCGATCCTGCTTTGCGGAGTGTTGCCAAGTCCAATGTACGGCTTCGGGTATCATCTACTACTAACACCTCTTTACCTGTTGTTCGGTTGGCTATTTATTGTTGTATTAAATTTTGCAAGAAATAAGAAACCCAAACTAGAATTACTTTTCTTTTGGCTAATGATTACTGCAATTTCATTTACCCTACCTGACTTTAGAAACACCTTCGGCTTTTGGAAACATGGATACGAAGAATTTTCTCTTCAGGGAATGATTGGCGACGGGTGCAGAGAAATGTTTTTCTTTCTTTCTTTGATTCTTACAGGAATTATAATTTCATTACAGATATGGCGAAAAAAAATCTAAGACTTTAAAGTGGCGGTTGACATTTGTTTTTTAAGGTAAGACAAGGGTGACTGCATGGTGCGAAGCAAAATTGAAAAGCAGATTATGATAAACAACCACTAAGAGTATAAAACAACTTCATCACAAAGAAGATTTGCATAAATGCTATACCCTCTCAATTATTAATTGCTGTAGCATTTCTAAAAACCCATCCTGATCATCTAAGAAAACCGCAATCGCAGCAAACTCTTTCTTCATCCCATAAATCTTCTCTAAAGTCATACTTTCCTTCAGATATATGATCGTATTGTGAGAATCTAACATATCCAAAGTAGACAGCTTAATAACACTTTTATCCTGCGGTAATGACTTCTTGTTTTTTTCTATTCGGTCTATCACATTAAACGGTATACTTACCTGCGCAAAAAAACCAAACCTAAGGTGTAATGTTTGTTTTGCCGAATCTATCTCTATATGCCTACGACTCAATGACCGTAACAAGGAAAATATCTGAACCAGAGCATACAAACCTATTGCTGTAAATATCCAAGCAAGCTTTTCGTTAGATTGTGCTACAATTAAATGCACTACGCTCACCTCGACCAGAACCAATCCAATTAAGACACCTACTATAGATTTTATACCACTCTTTTTGTAATAACTAAACTCATTTTCTTTTAACAACTGCTTCTTTGGAGGAAATAATGCATAGCGAATCACTGCTATTTCTGTTGCAACCAAACATCCCATTCTTCCTGGCAACGCTTCAGAACAAGCCAACTTTAGTTTATCGTAAAAGTCCAATTGTTCTAGCCCATTCTCTGAAAAAGACTTTGATATAGATCGCATTTTAAAAATCAGAAAGCTAATAATTCCAATTTCCAAAACTGGAACAGCGTAATACTTCACTTGACTAAGCAAACCTTGCTGGCTATCCGGCAACACATAACTTGCAATAATCATACATACAATAAATACAGAAATGATAGTGAATTTCGGGATTTCCTTTTTCCAAATGAGCACGGCATAAAGCAATGGAATTGTTATCAGGAAGTCCATGGTAACCGCTTGGGAAAGTTCTGCTGAAGAGTGCTGAAAGTGTTCGCTTTTGGTGAGAAGGAAGAGAAAGCTAACAAGCAAGAGTAGTATTCCTAGAATTAGAAAATTATAAAGGTTTTTTATATACATAAATCCGTTTTAATCTTCATAAATATAACGTAAAAGGAAGCTGTAATGTTTAATAGATTTTCTGAGAATTGACAATTCATACTATTATACCTGCCTGCCTGCCTCAGAACGCAAATGACTTGTTATTGATTGTAGTATAAGCGTAAAGTCAATACCATTGCCCGCAGGGCACTCACCACGAGCAAAGCGAGTAAACACCGGCGATCGCAGAGCTATACCAAATCTTTAAAATCCTTCTAATCCTGTTCAAACCCTTAAAATAAAAGAGGCGCCCAACTTACGCTGAGTACCTCTTTGTAATAAGTTAAAAACAAAATCTATTCTGATCGAACAATCTTTTGTGTATGTACCTTATTGTTCTGACCTATCGTTAAAAATAATACCTGTGTTGTATTGAAATATGAGAGATCAAAAATTTCATTACACGTGTTGTTATCTAGTTTTTTGTGTAATAATTCTTTACCCATTTCGTCAAAAAGATGAATTTCTGTTGGCCCTTCTTCTTTCGAAAGAAAACTAAGGTTTAGTGTGTTTCTAACTGGGTTAGGGAATACTTTAAAATTCTGAAACTCTATCTTATTTTCTAAAAGATCACTAAATCTTAATAATTCATCTTTGTTCTGTGACTGGTCATTCTTTTCTTTTGAAACAACTACAACCACACCATCCTTGCCTTTTATACCGTATTTCTCTATTGCCTCCGCACCTTTAAAAACAGTGATTGAAGATATACTACTTGGTTCTACACCTTCAATAGTATTAATAATTTCACCATCTATTACAAAAAGTGGCATTTGACTCTCTTGTTGCTCATTTAGAATCATCTTTTTTGTAGCTGTGAAATCGCCACTTTCTAATTGATAATATAATACTCCTGAAGTTCCCAATTGTTGTTTAGTTAACTCAACAACATGAGTACCTTTATCATAAATATCTATAATTTTTGCAATCGTCTTGTTCTCTACATCATAAACTGTCAAAGTAGCTTTTCCGGCTTCCTTTAATGTAAACTGGATTTGGGTGTTTTCCCTAAATGGATTAGGTTGGTTTTGTGCTAAATGAGATTCAGCATTTGCGTCGTCCATAATGATACGAGGATAGCCCATTTTATTCTCTATTTCTAACTTTGGCTCAGCACTCAATTTGTATTTGACTGGAAGTGTATATGTTACGTCAACAATTTGACCATTTTGTTTTCCTGGAATCCATCTCTCCTTCATAGCATTCATTTCTTTTACAACACCCATTGTGCTTTCTCCACAAGAAGCACCTATGTCCCTCAATAGCTCTATATCAGTTAATAGACCATTCTTTCTTACAACAAACTGAACAACAGTAATCCCTTCTACGCCTAGCTTTTTAGCTTCTTCTGGATACTTTAGATTTGAATAGATAAAGTTCAACATTGCTTCTTTAGCACATTTATCCTTTTCTTTTATATCACTAGAAACATCCTCACACCCTGGAAATCGGGGCATTTCTTCTACGACTGTATAAATATCACCATCTGTTAGCAAAGTGCCTGTACCCTTAGGCGGTGCTGGTGGTGCTGGTGCTGGTGGTGGCGCTATAGGCTCTCCATTAATTGTAATCGGAGTGTTTAATACACCTTCTTCATTTTTATAATATTTAACAATTCTAACATCTTCTTTTCCTGTTTGCGTATCAAAGGTTATAATAGTATCTATTCTACTTATTTGTCTTTTAAGTATGTCTTGCTCTCTTATTCTTTCTGTTTTTATAATCTCAACCGTCTCTTCGTAGGTATCCGCATTAAAGGTTGTAATTGTATCAATTGTAAATTTATTGTTCTCTTCTAATTGTGCAAAATCAATTTCTATATTATGCATGATTGCATTTTGGTGAAACTGATTATCGATAAATTGTGCATGCTCTGGATAGTTATCCATTAGACTATTGTAAGTACTTTGTTTTTGGTTTTTAAATTCTGATTTATTTAATTTAAATAGTGTTGAAACTTTTTTAGTTATTTCTTTTTCTGGATCTCCAATTGAAGAAAAGTCATTTTCTGTAATTGCAATATCATTTGCTTTAATAGTAGTGTCTTCCTTGTTTACATAACTGGAAAAGCTAAGTCCTAAAAACAGGATTACGGGTACGATAGCCAAATAGCTAACCAACGTTTTTTTGCTGGATTTTTTTTGATTCATCATTTGAATACGTTTTTTTAGATGTGAATTAAAAAATTGATGCGTTAAAGAGAGCTCTATTCCGGATGAGCTCTGCCCTAACAAGAGTTGGCCGTACTCTTCTTTATTTTCATTGGCAACGGTTACATGATCTGCAATATATTCATGTACTTGCTTAAGTTCTTTTTTGTATAAATAGATAGGTGGACTACACCAAAATGCAATCTTGATCAATTCTACGAATAACACATCAATCGTATGTCTTTCGTTGATATGACATAGCTCGTGTTCGAGAATTGTTTTTATCTTTTTCTTAAGAGGAAGTTTGTTACTTATGAACACCCACTTATAAAATGAAAACGGTAAATGTAGTTTTTCCGATCGTACTAACACATACCCTTCCTTTTGCTCTTTATCTCCCTGTACATACAACTTACCAATGTTATATAATCCCAAAACGAACTTTGATGACGCAATAACTAAACCTATGAGATATACACCGAGTAAAAGAGATAAATAATCAAAGCTTTTCTCTTCTTCCACCATCACCTGGAATTGGTCTAGCTCCAAAAGTATAGGCGCAACGTAATTCACTGCCTCGTATTGTGGGCTCACAATTGGAATGTATTGGAGGAGTGGTATAACAACACCCAATAGTAGAGTTATAATAAGATAAGCTCTGTTCGCTGAGAAAAAGCTGATCTTTTTGTAGAGTACTTGGTAGAAAGCGTAGAATAAAATCCAACACAGACTCACTTTTATAATGTATGCGATCATGATGTTTTTATTTTATTGGTTTAAGCGTTTTCTTTATCTGTTTTGAGTTCTTGCATCAGTTCATTGAGTTCTTGGATGCTCAGATCATTCTCTTTGACCAAAAAAGAAACCAGTTCATTCATTGAACCTTCGAAGTAGTTTGTTACCAAGTTTTTCAATGAAAAACTGGAATACTCCTTCTTTGTCACAATAGGGAAATACTCATACGTTCTACCATATGCCTTATGATCCACAAAGCCTTTCTTTTCTAAGATGCGGACGAATGACGATATGGTGGAATGGGGTGGTTTCGGGTCCATTTTTTCAATTAATTGACTCACCGTGCAAGGACTGTTGTCCCAAATCATTTGCATAATCTCTTCTTCTGCTTTCGTTAATCGTTTACTCGAATTCATACTAATTTGTTTTTGTAAGGTGGATTTGTTCTTTTAAAACACGACTTCTGTCTCTTGCATAGTTCTTGTATTCTTCTACGCTATCTGAAGACGCAATATATTTTTTGTAATACCGCACTGCGGTACTTTTGTCGGCATAGTATGCATCGTAAGCACGCGCAAGAAAAAACAAGAAGCGTGGCTCTTTAGTGTACCTATAAGCACTTTCATAATGCGGAATTGCTTTCTTAAGACTCTTATTATCGTCATAATACTTAGCCATATTCCTATGGTACTTGCCCAAATTGTCTGATTTCCCAGCAGTTATGGCTTTCTCTAAGTGAAAAACAAACGCAGTGTCGTCGCCTTTCTTTGCGTACGCTTCAGACAAGTAGTAATGTGCTTTTTCAGGATTTCCTTCATCTACTAAAGACCGTTCAAGACAAACAATTGCCTTGTCTACGGAGTCTACCTTCATATATGCGTATCCCAAAAGTTTATTGTAATAGTTAGTAAAATCAATTCGTCCGCGCATCCCTTCCATAACAACAATGACGGAGTCATACTGCTTTTGCTTATATTTTGAACGCGCCATGAGCAATGCATACGCTATGTTCTTGTCATCATAAGATCGCGCCTTCCAAAGAATACTATCAGCCGCTCCTACCTCGTCTTGGGCTAACATCATCTCAGTTAAACTCTTTATCGTGAGCAAGTCTCTCTTATTCAGCGCGTACGCTTTTAGGTAATTTGTATACGCTCCATTTCTTTCCCCCGCTTTGGCATATTGTACCGCTACCTTTCTAAAATAGGTTCCGTTCTCAGGCAATAACTGCGTCAACTTTAAATAATATTTTAATGCCTTCGGTGTATTTTCTTCCAGTTCATAAATTGTTGCAAGACGTTTTATTGTTGGAATATCTTCGTCATTATATGAAAGTAATTTTAAATAATAGGACACACTTGATTTTGTGTCTCCAAGTTGAAAGTGGGCATTCGCCAATTTTTTTAAAACAATAAGATCAGAACTGTCTGCTGGTAATTGTTCCTCTAGCAAAGGAATAGCTCCCGTATAATCACCCGATGTATACAGCGAATCTAGTGTCTGTGCAGTTAATCCATTTGCACAAATGACAAAAAACAGAATATATAGAGTGAGCTTTCTCGGCATATTCAAATGTATAACTATTTTTTTAGTTATGCAACTATAATAATCGTTATAGTGGATTAAGCACCTAGCTTCTGAGTTGATTAAAAAACTCCAGAAGGCTTTATTTCCTACCTACTGCACCTAATAGTTTTCATATACCTAAGGAATACAGTAGTGAATGGCACAAATGCTATATCTAAATTTGAATTACTCTTACGGAATAAGATTTTACTATTAATCCACATAAACCTAGATTTTAAAATCTTGATGTTCACATAGAGCATTTGCAATAGAATTATTTCAAATTTTTTAAATATTCTTGATTTATGAACATCCTATTTTATGATTGATTAAAAAAAATTCAAATGTTCGCTTTACTATTTATAGATAAACATCACATTCTAATATATCTGTATCCAGTTTTTTGACTTGGTACAATTATAAAATATAAAATCATTATTATGAAGCACTTTACACTTTGTGTGCTATTTGCATGCTGCGCCCAGATATTGCCCGGACAGTTTATCGAAAAGCACAACTTTCCTAGTCTTGCAGACACCAAAACAATAGATGGAAATGAAATTTCATTTTCATTTGGTCAATCATTAACAACTACATTCAATGGTTCTCAATTTATCTTAACACAAGGATTTCATCAACCATTGAATCTATCTACTGTCAATACGCAAAACATTTTGTCAGAAGAAAATTATGAGATTTTTCCTAATCCTAATATGGGAAGCTTTCGATTTAAATTACATGCAAGCGAATCGCTTACAGGTAAAATTCAAATAAGAAACATACTTGGCCAATTAATTTCTGAACAAAAAATAGTCGATCAATCTTCTTTTGTAACAGATTTTAATCTTTCAAGCCAAGAATCAGGAATCTACTTGCTTCAATTTATCTCTGAAACCAACACCATCCTGATTTCTCAAAAAATTATAGTTCAATTTTAAATTTAAATCATGACAACTCTATATAAAATACTTACACTCCTATTTATATGCATTATTTCTGTGCAAAGCATTGCACAAACAAATTTTCATCGGTTCTATTACCAAGCAGTTATTAGAGATACTGATGGATCTCCACTGGAAAATAAAGACATCGAAATCAAATTAGATATTGAATCTCAAAATGGGGTTTCAAGATATACGGAAACAAGAGATATTACTACAAACCAATTTGGTCTAGTTAATCTCATTGTAGGAGACAATGCATCTCCTTCTGATTTTGATGATATAGCGTGGGGAGAAAACAAATACTTCCTAAATGTTCGCGTCTCTTTCGATGGGCAAACAGAAGACTTAGGTCGATCAGAAATTCTTGGTTCGCCCTATTCAAATGTTTCTAACGAGGCCGTAAATGGAACTCCAGGTGCGCAAGGACCAAAGGGGGACAAAGGGGATCAAGGAGAAGCTGGGAAGGATGGTTCAGGAGTAAATATTGTGGGGTCTGTTTGGTCTCCAAGTAATCTTCCTAGTAACTATAATGGTGATGTTGGAGACATGTACGTTATGGAAATTGATGGTTCTGGTTGGGTTTGGGATGGTACGGATTGGATAGAAGTAGGCCAGATAAGAGGACCGCAAGGGCCTGAAGGGCCAGAGGGTCAAGAAGGTATCGAGGGACCTAAGGGTGATGACGGTGATAAAGGTGATCAGGGTGACCAAGGAATCCAAGGAATTCCGGGTCCAAAAGGAGACAAAGGAGACAAAGGAGACAAAGGTGACGACGGTGATCAGGGAATACAAGGTATTCAAGGACCCCCGGGAGACAATCAGTGGTTGTCCAGTACAAATGGAATAGCGTACAATAACGTGGAAATACATAATAGTACAACCAGTGGAAGGGTGAGTCTCAGCTCATCATCCCATGTATATCAACTTTCTCCCGAAGGAGCTACGTTTACCGTGCGTGATGATAATACATATAAATATGGTTATTATGGCCCCGACGAATTTGGACCAACAAGTAACAATTCAATTCAATTAGGAAGTGCCTCCTTTAGATGGAGTCAAGTGTGGAGTAATAATCCAATTAACACATCTTCTGATAGACGATTAAAAAAGAATATCAAGACTACAGAATTTGGATTAGATGCGATTATGCAACTAAATCCTGTAGAATATCAATGGAAAAAAGGAGCTCAAAAACCAATGATAGGCTTGATAGCTCAAGAAGTAGAGCAAGTGATACCAACGGTAGTCACTCATACAATTGTGGAAGAATCAAAAAGGGCTGCACTAGAAGTGGGTGGAAGAAAACTAACGGAAGAAAACTTGGACATATACTCAATTAGTTATTCACAACTTATTCCAGTGCTCATTAAAGCTGTCCAAGAACTTGCAGACGAAAATGCTACTCTAAAACAAAGAGTGCACCAATTAGAAAATAAATAGTTTCTCATCTAAGAAAGAAGGGAGAATTTTTCCCTTCTTTCTTTTATCCTTTCCACTGCTCTTGCGTATCTAAATTCTAAAACTCTTGTATCTTAATTGCAAATAGATAAGATACACATGAAAAGATTCTTATGCTTGTTTCTCCTGCTTTCTTTTATTTCCTGTAAGGACTCCCATAAAGAAGATCCAAACAAAGAAGTATGGGTTGATTTATTTAATGGTGAGAACTTAGACAATTGGACTCCAAAATTCTCCAACAATACACTCGGTGTAAATTATAACAATCGATTTCAAGTAAGCGACTCTCTACTAAATGTGGTGTATGAAGTTCAGGATAGTTTCGTAGGAAACTTTGGACACTTATATTATAAGGACAAATTTTCTCACTACAAGCTCAGGGCAACTTATCGTTTTCATGGTGAGCAACAAACAAATGGTCCTGCGTGGGCGTACCGTAATAATGGTTTGATGCTGCATTGTCAAGATCCGAAAACCATTGCGATAGATCAAGACTTCCCTCTTTGTTTGGAAGCACAACTCCTAGGTGGGAATGGCGCGGATGAACGCACCACCGGTAATCTTTGCACACCGCACACCCATGTTACCATGGGTTCCGAAATTGAAAAAACGCATTGTGTTAATTCCAATTCAAAAACATACCATGGCGATGGCTGGCAGGAGGCAGAAGTGCTCGTTTTAGGAGATTCATTGATTCAACATTTCATGGAAGGAGAGGTGGTCATCGAATACCACAGTCCTATTGTTGATGTTTCCTTACTAGGAGAAACGTCATTTATTGACGGTTCGAAGGTGGACGATGGATATATTTCTATTCAAGCAGAAACAGCTCCGATTTCTTTTAAATCTATACAGTTATTAGACTTATGCGGCTGTATGGATGAAAAATCGACAAATTACAAGTCCTATTACACTAAATCCGATCCCTCTAAATGTATTTTTTAATTTCAGGGAAAATTAGACTGCACTCAAAGTTCAATAGCAAAACATATGCATAAAATAATA
>ENA-ORXT01003860-ORXT01003860.1-marine-metagenome-genome-assembly--contig:-NODE-3860-length-16036-cov-7.515759_pt1 | contig 16036 bp, 9 predicted proteins | sample MGYA00237868_ERZ511482 | MGnify/ENA metagenome assembly ERZ511482 | reverse complement strand
GGGGGGACCGCTGCCGGCATGTAAATGGGAGGGGCACGGGGTAACATGGGTGGCTGGCGCCGGTGCGGGCCCGCGGTATCATACATGACGTGGCGGGCACCACGGGTGGGGACCGGCGGTCATCCCGGGCGGTGTGGCTCCCCCAGCGCAGCACGGAAAGGTCAATGCGCACGCCCCAACACGGTTCCTCATTTATTGGTGCCAACCCGGCACCGGCGCCTACTTGGCCTTGGCCCCCTTGGTGTCCTTGACGCGCTTCCCCTTTTGCCGCTCCTCCACCGTCTCGTCGGGGGGCGCCACAAACCAGGGCAGTTTGCCGCGCTGAAAGTCGCTGAGCATCGCCCGCGCCACGTTGGTCACGTCGGGCTCCCCCTTCTTGAGCAGCTTGCCCGACCGCCGCGCGAGCTTCTCACAAAAATCGTCCCCGTCGGCCCACGCCGACACCCCATACGCGCGGCGGAGGGCGTCGGGGGACACCCGCGCGAGCAGCGGCGGGATGTAATCCACGGCCGTGTCGCCGAGGGACTCGACGCGGACGACGCCCTTGAGGACGGCGTCCGCCTCTGAGTCGCACTCCCCCTGGTGCACGACGCCCGGGCAGTCGACGAGGAAGATTTGGCGGTAGAGCGTCACGTACTGCCACACTTTTGTTTCCCCCGGCACAGGCGCCACGTTGACGACCTTTTTGCCGCGGAGCGTGTTGATGACGCTCGACTTGCCGACGTTGGGGTAGCCGACAATCCCCACCGAGATGCTCTTCTTGTCCGCGTGCAACTTTTTGAGCTGCCGCAACACGTTGATGAGGGCGCCCTTGCCAAACGAGTGGTTGACGCTCGCGTGGAAGGCGAGCGTCGGGTGCTCCCGGGAGAGGATGCGGAGCCAGCGGGAGGTCACCCACGTCGGCACCAAGTCGCACTTGTTGAGGAGGAGGACGAGCTGCTTGTGGGCGCCCTGCTTGGCCAGCAGCCGCTCCACGTAGCGGCAGCGGGTGCCGGCTGGGTCCCGCGCGTCGAGCACCTGGATGACCACGTCGGACGAGTCGACGACCTTGTGGAGTTCCCCCCAGATGCGGCGGGATTGGCCCTTGTCAAACACCCGCCCGCGGTTGGCGTCTTTGAATTCCGCCCACGGGTCGACGGGGGGGGGGATCACCTGCGCCGTCCGCGCGGCGGCGGCCGCTTTGGCAGCGGCCGCGTCGGCGCCGCCGGCCTCCTCCGCGGCGGCCGCGCCGCTCGCCGCCGCCGCGCCGCTCGCCGCCGCCGCCACCCCGTCGGCCGGCACCTCCCCGTCCGTGTCCCCATCCGCCGCCTCGGCGCCGTCGCCACCGTCCTCCCCCGTTGCCCCTGCGCCCGCGGCGCTCCCACCCCCCGACGATGGGGGGACGGTCAGCGGCAGCGGCACCGCCGCCGCCGCCGCCTCCTTGGCGACAAACGCGTCGGCGCGCGACGCCGCGTCGGCGGCCAACCCCTCCACGCTCGTCACGCTGAGGCGCGGGCGCTTGCGCGAGCGCGCTTGCGTAAACACCTGGTCGTACGGCTCGTTGGCCAACAGGCCGAGCTTCTCCCCCGCGAGCGCGCGGCCGGGGTCGTCCGCGTCGTGGATGAGGGCGAGCGGCAGCTTGCGGGACTTGAGGAGCACCGAGTAGGGGTCCGCCGCGGCGGCCGACACCGACTCACGGAAGCGGGTAAGGTCCGCCTGGTCAACGACGCGCGTCGTGCCAAACCACTTGCGGTTGGGCGCGGTGCGGCCGGCGCCGACTTGGGGGATGCGGGAGGTGAGGTCCCCCGCCCCCTCCACGATTTTGCCGTGGCGGTCCCGCTTAAACGCCTTGGTCCGATACATGTGCAGCCGGTTGACCGTCGACCGGTCGCGGACGCCCGTGAGGGTGTGGTTGGGGCGGGCGGCGGAGAAGGAGTGGCCCTTGCGGGTGCCCGTCTTGTCCTTGCCGGACATGGGGGACTTGCCTTTGCCGCGATACATGGTGGCGGGGGGGTAAGGGAGCAGCGCCCGACAATGTTAAGAAGAGAGGGGGGGGGAAGCCGCGAAAGCGCGATGCCGTAGGGTGCAGAGTCGAGGGTGGCCGTCAAAAGAAGGTCCAGGGACGACGTCGCCGCGGCGCGCGAAAGAGACGCTTACGACCGGGAATAGAGAAGCGCAGTAGTGGCAGCTGTAACAGCAGACGCCGAACAAGAGCAGTCGCCCACAGCGGCACTTCGTGTCGGTCGACCGACGCGGGCCTGGAGGCGTGGTTACGACGGCCTCGATGCACGCGTTACACAGCAGCGTTTGCGTCGTTGACCGGACGGACCGGACGGCCGATGTGCGCCGTCGTCGCCTTCTCTACTTGAGCGCATTGGCCGTACTTTTCTTGGAAGTCGTACCTAGTTGTTGATGCCTTCTTTTCTGAGAGATTTGACCAGCTTGCGCCTGGCGAGCCACTTTTTGGTGTTGATGAATCGCAGACACAATCACTCGACTGTCAGCAGGCTCAACGTTGACATGTGTTGAGTTCTGACGTGTCTCATGTTCCCGGCCTTCGTCCTTGTGTTGTGTTCCCGGTGATCGCAGTGCTGTCTCCGGACGAGACCAGCGGGCGGCTGCTGAACGCGGCGGCTGCCGCAGCCACCTGCAATGAGTGTGCGGTCCTATCTTTCTGAGCAATGGAGCCGCTTCAGAGAGACCAAGTTCCGTAACGTGCGTTGACAACTTCCTGGGCTCGTCGGTGGTCTTGGTCTTGCGCGCCAACATGTTGGGCGTCTCTGCTGCTACTCGTGTATCTATGGTTGTCGGCTGTGAAGCTTGCTTTCCGCGTACGTACAGGATGTTCCTGCGACGCATTTGGATTGCATTCTTTTCTGACCATGTCGACGTCGATTGGGTACTATCCACAGGGACACGTCACATAGTGGTGCATCTGGCAGTCTCTTTATGGTTCTGTGTTTGTGTTATTTCTGACGCATTTTGTGTTGTGCATTTGGCTATCTCGTTCCTTGCTGCTGTTTGGATGTGACCACTGGTCCACTGGTTCGTTGATGCCCCGCAGTTGGCTATGCAAGTGGCCAGTCTGGGCTTGCTCCTCTCTGGTGCCCTGATCATGTACAAGTCTTGCATGCTCATCACCAACTCGGAGAGCCCTATTGTTGTCGTCTTGAGGTGCGTTTCGTGTACCAATGAACTCTTGGTTGTGGCCGAGTGTTTTCACAGGAGTGGGGCTCCTGCTTGCGCGTTCCTTGACTGGTGTCGCACGGCTGGTGCGGGAGGCTGGCCGCCACTTGTTTCATGGTTCAATATAGGCTGGTCCAGTCGTGCACGTGCGGTTCCTGACCATGAGCTTGTTGTCACGCATACGTGCCGGTCCCCATCCCCACTCCTGCCTGGCTGTTGGCGCTCTTGGACTGTCCGATCCGCTTCTCGTCCTTTATATTTGCAGTGGGAGTATGGAACCGGCCATTCATCGTGGCGACCTCCTGCTCTTGTCCAACCGGTACAGTACTCCCTTGGTGTCAGGTGACATTGTCGTGTACAAGCTCCCCGGGCGCGACGTGCCCATCGTCCACCGCATTATCAAGGTGCACGAGGAGCACGACACGGCCGAGGTCGACATACTGACCAAGGGCGACAACAACCTCCCAGACGACCGGGAATTGTATGGCGACCGCAAATGGTTGTCGCGGGATATGGTTGTGGGTCGGGCATTTGCGTTCCTTCCCCGGGCTGGCATGGTACGTGGGCGATGTGGGCGGCGTGAGCGGTGGATGCGTTTTGGATGGCGACGGTTCTGGATGGCCGCGCGCTCCGCGCGACGCGGATGCGAGTGGATCCGGCGCATTGCGGCGGCGCCTTCTGTCTCACTTTTGGCTTCTTGTGCTGATCGTTCCGCGACGCTCACTTTCTGACCTGTAGCGCTATGGGTTTCCGCTCTATGTCGTTGCTCCCTGCGTGACGACCCCGTACCATGCTTTTCCCTGTATTGCTGCTCCCTGCCTTCCCCTTCCTTCTTTCGCTCTCTCCGCAGCTCACCATCCTCATGAACGATTATCCCAAGCTCAAGTTCGCCCTTCTCGGAGGCCTCTCCCTTCTCGCCCTCGTCGCCGGCGATTGAGTCGACAAGCCTTTGGGTTACGATGCAGAATATACTTTTGGGGTTGCGAAACGCAAAAAAAAGCACGCAGTGACCGCAAGCAAAAAAGAGATGCAAAATGTACACAAATAAAAAGGGAACACACCGCACGCAGGAGCCACGAAAAGAGGGACCACGACGATGCAAGGGGCGGGCGGGATCCACTCCCCACCCTAGGCCGATGGGAACGAGAAGCGGACATCCACAAACGACCGCTGCTCCTGCTGCTCAGAGCGGGAGACGAGCGCAGCCGCCCCCGCCGCCGCCTCGGGGACAGTGCAGAAGCGGGGCAGCGTCTGGTCGGGCGACGCCGCGAGCAGCTCGCCAATGGTCGTCCGCACCGACGCAACCTGCTTGTGGTTGCCGGTCGGGTGGTACAGGTAGACGGAGAGGAGGAGCTCCGCGTGCACGGGGCTGCGGCTGTCGCCGAGCGGGGGGATGCGGTAGTAGCGAAAGGCGGTGGCGTAGGGGAGGGTGGCCGTCGCCAGGGGCGCCGAGCCGCCGGCGCCAATGCTGTCGACGCTGCCGACGCTGCCGGCCGTGCCGCCACCGCCGGCCGGAGCGGGGGCGCCCCCCATCGACGCGTCGGACCGATCCCGCCACAGGCTGAGGCTGCCGACCAGGTGGCTCAGGCGCTTGTGCGACGACTCGCCCGTGCCGGCCGGCCGCGCAGCCTTTGAACAATCCACCGTTACCGCCTCTGACTGGAAGAGCTGCTTCCACGACTCGCGCTCCGCGTCCGACGCCGAAGAGCCGCCGTCACCGCCACCGCTGCCGCTACCGCTGCCGGCACCGCTGCCGCCCCCAGACCCGTACACCTCGCCCGCGGGGCCCACCGCCGACCGGTTCCGGCGGGAGGGCGAGCGGCGGCGGTGGAGCACAAAAAAGACGCTGACTTTGCGACTCCGGCCCGCCGTGCGGGTCGTCGACAGGTCGGCAAACAGCTGCCCAAACGCGAGGGAGACGCGGAGGAAGCAGCAGGCGCCGGCCTTGAGCCCCCCAAAGTCAAACTGCAGCGCGTACCGCACGCCCGCCGGCACCGGGGCGATGAAGCGCAGGCACGCGCCGCCCGACAGGTTCTTAAACTGCGGGATGTTGAGGGCGAGGGTGCCCCCACTGGCGGGCATGGCGCGGAGCTCGTCGAGGGACGTTTGCAGGATGCTGAGCAGCCGCGGGTTGCCCGACGTTTTGTAGTGGAAAAACTCAACGAGCAGCGGCTGGTCGCTGTCGACGGCCGAGCCCGCCTGCCCCGCCAACGCAGACGGCGGCAGTTCGACCGGGCTGTAGTGAAGCACCGACGGGCTCCGCCCAAAGCCGCCCGCGACCATCACCTCGGAACGCCAAATGGGTTTCCACGCGCTGCCTGGCCCCGCGCTGGGCACGTAAAGCACGAAAAAGGGGCGGGCGGCCGAGAAGGGCCACCCGACCAGCCGGTCGACGGTCACAGAAATGTCAATGAGCACCGGCTGCACGCCCGTCCGCACGTAGTCGAGGGTGAACGCGGTGGTGAGGGCCGGCAGGTGCCGCCGCCCGCCGAGCGGACGACGGCTCAGCGCCGACTTTTTGATGACGCCCGGCGTGCCGCCCGGCGTGGACGGGATGGGCTCGATGGGCGCCACCAGCCGCCCCCAATCCATCTGCGGGATGCGCTCCAGGTGGGCGGTGGAGCAGGCCAGCCCGACCCGCTCCGCTTCGGAATGCACCGTCGGCACGAGCTCGTAATAGACGACCCGCACCTCCCGCGAGCGCCGCCGCAGACCCGACTGGGAGTGGAGGGTGAGCGGCTCGTCAAACCTGGTCGTCAGGGGCCCCGCCAACAGCTTGGACCGCGGCAGTGCCACCTCCTCCACCGCCTCCCACCGCACCATATCCCGCCGTGAGGCGGTCGTCACCTCGTGGCGGGCGGGGAGGACGCGCGTCTCGAGCACCGCCACAATGTCCCGCTCCGTGAGCGCCACCAGCTCCGTCGGCGTAATGCACACGCGCACGGGCGGGGGGTCCCCCTTGTCCCCGCCGGCGGGGCGCGGCGGAGACACGCCGACGCCCGACGACGAGCCCGACGCGTCGGGGCGGCTGCCGCTGACCGCCGAGTCGAGCCCAGGGGACTGGTCGTGGCACCGGCCGGCAGACGAAAACACGCTGCTGCCAAAGGGGGCGGTGGCCTACTTGGCCCTCATCGGCATGCTCACGTTTGGCGTTTGCCACGCCGTTGCGTATGCCGCCTCGGCGCTGTCGTCGGCGGTGCCCGCGGTGGTGGCGGCGGCGGGGCTGGCGCCGACCGACGGCGTCGTGCCGCTCGCGTCCGCGTCGTTTGCGCTCACCTGCACCGTGCGCGTGGCGTTTGCGGTCGCCTCGTTTTGGTTGGTGCGGCTGCTCGCGCCGCACTGCGCGACCGGCTCGGGCATCCCCGAGATGAAGTGCGTGCTGTCGGGCGCCTTTATGCCCGCCGCCCTGTCGGGCCGCACGCTCGGCGCCAAGTGCGCGGGGCTGGCACTGTCCCTCGCGTCGGGGATGAGCATTGGGAAGCTCGGCCCGTTTGTGCACATGAGCGGAATGATCGCCGCACTCGTCTGTCGCTGCCGCCGCTTCTCCGCGCTCTCCCGCAGCGCGACGGCGCAGCTGAGCGCGATCAGCGCGGCGATGGCAGCGGGCGTGGGGGCGACATTTGGGGCGCCCTTAGGGGGGGTCTTGATGTCCATCGAGTTGATGGCAACGTTTTACTACTCTCACTGGCTGCCAATGGCACTCTACTGCTCGCTGTGCGGGTACTTTCTGGTCGTTCTCTTCTTTCAGGCCGACTCGGTGACCTTTTTCCAGGCCGACTTTGACGGTGCGACGGACTTGCACCTGGCGCAGCTGCCCAAGATGGCCTCCTACGTGGTGCTCGGCGTAGTGTGTGGGTTGCTTGGGGCCCGCCTCATCACCTACACCTCTGCCTCCTACTCGTGGCGTGTCAACACCTTTCCTGCCGCGTCGCCCGCTAAGGGCACCGCCCTCATGGTCGGCTGGGCGACGCTCCACACCGTGCTGTGCTACCTCGCCGGCGGCGTCATGTGGCAGACTCAAAAGGCGGGCGTCATGAGCATGTTCAACGACGAGGCCAAGCCCTTTGCCTTTGTGGCGCTCCCATCGTGGCTACCCCTTCCCCTGTGGGCGCTCTCGCCCGTCTCCCTGACAGTCGCGGTGGCGCTCAAGTTCTTCCTCACGGGCGTGTGCCTCATCCTGCCCATCCCCGTCGGCACCTTCATGCCCATCTTTGAGCTCGGCGCCCTCGTCGGCCGCGCGTACGGAGAGCTCCTGCGACAGGCGTTTGGGTGGGGCTTTGTGGACCCTCGTGCGACGGCCATCCTCGGCGCCGCGGGCGTGACGACCGGGGCGCTGCACTTGGCGAGCGTTGCGGTCGTTTTCCTTGAGCTGACCAACGGCTCTGTCAACATCCTGCCACTGGCGACTGTGTCGATCGTCGCGTACACGGTGAGCAAGAGCCTCACATGCGACCTCTTTTCAGAGATTATCAAGAAGCGCCGCCTGCCCTTTCTCCTCGGCGGCCGTGACCGGTTCCCGTCTGAGAACCGTGCCTTTCATGACGCCGTCGCGGGCATGACGGCAGCGGACGTTATGGACCGCACCTTCCCAACCGTCTGGGCGGGCTCCTCCGTGGCCGACGTGCGGCGGCTGTTGGCGGCGGGCCAGTGGCCCGTGTGTGCGGTCATTGACGGGCCCGACAGCCGCAAGCTCCTCGGCTCCATCAGCCGGTGGGATTTGCAGGCGGCGCTGCCGGCCGCGTCGCCCGCCGGCTCCTCCTCCTCCTACGGCGCGGCTGGGCGACGTAACGGCGGCCCAGAGGCGGAGGAAGTGGAAGGCGGCGTGCCACTGCTGGCCAACTATGACCCGGCGGTTGGCTCCGCCGCCGTTGACGGCGCACCCTTTGCCATTCCCGCGGCGACGCCATACTGGAAGATCCAACACTACTTTCGGATGATTGGCGTGACGTCCATGTATGTCACGGCCGGGGGGCAGCTGATCGGGCAGCTGACGCTCGTGTCGTTTATCGACTTCACCTTTTCCATGGGCGACGGCATCGAGTCACACGCGGCGGCGGGGCGGGGGGGTGCGCCGGTGGCGCCGCTGGGCGGGGGGGGGACTTCTGCCGACATGGAGTCCTTCCGTCAGCGGGTGGAGGAGTACGCGGGGAACCGACGAGGGCGGGGATAGGGCTAGGAATGCGCGCTGTTGATCCAGTTCCTTCACGTGGGCCGGCGACGAGAACGAGATGGTCTGCAGTGCAGCACAACAGGAAGCATGAAGCACGAGAAAAAATAGAAGGCTGAGCAAAGGAGTACGATGATGGAGCAGAAAACCTAGGTATGGCGAAGAACGTTGCACCCTATTTCATCCCCTTTCACGCATGGAACCGAAGAGTGGGACGCTCCGTACAATCATTCCTACAGTCTCGCACATGTGCCGCTCGGTGCCGTGATAGGGTCCGTACCCCGCCAAGACACTGGCCGCACATGCAAAACCAGACCGCCCCGATGCCGCACGCTCCTCAGGCCCGCTGCAAAACCAGACCGCTCCGATGCCGCACGCTCCTCAGGCCCGCTTAAGCCGCAATAATGGACACCTCCACAATCACCCCCGGCTCGATGGAGATGGACGTAATCTGCTTGACAATGTCCGTCGACGAGTAAAGGTCGATGAGACGCTTGTGGATGCGCATCTCAAAGCGGTCCCAAGTGTTGGTGCCCTCCCCGCACGGCGACTTGCGGGTCGTCACACGGAGCGTCTTGGTCGGCATGCGGACCGGGCCCTTCACCTTGAGCTCCTTGTCCTTGGCACCGCGGATGAGGTCCGAGCAGACTTTCTCCAGGGCGGGCACCTGGCGCGACGACAGCGTGATGCGGATGCGATGCTGCGAGTCGGCCGGCGCCGGCGCGCCATAGGCGGCCTTCTTCATGGGCGCGATGTCGGCCATGGCGAACGGTGGGGGGAGGGAGGAGAAGATCAAGAGGAAGAGAGTTGGTGGGGGGGAGAGGAGAGGGGCTGGCGACTTGTGGACAAGAATGCCACAGCGGTGACCAGCGGGGATGACGGGGAAGACGGTGGCGAGCGGGATGGACGGCTGCGGGCTGAGCACGACGCCGAGCTTGCAAAAAGGTGGTCGCCGCACAATTGTCAAGGAAAAAAATTTGAGTGGCACCAAAAAAGGCATCCACGTTTTCGGAGTACCTTCCAACGAGCGACAGATCAGTGGCCAGCTGTCCAGAGTTGAAGAAGTAACCCTCACTGACACAGTGGTCTCATGCACGTCAAAAGAGGTTCCCTGAAGAAGAGTTGTTCAGGAAATCCGCAAGTTCCACGTTTACCACCAACCAATGGCAGACTGAGTGGATCCATCGCTGTGTGAGTGGGGCACTCTCAACTCCAAGCGGCGTGCTTGTTCGTCTTCGCCACGAGCCAGGGTCTTCCCGCGGCAACCGTGACTGCCCGCTCGCCCGTCTTGGTGGTCGAACGGGACACCGACCATTCGACCACATCGTATCACCTCTTGTTGCATTTTTTGGCGACGGCGGTAACCTGGATATTGGCCCTTTCCGGCGGCGGCCGTCCCTTCGCTTCTTCTGCTGCTTGCGTGGCGTCGCCCCGCGCTCATCCTCTTCAATTATTACCCAGCTTGCCTGTTGACCACACTCCCTGTTCTGAGACGAAGGTCTATTGCCCACACCGCCTTGACCCCCTGTCTTATCCTTCCTACTCCCCGTCGAGCACTCCTGGCTTTCTCCCCCCGATTACGTCAGCCTTCCCCCCCCTCGGCTGCCCACCATGGCGGGCGGCGGCTCCACTAAGTCCCTCACCGACGTCCGCAACGGCGCAGTGCTGCAGATGGTCGAAGCGGCCACCCTTGGTCTGCCCTTTGAGGTGTGGAAGACCCGCATGGGCCGCTACCGCACCGAATCCACGGTGTCAGCCTTCCGCGCCGTGTACGCAACGGGCGCGGCGGCGTCGCCAAAGTCCCCCATGGTCGGCGGCGTCGGCGCCTTTTGGCAGGGCTTTTCCCCCAAGATGGTCGAGTCAGCCTCCAAGGGCGCGATGCTGATGGTTGCCAAGGAGGCCCTCGGCGACGCTGGCCGGTCGGCGGGCCTCCACCCTATGGCCGCCGGCATCCTCGCGGGCGCCGGCGGCGGCGTGTGCCAAACGGTCGTCATGGGCCCGTGCACGTTTGTCGTCACCGCGGCGGTGACGGGCGACGGCTCCCGGTCAGCGTTGACCATTGTGCGGGACACCTTCCGCGCCAAAGGCCTCAAGGGCTTTTACCCGGGCGGTACCGCGATTGCGTTTCGGCAGGCGACCAACTGGGCGAGCCGCCAGGGCTTCACCGACGGCGTCCGCCACCGGATGCGCGTGTGGAAGGGCAAGGCAGAGGGCGAGCGTCTAACGGGGGGGGAGGAGCTGGCGTGTGGGGTCATGGGCGGCACGCTCAGCTGTTGGAACCACCCGTTTGAGGTTGCCCGCATTGAGGGGCAGGCGCGGGCGGCGGCGGGGCAGACGCCCCTGGGAATGGTCGGCGTGTGGCGGATGATTGTCAAGGAGAATGGCGCCCGTGGTCTCTTCCAGGGTGTGTTGCCTCGCCTCGGGCTGGGCATTTGGCAAACGCTGTTTATGGTAACGGGTGCGACGGTGGTGAGGGAGCGGTTGTTGGCTTGAGGGGGGGGGTTGGGGGGATGGGATGGCCGGAGTCGGGCTAGTTGGGGGATGGAGCAAGGGAGTGCGGGGGTGCCGTGGGCCCGGCGCGCAGGAAGGCGGGGACTTCCTTGCGGCGTACTTCATTTCGGTAGAACGTTGTCGTCATTGCCATTGTTGTCCTCTCGTACGCTTGGAGGCAACTGTGGTGTGGAAGGCTTGTGCGGGAGCGACACACCTCGCTCTCACCGCATGTACCGGGCACGTGAGTTCTGGCGGGCTGACACGACGGGGGCAGCATCAGTTCTAGTGTCTATTCTACCGAGTGCATCATTTGATGCCCTGGGCATCATTTGATGCACTTTTTTGGCACCATTTTTTTCGTGCTTCCCGGCCTCGCGCGTTCCTTTTGACAACAGAAACAGACTCAGAGATGTCTTGTTACTCTTGGGGGAACTCGGAGCCATTGTGCTACGGACACAAACGGGGGGTGCTCCAGACGCCAAAAAAGGGGGGTCGAACAGTCGTTATCTGGCCCTGTGAGAGGTCAAATGATGCACTACCGGGCATCATTTGATGCCATTTTGCGGTAGAATAGACACTAGGGGCGGGCCCTGAGGATAACAAAGGGCGGGGACAGGTCCCCAAATGGTCAAGTGCAACGGGTTCTCGACAGCGCGACGAAGCATCATATCAGTCTGCCTGTCGTAAAGTGAAAACCGCCCGCTGCCCGTTACCCGCTGCCTCATGGGACTACGTGGGCAGACTTGCTTGACGTCCTGACAAGACACTGAGAGAGAGTGGGTGGGAGCTTCTCTGGCTCTCCAAGTTATCCCCGAGCTGACTCACCCGGATGGAGCTGCCGTGTCAACAGCTCGAAAACGTGGCCTCACGTACGTTTCGACTCGCACACGAGGTCACGCGAGTCCACGGTTCGTTACGAGTCACGACACTCGCCCCCAGTGGCAAATGCTGCACCACCTGCACGTGGGAGCGCCTCGGCTACCAAACAGTGGTGTAATGCGCACTTTAGGCCGGGCGGCCCTGGGATCTTGGCGGCTGCAGTGGACCTTGCTGCCGCCGGGACCCTTGCGAGAGGAAAACAAGCGTGGCACGCAGCGCGCGACAGGGACCACTGCTGACATGGGGCATCACTCCTTCTCCCGCTGACCTTACTCGGCGGAGCGGGCCATACGTTGCTCATACGTGACAATGCCGTCTTTATGTCCGTTGTATGACCAACCGCGAAATGAGGACGAGCTCATGCCCGTGACGCAGCGGCCACAACGTTTGCTTGTCGATGGCCAACCACAGTCAACTCGTCCGCCGAGACACACCGAGGCGGTGGTACAAACGTATAGGAGCAGCGCTCCACATCGCGGCCAGTAAAGTGCTCGACAGACTGAAGAAGCGGCTTCAACGTACTGTACTCGTGGCTCCGCGGGACTGACCCGCAATCCCACTGTCGAAGGCGGCGGGTCGAGCTGACTAACAACGGCAATCGGTCGGCCACTGTCAGGAAACTCGTGCGGGGCGTACGTACCCCTCACGTGCAGCGGACAACATCAAAGTGGATGCGGCACAGCGTGGAGAGGGCCCCCGGCCTCGCTGCCTCGGCGGCCATACGTCAACGCATCCGTTGGCCGAGCGGGAACACACGCTGTTTGGCTAAGGTTTGCATATCGGTGTACCTGGTCGATAAACGAAATCGGTAAGGGTCGGTATCCCGATCGATAATCGGTACCGGCCATTCGCTCAACGGTCGATATATATTGGTATGGTACTTAAGTTGATATTTAAGCATGGGAGGAACTCGACCGATGCCACACAACGAGCGAGGCACTTAATACACCCACTATATCTTTGTCACCGACAAGACAGACCAGAAAACCAGCCGCGATACATACGATAGTGAGCGCACAAGGCACCCGTGTCTGGCAAGCAGACCCTCCCGCGCCAGTCCAGGTGGCCCGCTCTGCCCGAGCAAGGGTGCGCACTGCCATCTCGTGACGTGCCTGGGTATCTCTGAAAGGGAGTGTGGCGGTTGCGCAACTACCGCGTGACCAAGTTTCCTTTGGGTCATACTGTTGGCAGCAGAGTGGCCGAGCGTTTGCTATCGATATGTGGGCATTGATGCATGAGGAAAAAAGGGCTTGGCTTGGCTTGGCATGCAAGAGACTCATTGACGGGGGGCGAAGGGACGGGTCTAAGCTAGCCCAGGTTAGGCACGGTCGCGGTCGTGGCGCTGGTTGGGTGGAGTGCAGAGGCGAGCAGTTGGTACGGTCGGGTCATGTGGTGGTCTGTCAGAGAGGGTGCAAACGCGAGTGGTGCTCCAACTACACATCCCAAAAATTGGATTAAGTATGAAACTAAACATACCGATACATCGGTACGAAATATGTAAATCGGTATACCGATTGGGAAGCGGTATCCAGAGTCGCAACGTTCGGTAAATGCCAACCTTAGTTTGGCGAATCTCGGGCGGGCCCACTGGGCGGCCCATCGGCGGGGCCTGGCTCTGGTTGCCTGCTCCACACCTCGCTTCACGTGGACTGGTGCGCATTGCAAGGTCCGCCGCCCGGTGGTCGCGCGCAATTGGCCAGAATCGGGACACATTCCGCGTATCCGTGGCCATGGAGGCGGCACCGGGCCTGTCCGGCGCGCGTCGGTGGATGACCGGCGCGCGCGCCCCACGCGCGCGCGAGGTGCTGTTTGGTGGACTTGCGGCCGGCCTGCCCTAGGCTGACCGACCGCGGCGGGCTGACTGAGTCTGGCACGAGCGTCCCGAGGCGGCTTTGCCTGTCGCACCGACTGTCAGGAAGCCACTGGGCCACACCGCACTGATTTCAAGTCGGTCTTTGACAGGCGGCCCGTTTCCACGGTCGGCGGGTCTCGGCTGCTGGGGGGCACTCCCCAGCCGCAACCGCCACGCGGGGCGCCGGCCGCCGGTGTGCAGTCCGCCGAAACGCGACGGCGGTCCACCCTCAGATGCGCCGACCGCCGCGGAGGGACCGCTCGCCGCCGCGGATGCCCCCCCACCCACCGGTGGGGGGGCATCCGGGTGCCCCAGAGGGGGTGATGGCGCCGCGAGCTCCCCTGGCAACGGCGGCACCGCCACGGCACCGTCCGCGACGGGTCTGTCGGCGCTGGGGGGGGCAGCGGCCGCGGTTGGCAGCCCCGCCTGGGGGCGTGCCCGTGCAAGGCCCCCGCGGGCAGCCTGGCCTCATTCCCGGTCACTGCCCGTGCTGAGCCCGTCGCATGTGCGCGCGGGTGGGGCTCGCCGACCGGCGCGGCGCCTGTGGGCGTGCGCAGGTGGGGGTGTTTGCGGCGCCGCCCCCGCGCGCGCCCGGTGCGGTGCGACCCCCAACGCCACCACCCACGTGCGACCCCCAACGCCACCGCAGATGCTGTTTGCGTCGCGCGCCGCCCCACCGGCGGCGCATAAAGAGCCGCCGCCCGCCGCCGCGGACCGTCCGAGCCGGGGCGCGCCACACACCACCCGTCGCCGCGTCGGCCAGACACTCCCTTCCAGGGCGGTCGCCCACCCCCCCCCACCAAACCCCCCACCCACTCTCCCACGCACCATGGCGCGCCGTGGCGCGCTCCTCGCCGCCGCCGCCGCCTCGGTGGCGGCGGCGGCCACCCCCCCCACCCCCGTCGGCGCGCAACTGCAAGGCGGGGTGCAACCCCTCCCCCCCTCCATCCCCCCCCTCCCCTTCTTCCTCGTCGGCGCCCTCGGCCCGTTTGTCGCGCGGGACGAGGTGCCCTTCCAGCTCCGCGCCACCGCCGCCTTTTCCCGCGCCTGGTTCAACGCCATCCCCGTCTACAGTGACGATGCGAGCGCCAAGACGGCCGACGGGGACGACGTGCCCGACGGGGACCGCGCGCCGCCGGCGTTGCGCACGGACGAGCAGCTGGCGCTGGCGGCGGGGGGGTCCATGCTCGCCATTGCCAACCACCTGTACGGCGCCACCGCAGAGGTGCAGGTGGCGGGCGCCGCGCAGGCAGTGCTCGGCATCACCCTGCCCCTCTCCACCACGTGTGCCGACTCGTCGCCGCCCGCCGAGGCGGTGTGCCACGGCCACGTGCTCGCGCGCCGCATCATCCGCGACCGGCTGGCCGTCGACGGCTTTAACGAGGCGGGCACCGACGGCGGGCGGACGTTTAACCCGGCGCCCTTTGCGGATGTGGTGACCGGGTACAAGCCGATCAACAAGCCCGACAAGCCGCGGGTGTTTACCCGTTGGGTGCCCCTCGTCGAGGACCTTGTTGGCCGCGGCACGTACGTGGCGCAGCGCATTACGGCGCCGCAAGCGTCCCGCGCGCTGCCGGCGGTGCTCGACGCGGCGGCGCTCGCCGCCCGCGCCGCCGCCGTGCCGGCGCCGTACGAGGCCAAGCTGACGCGCCGCATGGTCGCCCGCGGCTGCCCGCCCGCCGGCCACCCGGCGGGCGCGCCGCCCGGCGGCTGGCCCTTTGGCATGAACGCCAAGCACCGGGCGACGCTGCGCCTGCTGTGCGCCGAGTCGGTGGCCGTCCTCGACCAGTCGGCGGCGCTCAACGACACGCGGCGGGCGCTCGGGCGGTGGTTTGACAACAAGCTCTTCTCCATCGGGCCGCTCGTGCAGGACGCGGCGGTGGTGTCGGGCTTGACCCTCCCCCAGCTCATGGTCTTTGAGCACGCCTCCAACGGCGCCCTCTACGACGCCATGATCCTGCTGTGGCGCGCCAAACTCGACGCCGACGCCATCCGCCCGCCGTCGGTCATGGCCGCGCTCTTCGGGGGCGACACGGTCGTGACGGCGGATGGGGGTCCGACGGCCCCCGGCCCGACGTCCATGCCGCTCAAGGAGTGGGCGCCCTTCCTCCGCATCATGCCCCACTCAGAGTACCCGTCCGCGTCCGCCTGCCTCTGCAAAGTCGGCGCCGAGGTGTTTGGCCAGTACGTTGGCGGCGTCGACGCGGCGGTGCCGGTCACCCGCGAGTTCCCCGCCGGCTTTTCGGGCGGCGGCGTGCCGGCGACGGACCTGACGGTGACGTTTGCGCGGCCGGCGGAAATTGCGGAAGCGTGTTCGGCGAGCCGCCTGTGGACGGGCGTGCACTTTCGGCCGTCCATTCCGGCGGGGGAGGCCGCGTGCGAGGGGCTCGCGCAGGAGGTCATGCAGCGGATTGCCTGTTTCGCGGGCGCCGCCGGCGCGGGGCTGCCTCCGTGTGACGAATAAGGGCCGGATGGGGGGG
>ENA-ORXT01003857-ORXT01003857.1-marine-metagenome-genome-assembly--contig:-NODE-3857-length-16037-cov-14.581203_pt1 | contig 16037 bp, 13 predicted proteins | sample MGYA00237868_ERZ511482 | MGnify/ENA metagenome assembly ERZ511482 | reverse complement strand
ACTTCACCAAATTCTCCTTAAATAACCCGTTATTCGCGTCAAATTTGGCTCGTGTAAAGAAAAAATAACGGCGTGAAAATGTAACGTTTGTTATCTTTTCATTCCTAAGTGGAAGTACAAGTTTAAGAATAAGTTTAAATTTAAGTGTAAATAAACAATTCACTTTCAGTGAATTATGATAATTTAAAGTGTCGCTTAGTAGTCATTCCACTTACTTAGTAGTCATTCAATAATATAATGCGAACAGTCATACAAAGAGTGAGCGAAGCCTCTGTAACAGTAGAAGGTGAAATTATTGGTCAGATTGGTTGGGGCTTGCTTATTTTGCTGGGCATAGAGCCGGAAGATGAGCAAGAAGATATTGATTGGCTGTGCCGAAAAATCGTCAATATGCGTATATTTGACGATGAAAGTGGCGTGATGAATCATTCCGCTTTAGATACGGATGGTGGCTATTTGGTCATCAGTCAATTTACGCTACACGCAAGTACCAAAAAGGGCAACCGCCCCTCGTATATACGTGCAGCGAAACCTGATATTTCCGTTCCGCTATACGAGGAGTTTGTCAAAACTCTCGCAGAACATGCTGGAAAAATCATCGAAACCGGCAAGTTTGGCGCAGACATGAAAGTCTGCCTAATCAATGACGGACCAGTAACCATACTTTTAGATACGAAAAATAAAATGTAAGACGAGAGAGGTGAGACAAGAGACGAGAGAAAAGTAAATGTGTCTCTTGTCTCGTCTCACTTCTCTTGTCTCAAGTCTTTCACATGAAATTAAATCTCGACATCATTAGTGCCAGCAAGCCCGAATGGATTCAGGCGGTCATGGCAGATTTTGACCGCTTTTTGCAAGACCATGCCGATTGCGAACGCAAAGCCTCATCTATGGCGATGAGTTTTGTGGCAAAATACCCGGATAGAACCGAAATTATTCCCGAATTGATAGATACGGCAGTGGAAGAATTACAGCACTTCCAACAGGTGTACGCACTCATGGAAGCGCGCGGTATTCGACTCGAGCATTCTATCGGAAAGGATATGTATGTGGCTGAACTCATGGGCTTGTGCCGACATGGGCGCGAGGAGCGTTTTATGGATAGGCTATTGTTGGCTTCGGTAGTAGAGACGCGCGGCGCAGAGCGTTTTAGACTCGTTGCGGAGGCGCAGACCGACCCGGAATACGCCCGTTTTTATAAGATGCTCTGGGTTTCAGAAGCCAAACACGGACATGTTTTTGTCAAAATGGCACTCCATTATTTTGATGAAAAAATGGTGTACGACCGACTTGCTTTTTTCGTGGAAAATGAAGCGAAAATATTGGACGGGCTGGAAATTAGAGCGGCGTTGCATTAAAATCATAATGTAGGGCAGGTCGCGACCTGCCTCTACATTATGATTTTTCCGTATTCATCAATCCTAAATTTTTCTTCATACATAAAATCAGAATATTCTATGCGATTCTTTCGGTACCCGTACTCTAATGGGTCGTATTCCCAGATATTTTGGTACGTACTTAGTGTGATACTTAAGTCCTTATCTATTTCCCCACAAAGATATTTATCAGGGTCGGAACTATCGGCAAATCGTATTTTATCAATATTTTTGCCTTGCCATGTATAGGTCGCAATTTCGAAGTGCTTATATCGGCGATTTTGCGGATTTACAGGATAAGCCAAATATAAAACCGCAACGAAATTTGTTGTTTTTTTCAACATGGCTATGGCAATATAATGTTCCTCGTCAGGAATATATTCCTCCCGCCCAATAAATGAGGTCAGCGGATCGTTTAATCTTCTTCTCTTATTAAATCGCTTTCCCAAATCATCCGGTCCGATTCGAATGGGTGATTTTATACGCGGAAAAAGGTGGGTAAATAAGTCAAATTTGATGTATATTTCATCATCATTTTGCCCAAAAGTTTGCAGGAAAATTTTGTTAAATTCGTAAGTATGCCGAATGTTTTTGAGCCGCTTATCGGTCAGCAAACTATCTTTTTGAATGTAGCCGTTTTGGGTTGCCATGCGAAGGTAATTGATAGCGCGTCGCTTACCATCCAAGTCCGAATCATCCATTGCATAGGCGCAAGCCATATTATAAAATAAATATTTAGACGGTTGATAACCAATGAATTTTGCCATTTTGTAAGCGTTAATCGCCTCTTCATGCTGCTTTAGTTCGAGTTGAATATTTCCGATATAAAAATACGTTTCAGGCCTTGGGTGATATTGAAGTGAAAGTACAAATAAGTCGATTGCCGCTTCGATATTACCTTCACTTATAGCTATTTTTCCATCTTCAAATTTTTCTTTCGCAATAGCTTTATGCTTGTCACTGACGAAATCACGCGCTTTTTTTACTCGGAAAGGATTATAAATATTTTCTTTTGCCAAAGGCAAATCCGTACTCGAGATATTTGCTTCTTCAACGGGCGTATTTTCCCCACAAGTCATACTGGTCAAACCAATAATAACTAACCAAAAATAGTAAATTAATGCCCTTTGCTTCATGGATTAATATTTGCATGACCAAATTACGAATTAAAAGTGAAACGTAAAACGATTTTATAAACCGTTCTGTTCAAATGCCTGTTTTGACTTGATGATTAACGACTTAGAAAAATTCTTTAAAACTTCGACCAATTCCAAAAAAACCGTAATTTGCAAACAAATTTTGACAATGAAAAACTTACTGACCATCTTTCTTTTAGCGTTTACATTCCCCCTTTCTGCACAGGAAATTAATACCATTCCATATACGGAAAAGGTGCTGCCTGCCAAAAAATTGAGCAGCAATGTCAATTCTATTTATGCGGAGCGATTGCCGATTATCACACCCGATGGGCGAACGCTTTATTTTGCCAGAAAATACCACCCTGGTAATACGCCCGACAAGCGCGAAAAAAATACCTACGAGATTTATAAAGACGATATTTGGGTCAGCCGCCGACAGACAGGCAGCGACTGGAGCAAAGCCCGAAACATAGGCGCACCGCTCAATACAGACAGCCACAACTTCGTCATCGCAGTCAGTGCCGATGGCAAAACGCTCTATCTCGCCAACAAATATAAGACTCAAAAAGACGGTGTTTCGTACTCCGAAAAAACCGCTATGGGTTGGTCAAAACCTAAAGCCTTCGACATCCCGAATATGTATAATCGTAGCAAATTTGTCGGCTATCATGTCAATGTCAAGGGCGATGTACTCATCATGGCGGTCGAGCGAAGTAAGACACAAGGCGGACGCGATTTATACGTTTCTTTTCGCAAAAAAGGCGACAATTGGACGGAGCCGAAAAACATGGGCAAGGTCATCAATTCCAAGTCCGAAGAAGCGAGTGTTTTTATCGCCGCAGACAATAAAACCATCTATTTTTCCTCAATGGGACATCCCGGATATGGCGGTTACGATGTGTTTATGAGCAGACGTTTGGACGATACGTGGACAAAGTGGTCGGAACCACTCAATCTCGGAGAAAGGATTAACACGCGCGGAAATGATTATAATTACACCGTCCCTGCTTCGGGCGAATACGCCTACTTTTCGTCCGATGTCGGTGAGAAAAGTTTGATGTCAAATTTGTATAAAATTGAATTGCCGCGAGAGGTGCGTCCCAAACCTGTTACGGTGATTAATTTTACGATGAAAAAGAAACCAGAGAAAAAGAAAGATAAGCCGATTGAGGTAAATATTACCATGAAAAGAAAATCACGCGACATCGAATCGACCACCGCCGTTCGTCCGAATAAAACTAAGAAAATCGACAAACGAAAAAACAAAAAAGAACTCGCGCCCACGCCCGAAATAGAAGAACAAGTCGTAATGATTATTGATGATGAAACGGAAGATGAATTGCCGGAAATTCCGGGATATTTTACCGTCAGGGAAGCTCCCAAAACGGAAGTAGTGTATGAAGAAATTGACTATGACGGTGATGACCCCGAGATTATAGAGGAAATCAAAATCCCAAATAAAGTCAAGCGCATGAAACGCCGCGATGCCAAAAAAGATTCGCCCGAACTGGAGACGATGAAGCAAAAATTGCTCTCGCTCGAATACGAAATCGAAGAAATCACAGAGGAACGCAACGACGAGAATTTGACCGAAAAAAAGCCCGAAAAAGTGACGATAAAATACCGCCGAAAAGTTGAAGATGACCCACGCATGTTGCTCCTCAAACGCAAGTACGCAGGTATGCACAAAAGCGTAGACGAGATAGAAGACGACCCACAATTGGCACTAATGAAAAACAAATTTAAAAACCTTTATTACACTGACGATGAGGAAGATGAGGAAGAATCTATCGCAGAAATCCGCTTAAAAAGACAACGCGAACGCGAGTCTGCGCCAAAACGAGAAACCCGAAAATCGGAACTCGAAACCCGTAACCCAAAACCCAAAAAATCTAAGTCAACTTATCGTCCCGACAATACAAACGACGATGAAATCGCCAATGTCATGGAGGATGAAGAAACGATGACCGAAACACCCTCTTTTGAAGAATTGCAAGCCAAAGTGCGCGAGAATGTAGAACGCGATTTGGTAGAAGAAGTACGCCTCGAATTGCAGCAAGAATTGATAGGTGAAGTACGCTCAGAATTGGAAAATGAACTCTTGCGCGAGGTACGAACACAGCTTGAAGATGACCTTCGTGACGATATAGAGCAACAACTTCGCAATGAATTGGAAGAAAGTGTCGCACAGCGATTGGAAGAAGATTTGGAAGAAAATGTGAAGGACGATTTGAGGTCAGAAATGCGCGACGACATCGAAAAAGAACTCCGCGAAACCATGCGTAACGACATCGAAAAATCGCTCCGCGAACAACTCGCCGACGAAATCAAAGACGAACTCCGCGAAGAATTGTCTTTTCGTTATAAAAAAGAAATCGAAACACAATTGCGTCGAGAAATCACGCAAAAAGTACGCAAAGAATCCAAAGAGCGCGAACGCGATATTGCCCAAAATGCACCCGAAACCGCCGAGCCAAAAGCCTACCGCGAGTTGGCAGAAAGCGTCACCCTCTACCCTATCGAAGTTGGTCAAATTATCCCACTGGATAATATTTATTTCGATGCAAATGAGGCAACACTAAAAGTAGAATCCGAAGCAGAACTACTTCGCGCCCTCAAATTCCTTGACCAAAACCCCAACCTCGTTGTCGAAATCAGCGGTCACACCAACGGCTTGTGTAGCACGGAATTTGCCAACGAACTTTCAAATGCACGCTCTGCCACCGTCGCCAATTTCTTGCGAGAAAACGGTGTCAACAAAATCCGTGTCACCAATAAAGGTTATGGAAAAATAAACCCCATCGCCTCCAATGCCAACGCCGCAGGTCGGCGGAAAAACCAACGAGTAGAGATGAAAATCCTTCGGATTAATGAATGAATGAATGAATGAATGAATGAATGAGTGAGTGAGTGAATGAATGAATGAATGAATGAATGAATTTTGAATGAATGAATGAATGAATGAATAAATCGCAAATGGCATTTTATTCACTCATTCTTCACTCATTAATAAGACCATAGCGCAGGTGGTCTTCCCATTTGCCGTTGATTTTTAAGTAAGATTTGGAAAGCCCTTCGCGGTCGAAGCCGAGTTTTTCGACGACCCTTTGCGAAGCAAAATTAAGAGGCATAATATTCGCCTCTATACGATGAAGTTGGCGTTGTTCAAACATATATTGGATGGCATGTGCAGTGGCTTCTGTCATATAACCTTTGCCGTTTTCTTGCCTATCCATTTTATAACCCATAAAGCACGAACGCAGCACACCCATCACGATATTTGAGAAAGAAATATCACCGATAACACGCTCCAATTTCGTGTCCTCTCGGTCAAAAATAAACAACTTCACCTGCCTACCCGCCTTCAATTCCTCCGCATCACGTTTAAGCCAAAGCTGATGAAATCGTTCCGAAAAAAAATCCGGTCCATACGCCGGCAACCACGGACGAAAAAACTCCGCATTGCGCTCATTATACGCCAACACCTTATCGCTATATCGTGGCGTAAGCATTTGTAAACGAAGCCGTTCTGTCTCTATAATAAACACTTTATTGGTGATTAATGATTAACGGTTAATGAATAGCAAATAATAACATTTTCGCGTAGCGAAAATCAAAATATTAATCATTGATCGTTAAAAAATGATTTTAGTTGCGCCGCCTGTGCCGTAGCCTTCGTGATAGCCATCTTCAAAACGCACGACTTGCGGATTATCTTTTATTCTATGGTGTATTTCTTCGCGTAGTCGTCCTTTTCCTTTTCCATGAATGACGTATACATAGGGTACGCCTACCCGAATGGCACTATTAAAGTATCGGTCAAAGGCTTCGAGTTGAAAATTAAGCGACTGTCCGGCATCCATTTTTTCATAATCATCTGTGAGTGCATGGATGTGTAAATCAATGGTTTTTTCGAAATTTGCCCGTGCCTTTACGTCAAATATTTGGATACGCATTTCATCATAAACGGTCTTATCTTTTTCTTCTGCCAAATTATCTTTAGTGTAATTTCGCAGCGTATCTTCGCGCTCTACGGGCGGTGCAAAATCATCTGCCAATTGGTATAAATGCACATCACTATTCAAATAAGGCGAATAGGCTTGTTTTTGGAAAAATTGTTTGGGCTTCAATTTTATTTTTTTGACGACACGCCCATCTTGCCCCTCCGTTGTCCATCGCCAAAGGGTGAGGTCAAATACAGGATAATCATTCAGATTTGCTTTGGGCATATAAGCCAATTCGCTGGTACTTTCGTTTTCTACGCTACCGCTCAATTGCAAATCATCGTCGAGAATATGCATATATCCATCAAACACAACCTTCCATAAAGTTCTGTTTATCAAATGAATACGATAAGAATTAATGTCGCCTGCGCTTGTTGCCACAGGTTCAAAAGCTAAAAAAAGTCCGCGTTGCATGGTACTATTAATGTTGTAGTTTTGTAATATCAAAATGCCGCAGTGGTGCGTGATAATATTGCTACGAAGCAGTTACTACAAAACTACGACATCACAATACTACAGCACCACTTCACAAAAGTAATCAATTTCGTACATTTGGTTGTTGTAAAGCATGATGCAATGCTATTTAGTTGAAAATGTATGGATAATTACATTTCTTTTTAAAAGAATACACAAAACTGAAAGCGAGCAGTTTTGTTCCTAACGGAACAAGGGAACGAAGATAAACCTTGGTTTTCTACCGACATTTTGCCCTTAACAGGGCAGATTTCACGTTCAATAGTTCCTTTAGTTCAAAAGGGTACACAAATTTTCTGCGACCTGTTTTGCCCTTAACAGGGTAAGAAATTATTGTATTTTGCTTTGAGCTACCAATATTTTGTCCCTAACGGGACTGTTTTACGTTTAAAATGCCTCGTTAGAGGCAAAATGTCGGTAGGAAATAGTAAAATATACACCTCAAGAGTGCCGTAGGTACTCAATGTTCGTGCGATTTCAATTTGTGTACCCTTTTGAATGAATTTTAAGTCGGAATACTTGAAATTGTATAAAAATACTTTAACTTTGCAGTCCGGTTTATTTGAGTCATTAGCTCAGTTGGTTTAGAGCGCTGCCTTGACAGGGCAGAGGTCACTGGTTCGAATCCAGTATGACTCACTTTAGAAAGTTCAAGTACAAGAATCAAGTTCAATTACGAATTTTTAGGCTATGCCTAAATAAATTTGTATTGGAATGCGAAACTTGGGTTTGAACTTTTTCTTTTTTGGGACGTGTGGAGTACTGATGCCTCGAAAATGAAGTTCTGATATTGAAATTTAAAGGTACAATATTAAATACTTTAATTTCTGTAAATCAATGTATTGCGAGTGTTTTTTTTATTTATTTTTCTTTTTTATGAAAAAAAGTAGTGATTTTCCGAACAATTGGAGACTTAGTCTCGTACAATATGGACGGAAACAATCATTGCACGGTTGATAAGTTACAAAGGCTAAGACGTAAAATCATCAAACGGGCAGACAAGACTAAGAAACGAATTTGCAGCGAGTGCTAAGGCTAAAATAGTACTCGTCGGGCAGAGGGATATTGGTAATCAGCAAAATAATCTGTTTATCAAATATATACTGATATGAATATCAGACCTCTAAATGTGAATTCGATGAATGAATTAAACTCTGTGCGGTTTGCACTGATACAGGAGCGTAGGGCTAAGGAGCAGCTGGAATATCTGGTTGAAGCCAAGACACTCGAATTGTATGAGGTAAGCAAAGTACTGACAAGTACAACTGGCGTTCTGGAAGAACACATTAGCTACCGTACACAGAAACTCCAAAAAACTTTCCTTCAGCAAAAATTACTTGCCGAAATTTCCTGTTCGCTTAATTTACTCGAAAACTTTGAGGGTCAGATTCGTGATGCACTCCGTAAAATGGGGCAGCATGCCGAGCTGGATAGAATTTACATATTTGAAACAGATGTAAAAGAAGAACGGGTTGTGAATAAGTTTGCATGGTGTAGACCCAATGTAGAAATTGATACAGCGAATTTTGAGCAAGCGATTTTGGCGGCAATACCTTGTTGTAAAGAACATTTGTCGTCGGGAGAGCGTGTGGTGGCAAGTCATTTGAGTGCTTTGTCGGAAGAATGCGCTGCAGCTTTTGGTAGTCAAGGCGTGCGCTCTATATTGATCATTCCAATATTTGTTCGCAATGAATTTTACGGCTTTATAGGTTTTGATACTTGTTATAAATACAAAGATTGGGACGAATCCGAAGTCAATCTCTTACAAACGGTTTCTAACCTCATCGGTCATGCTTATGAGCGCGTGATTACCAAGCGCGAATTGATAGCGGCAAAAGAAGCGGCTGAAGCCGCAGCAAAGGCAACAACGGAATTTCTTTCTACGATGTCGCATGAAATCAGAACGCCAATGAATGCGGTGATAGGTCTGTCGCATCTATTGATGCACGATGCAAAACCTGAGCAAATCGATAATCTGAAAACACTCAAATTCGCTTCTGAAAATCTATTTTCTCTTATCAATGACGTACTTGACCTGAATAAAATCGACGCAGGAAAAATTGACTTCGAACAAACGGATTTCAATTTTGATACGCTACTCGATGGGATAGAACATTCCTTTGCAATTAACGCCAAAAAGAATAATACACAATTTATTATTAAAAAATCAGCGGATGTACCGCATTCGCTAAATGGTGACCCGACTCGCCTCATCCAAGTGTTGACCAATCTGGTGAGCAATGCACTCAAATTTACAAAAGATGGCTTAGTAGTATTGAAAATCAATGCTTTATCAAAGGATTCTAAAAAAGTTCAACTACAATTTGAGGTAAATGATACAGGCATTGGCATTCCTGCCGACAAGCTTAAAAGCATCTTTGAACCTTTCAAACAAGCAGAAATGACGACCACTCGAAAATTCGGGGGTACGGGACTCGGATTGAGTATTATCCAAAAATTATTGAAGCTCCAAAATAGCGATATTCAAGTAGAAAGTACGCCGGGTAAAGGCACAACTTTTTCCTTTCAACTTACTTTCGGAACAAATAAAACAGCAGCTATACAACCCATTTTCCCCGCTCCAGCAACCAAAGACGACCTCAAAGGACTCCGTGTATTATTGGTGGAAGACACCGACTTGAATGTAATCGTAGCTACCCAATTTCTCACAAAATGGGGTGTTATAATCGACCTTGCAGAAAACGGAAAAATCGCTGTCCAAAAAGCAAAAAGGCAGCCATTTGACCTTATTCTAATGGATTTGCAGATGCCCGTGATGAACGGCTTTGAAGCTACCAAAGCTATTCGTCAACTCGGCGGGCGACATGCAAAAATCCCCATCGTTGCTCTCACTGCCTCTGCAGAACTTGCAGTGCGCCGCGAAGCACTCGAACACGATATGAACGACTATATCGCAAAGCCATTCAAACCAAAAGAACTGTACGCAACGATTCAAAAAAACACAACGATTTTTTAATTCTCCCGAAAGAACAAGGTTCGAACAGATATTGACAAATCAGTAAACAGACTATTTACCCACTAAATGAATAGTTCCGTCATGCACTCAAGTTCGAAACAACCATTGCTTAAAAGGAGTTACTGCCTCGATTGTTTATGAATCAAAGCAGTGCACCAAATCTCCTGTCACCGCCTTCGCGTCCCAGTGAAGGCGGTTTTTTATTGCATTTGTCCGCTGTCTATCAGTCCGCAATCCACCGTTTTTACGCGAGTAATTTCACGTACCAACGGCGGACTGTGGACTGACAAACCGCCATCTACAATTCATTCAAAATACTTTCTCAGAAGTGGATGTATAAAAATGGTGAGTAAAATAATGGCTGCGCCAATATAAAAACCGTTATTAAGTTCTTCATTCTCCTGAAAAATAAACCACGCCATGATGATACCGTAAATGGGTTCGAGATTGAGCGTCAGGTTGGAAGTAAAAGCGGAGATATGTTTGAGGCAATTGAGCGCAAGTACATACGCAAATGTCGTGCAAAGCAGCGCAAGAATCACCAACCAAAACAAATCGGGGGCAGAGGGAATAAAAGAAGAATTGCCAAATATTTGTCCGTAAAAAGGGGCGATTAAAACAAGAAAAATCCAACCGCTGCCGAGTTCCACAAAAGTAATCGCCATGGGAGAAGACTCATTGACAACCAGCGCATTGAGGCTCGAAAAAAGTGCCGCCAATACTGCCGAAGCCAATGCCATCAAAATCCCGGTAGTATAGCCATCATTCGTAAAACGAAAAATCATATACATTCCCGGCACGATAAAAATCCCAAGCGCAACTTCGTACCACCTAATACGCGTTTTTTTGACCAAAGGCTCTATAAAAGCAGTGAAAAAACTCGTCGTAGCCATCACGCCCAGTGTTACGGAAACATTAGAATATTTGACCGCACCAAAAAACATCACCCAATGCGCTGCGACCACCACACCGATACTCGCCAAACGCCACACCAATTGGCGCGGCATTGCTCGCAACGATTTTATGACACCCGGCAAAAGGAGCAAACTCGCACAAGTAATCAGCAAACGCCACCAAACCATAGGCAACTCCGAAATCTGTATCAAACGACCCAAAATAGCCGTAAAACCAAACAGCAAAACCGCTGTATGCAACTGTAAATATGCTTTATTAACCGGATTCAAACTTAATAATTTTGAACGGTCGGCGGTTTGTCAGTCCGCAATCCGCCGTTAGTACGTGAAATTACTCGCATTAAAACGGCGTACTGCGGATAGCAAAACTGCCAACTAAAAAGACACAAGGTAATAATTTTGCTTGTTCTTTTTCCTTTTAAAAAACATAAAAAAGTAGTTCCGTAACCCTGCTATGCAACGATTTTTTTGAGTTCTTTACAAGAAAAAATTGGTTCTTTGACAAATCCAGTGAAGTGAATGAAAATATGGGCGTATCCCCCATAATGAATAATTACAAATAATGTGAGAATGTATTTTTAATACAAAATGAAAAACAATGAACACACATTTTTAAATAATACAAAATATTGATTTTTAATTAATTAAAAATTAAAATAAAATAAAATTTGAACATTTTCATAGAGAAATACTTTTACACTTGGTACTTGCGTTTTAGGAATGTATGGACTAATAATGGGATTTTTACATTTTAAAACTCACTTTTTTTGGTAAAGAAACGGTTTATCCCGTTCTTTGCGATTATTTTTACACAAAAACAATCTTATGTCAGACATTAAAGAAAAAGTAAAAAAGATAATTGTTGAAAAACTCGGCGTTGAAGCATCAGAGGTAACGATGGAAGCCAGCTTCACCAATGATTTGGGAGCGGATTCATTGGATACCGTCGAATTGATTATGGAAATCGAAAAAGAATTTGATATTTCAATTCCAGACGAAGAAGCTGAAAACATTCAAACCGTTGGGCAGTGCATTGAGCATCTTGAAAAAGCCCTCGCGAAATAATTTGAATGCATTGAACATCAGAGTATTAGCTTAAAAGTTTAAGTTTAAGTTTAAGAATAAGTTCACAAGTAAATATCACTTTTGGCTTAAACTTGAACTTAAACTTGAACTTAAACTCAAACTTAATGAGAAGAGTTGTTGTCACCGGATTAGGCGCATTGACGCCCATTGGGAATACCGTACAAACATACTGGGACGCCCTTTACAAAGGAACAAGTGGAGCTGCAAAAATCACTCGATTTGATGCCGAAAAATTCAAAACGCAATTTGCTTGCGAACTAAAAGACTTCGATGCCACGGCGTACATGCACCGCAGAGATGCACGTCGGCTCGACCCATTTTCGCAATACGCCATCGTAGCATCCGACGAAGCCATCCTTGATTCAGGATTGGACATGGAAAAAATCGACCTTACCCGTACCGGAGTCATCTGGGGCGCAGGCGTAGGCGGCTTCACCACACTCGAAGCCGAAATTCTCGACTTCGGAAACGGCAGCGGCACACCCCGATTCAACCCCTTCCTCATCCCAAAAATGATCATTGACATCGTACCCGGACACATCTCCATCAAATACGGCTTGCGCGGCATCAACTACGCCACCGTATCAGCCTGCGCATCTTCCTCACACGCCATCATCAACGCCTTCGACTACATTCGTATGGGACGCGCCGACATCATGGTAGCAGGGGGGTCCGAAGCAGCCATTACAGCCACAGGCATCGGCGGGTTCAACGCCGTAAAAGCCCTCTCCGAACGCAACGATGACCCCATAACCGCCTCACGCCCTTTCGACAAAGACCGTGACGGATTTGTACTCGGCGAAGGCGCAGCAGCCCTCATACTCGAAGAATACGAACACGCCATACAACGCGGCGCAAAAATATATGCAGAAATCGGCGGCGGCGGAATGAATGCCGATGCACACCACATCACCGCACCACACCCCGACGGCATCGGTGCAGCAGACGTCATGCGACTCGCCCTCCAAGACGCCAAAATGACCACCACCGACATCGACTATATCAACGTACACGGTACCTCCACACCACTCGGAGACGTAGCCGAAATCAAAGCCATCCAAAAAGTATTTGGTGAAAAAGCCTACGAACTCAACATCAGTTCCACCAAGTCCATGACCGGGCATCTACTCGGTGCAGCCGGCGCAATAGAAGCTCTCGCCACCATCCTAGCCATCAAAAACGACATCGTACCCCCAACTATCAACCACAACACACTCGACCCCGAAATCGACCCAAAACTCAACCTCACCATCAACAAAGCACAAAAAAGAACCATCAACACCGCCCTCACCAACACCTTCGGTTTTGGCGGACACAATACGTCCATTCTTATTAAGAAAATGAGTGAGTGAGTGAATAATAATGCTACAATGCTTAAATGCGATAATGCGATAATAGTATTAATGTGACAATGCTTAAATGATGAAATGCGATAATGTTCGAGTTATATTCACTCTAACATTGAGTCTACATTAAGTACAAGAAAATACAATTTTAACGAAATTTAATTTTGTATTTTATTATAAATAACTTCATTAAAATATTTATATTTAAAATAAATTGAATTTATAATTCTAAGAATGAATTAGTTAAAAATTAATAAATAAATAAATTAATAAGTATTTGTTATTTTAATTTAAAAATAAAATTTCATCTTTTTCGAATACTCATACTTATTAAGGTAGACTCAACATTATCGCATTTATGTATTAGGTCATTATCGCATTAATACCATTGCTACTTAAGCGACTCCTGATACTTCTTACCTTGTCTTTCTGCAATACCAATGCTCACCTCATACAGCCCATAAATAGGAACTGCGATAAGAAACTGTGTCACCACATCAGGCGGCGTGATGATAGCAGCCAAAACAATAATAAACAAGAAAGCATGTCGGCGATAAGTACGCATAAAAACGTCTGTAATCAAGCCAATTTTTGCCAGATAAAATACCACCAAAGGCAATTGAAAAACAATGCCCGTAGGAATCATAAAGACGAGCAGATAATTGACATAAGAAGCCAATGTAGGACTATCATTGGTAACGCCGGCTATCTCATAACCAATCAAAAACTTCACAGCAAAAGGCGCAATAACAAAATAACCAAACAAGACACCAAACAAAAACAAACCACTCGCTACCCCTACCACGCCTTGCGCCGATTTGGATTCATGCTCATGCAAACCTGGCTTCACAAACAACCATATCTCTCTGAAAACGAATGGAAAAGCTGCAGCCAAACCCAATATAAACGAGGTCTTGATATGAACAAAAAACGTCTCGCCCATATCTTTCGTATCAAACTCAAATGCAGGCGGTGTCATACACATCCTATCACCAAGCCCCACAATATTGGAGAACCAACACATGAAACGATAGGAAAGAAAATTGGGTTTGGTAGGACCATAAATGAAGTGTGTAAAAATAAAATCTCCCGAAAGAAAAACCAATATGGCGATACTCACAGTCACCAAAGCCGAACGCTTCAGGTGTGACCGCAATTCATCAAGATGGTCGAAAAAACTCATCTCTTTTCCACTATTTTCCGCAAGTGTATTTTGATCGGACATATCTTTTTTCTTTGTTCGTTGTACATTATTACAACGAACATGAGTAGTAGCAAATTAAACGTAAAGTTACGAACATAAGTTTTAATGGGGGGCAGGACAAATCTTTAATTTTGTCAAAAAATCAGTTTACTTATTGATTAGAACCATCCAATGGAATAAGTTCCATTGAATAGGTCACAACAAATTGAATAGGTCACAAATGAATTGTAAAGCCCAGTCCTCAATGGAACTTGTTTCATTGGATAATCTCAACTAATATGTGGTTTTTGTTTTTGATTTCAATTACTGATTTGGGATACACTCTAAGAAATTAAAGATTTGTCCCGCACTTGTTTTAATGTGCTTTTAGAATTAGGGAAAATATTGAAGTTACTAAAAGGATTATGCAGGATATTGCTATATTTGAAAAATATATCACAATATAAATATGAATAAAAAACTATATTTAAGCAAAAGGCAGGGCGCATTGGGTGCTTTGATGGATTTGTACGAACAGGAAGCAGAGCTGTTTTTTGAAACGCTTAATAAAGTGCCCGAAACGGAGTGGGGCACCATTAAAGATGCCGAAACTGAGGACGACGATTGCCGTTCTATCCAAAGTATTTGCGAACACCTTGTTGGTGCGGCAAAGTATTACATTGAGCTATTGAAAAAAGGAGAAAATGCTGATTACGAAATAGGTAAAACGACTACTGCCTTGCGGCACAAAAAAGATTTTGAACCAGCATTCAGAGGAGCTTTGGCATTACAAAGTCAATGCTTTGAAGGTAGATGGAATATGAACGACAAAGAAATTGAAAGCATAAAAATTAAAACAGGCTGGGGCAGCATTTTAGACCCTGACAGCCTCATGGAACATGCCATTTTGCATGTCATGCGCCATCATCGACAAATTTTGAAATTTCTCGACCAATCAATCAAATCATGACAATAGGACAAGAATTTTTGCAAGAATTAGTGTTGGAATCGGAAGTGACACGCAAGTATTTGGCAAGCGTACCCTTTGATAAAAAGGAATTTCAACCGACCGAGAAATCCGAAAAATTGGGGCGATTAGCCATTCATGTCGCAGAAATTACGGCTTGGTGGACAGTCTGCGCGGATAAGGATAAATTAGATTTCATTGACTTCGAACCGAAAAATATCAAGACGACAACAGAACTATTGGCGTATTTTGATGAATTATTGGTGAATGCAACACGTACATTATCAAATATTAAGGATGACGAATTTGAACGTGAATGGTCGATGACTTATGGTGATGAGGTACTTTTCACATTGCCTAAAAAACAAGTTATGCGCATATTTTGTATGAATCATTTGGTACATCATCGCGCCCAATTGGGTGTTTACTTGCGCTTATTGGGCGTCCCTGTGCCAGCTACCTACGGACCTTCGGCAGATGACGAAAATGTATTGTTAGTATCAGGAATTAAATAAATGTACATTCTTCGCGTCGTTATTTTTTCTTTAAACGAACCAAATTTGACGCGAAT
>ENA-ORXT01003856-ORXT01003856.1-marine-metagenome-genome-assembly--contig:-NODE-3856-length-16039-cov-3.632314_pt1 | contig 16039 bp, 11 predicted proteins | sample MGYA00237868_ERZ511482 | MGnify/ENA metagenome assembly ERZ511482 | reverse complement strand
TAGCTTCTTGCCGCTCACCGTTTCGATACCACGATAATAACCAGTGTTTTGATTCAAATGTGGCGCTGTCCAACTAATTAGGAGATGAACGCAAACACGATGGACGTTTTTTTGTTCGGGCATTCCGCCAGCATATAATTCGCCAACCGTTACGTCGGTCGATATCACCAACAAGTTCTTGGTGCGTTAATTCGTTGGCCTGCTTGGTTCTCGTTTGCCGACAAAGACGAACGATGGCCTGACGGCACGGCCGCAAGAAAGGGAGACTTCAAGTGGGGTGATTCTCATCAGAAGGTAAAAGTCGACGTGACTCCGGAACCTCAGGCGCGGCTGGCTGCGTACTCGTTTACAATCCCCGTAATTGTTATACCGATGGACTCGATACCCGACGGACTCGATACCGACGGACTCAAAGACACTGGAGGGTCGGGGCCGCACTTTCATCACTTCACGTCTTTGAGCGTTTCGGATATGTCGACCTTTTTCGCGTCCGCCCAGAGAGCTTCGAGTGAATAGAACGCGCGGGTGTCTTCGTCGAACAAATGAATCACCACCGTCGCGTAATCCAAAACGATCCAGCGACTCTCAGTGTAGCCGTCGATGTTGACACGTTTATCATTGAGATCATTTTCCAGAGTGTTGTCAATCTCTTCGCTCATCGCGTGCAATTGACGTCGGCTGGTGCCGGTGGCTATCACGAAATAATCAAAGATCGCCGTGTGGGCGCTCATGTCCAACACGGTAACATCGGTGCCTCCGTTTTCGGCGGCCGTTTTTGCAGCGGCCAACGCCAATTCGAGGCTTCGTTCAGGATTAACCCGATCCACCGCGCCGCTGGACGGAGACGACTCTGCTTCGATCGCCGATTCTAAGTCCACAACGTCTGCTTCGTCTACCAATTTTTCGGGTTGGGTTTCGTCGGTCACTTAATATCCTAACGTCCTGATTGACTCTAAAATTTTACTCTTGACTGACCTTCACCGCGTAGATGCGAGTGCGGTCGGTCAGATACATATTGCCATTGGCAAAGGTCGGCGTGCTGTAGATTGACGAATAATTAACCGTCGATTTTTCGGCCAACACTTCTGCCTTTTCGGCATCCGCTTTGAAGATTGTCAGTGTGCCGTCTTCGTTGCCCAAGAACACCTTGCCGTCGACCAGCAAAGGCGATCCCCAGACGCCCGAGAGCAGATCGTATTCCCAATGTCGCTGCCCGGATTCTAGACTAACGCAATGTAAATAACCACTCAGGTCAGCCGCATAAACGGTGCCATCAGCGACGGCAACGGTTGACATTGTACGACGAAACATCGGTTCGCTCTCGCCTTCTTGGACACCCCCGTAATGCCAGATGACACCGGAGTTGGGATTAGGTTCGCCGGCAGTTTCGCGATCGCCCAGCTGTGCACTGATGTCGCCTTCCTTGGTCGCATCGACGCGATACATGTGCCCAACACCTTCGCCGTGTTCAGGATCCTGTCCCACCGCCAGCAGCACGCTGTTGTCGATAAAAACGGGCGTCGCCACAATCGCGTTACGCGTCCCCGCGCCGCCAAGTTCCCAGATTGAGTCCTTGGGGTTGAGATCGAACTTCCAAACTTCGTCGCCAGTTTTGGCATCATGAGCGTACAACCAACCGTCGCCACCGGGAAAGAAAACCAAAGCGCGATCGTTGACGACGCCAACCGCCGGTGACCCCCATTGCCCGTGCAGAATCCCATCAAATGGCTGGTTATGTTCCCATTCCACTTTGCCCGTCTCAATGTTGACCGCCAGGAAACAAGGTGCCCGCGGAGACGGGACTTGCAGATGAGCCTCATCGACGCCGTTGGACGTTAGGATGTAGACCATGTTTTCGTGAATCACCGGTGAACTGGTTGCCAGGTTATGAGGGAACACGCCCAGTTCCTCGATCATGTCCAACGACCAGATGATATCGGCGTCCTGCGCCTCAGCGTCGACTTCGTCTTGGACATCGCCATCGTTTTTCCCGTCGGTGAAACCTTTGGCGTCCAAGCACATCAATTCGCAACGATTGGTAACCACGTATACGCGATCATCTTGAACCACAGGAGTAGAACAAATACCTTGCAGCGGCCAGTCATTTACTCTTCCGGCCGGCAGCTTCTCGCGGCTAAGTTGCCATAACATTTCGCCGGACTTTTCATCAAAGCACAGCAGCACACCCAAATCGGTCTTCGCAGGATACTTCTTAATATATCCGGCACCATTGTTTGTACCAACGTAGACTCGCCCGCCAGCAACCGTCGGGTTTCCGTAAGTTTGCGAACCAAGATTAGCCGACCAAAGGACATTCTCGCCGCCCTCCAAATCAAAGTCCAGCGAAACCGACGTCGCATCGGAGACCATGTTTCTGCCCGGTGTTCCGCCCCACATCGGCCAATCGGCGAACGTGTTGTTGGAAAAAATCGTAACAGCAGCGGCAGCAATAATGAGGATATTCAACCCGAGCTTGCGTGAGAAAATCGCGCTCATAGCGGTTCCTTGATGAATCGAGACTAATAGTTTGATCAATAAAATTTTAATGTCGTTTTGTGCTTCAGTTAGGAGCGTTATCTGCGTTGTAATATCTGCGCCGTAATAACTGCGCCGTAATAAAAATGTGAACGGTAAAACAAATGTGAGCGGTAAAACAAATGTGAGCGGCAAAACCCCAGCCGCCGGTTTGCCACACCCTTTTCCAGCGGATGCCGCCTGCCACCCATGAAAGAGGCGTTGTCCCATTAATTATCTTTGTCAGGAGAACGGATGACTTTGACGTTGTCAAAATAGCAATCCGCTTGAGCGTAGATGTAAACGCCGGGTGCTCCGGTCAAGTTGGAGTGCGGATCGGTCTGCTCTAAGGTCCACTCCTCAGGTTCCGCTTCACCGGTCTTCCAAACCTTGCCCAACACAACGGCTTTGTCTTTGTCCGCGTTGACTCTCATTCGCAACGTATACCAGACATCAGGATCGACACGGTACTTCACCGATTTCGCCATCCGAAGATGCGGAGGCCAACTTTGAGCCGTCAGCTGTCCGCGGTTGCCGTTAAGCAGTAAATTGTACCGATTGACCGACAGCCCCAGCGAACCCAATTGACGACGTTGTTCTTCAAAACGGACGTCAATCAACATGTCGTAATCCCTCATGTTGTCGGGGCCGATCGAAATCTGGTGGCTCGGTCGTCCTTTGACCGAGGGCCCTCCCGATACTTTCATCACGGTGTTTCCCTCCAGGTCAAACGGTTTGACTTTAACATGAGCCCGATTCCAAGTGATCGGAACTTGCACGCCTTTATAACCTTCGAAGTCCCAAGACCACTCGCCTGCGTCCCGATACGTACGCACCCGCGCGGTCGCTTGGAGTCCATCAATCGTAGTTGAAAGGGTGCCTGCATACTCATTGTCGTTGCCCACCGGAGCGGTCACCAAGTTTTTCTCAATCGTGAAGTCGGCCAATCCAGCGTCGGCCTTAAGATCATCCGCGTTCGTTTCGTTCAGCTTGCGTCCATTGGCGTCGAACTGGACGACCTTATAAGTCTGCGATTCACCTGGATCTAGAATTACTTCGTAGGGACGAAGCTGAATCAATGCGACTTTCCCATCGGGTGCGGTTTCTTCTGGCAGCGATTGGGGTTTGCCCAGATCTACCTGTTTTGATTTATCTCCGATGCAAATCGTGCGGTCGCGTGTCGTAATATACAGCCGTCCGTTGGCGATTGCTGGCGAAGCGTAAATCTCATCGAGCCCATTACCGTTGGCGGCCGTCATGCGAACGTGATTGACGACTTCACACTTTTCACGGCTTGGTTTAAGTATCCAAACGTTGCCATTTACTTCGGTGGCGTAAATCTTCCCATCAGCCCAAATGGGCGAACCTTTTCCCACGGTACCAAGGTCTTGCGACCAGAGCTGGTCACCGGTTTTGCCATCGAAAGCGATCATGTTTCCTATATCAGCGACAACATAAACGATACCATCCTTGGCCAGCAACGCCGTGTAACCCGCTTTGATTCCATCGGTACGCCAAACGCTGTGTGTTTCTGTCACGTCGCCGGTGCCTGTCGCGTCAATGCATTGCACTCGTCCGAATTCGCCGTTGTCAATATTGTCTTCGCCGTGTGCGATGTAGACCATGTCGCCGTCAATGACGGGAGTGGCGTTGAGTCCACGTTTAGACATTCTGAATGACCAAATTGGTTTTCCAGTGCGCGCGTTGATCGCATAAACGTGTCCATCAGCGTTACCACCAACCAAGATGCGTTGCCCATTAATAACGCCGACGGTGAGCGCGGAATAGTTCGTGTCCTGGGGTGCACCGCCTGGGGCAGAAACCCAAAGGAGTTCACCAGAGCGTTTGTCAAATGCATAGTAGTAATGCTTGGGCGCTGGTCCCTTCATGTCACCCCAGTTCGTCGCGAGGTAGCTGACGATGACGCGCTCTTCGTCGATGAAAGGCGTCTGTGTTCGACCACCGTAACCCGAAATTTTCCCATATTGTTCGGCTAACGATTTCTCCCAAACGACGCTTCCATCAGGAGCGTAGCAGCGGAAAATGCCGCTGACCGAGTGCAAGAAAACGTTTCCTGTTTCGGTGTCTCCGCACATCGCAGCCCAGCCTACCCGAGGTGCGGGGATATCGGTTTGAAAGACGTTAAATTTGTCTCGCCATTTTTCCTCGCCCGTTTCCGCATCCCAGCAAACCACCTGCTCTTGAATATGGATGCGTTCGTCTGGCAATCCAGGATTATCCGCTGTACGGCAATTTAAATAAACTTGCCCGTTGAGGACAATCGGCGTTGAACGTCCGCCGGTGTCGGACTTCCAAAGAACGTTCGTGCCTTGCTCCAGCGACCACTCTTCTACCAAATTCGTTTCCCGCGAGATCCCGTTCTCTTCGGGGCCCCGCCAACTGGCCCAGTTTTGGCCCTCTACCGATCCGGTCAAGAGCGTGGCTGCGACTGCGATAAAAAATAGAAGGTTCAGTCGTTTCATGTTTGTTTTCATAGTCATTGTTAAACCGAAGCGTCCGCGAAAAGTGTCTTGGCAAGTTTCATTGTATCGAATTTTGTTTATGATTGTAGCTGGTTTGAAAAAGGTATTGGGAGTCGGATAGGCTTCCTGGCCGTCTACGCAATTGAGCTCAATATAGCGGCAACCAACCACGAGCAACCAACCACGGTCGACCAAACAAATGCTTGACGCCTCTGCCGCGTTCCACGTTTTACGGCACGGTTTGGCAACTTACGCCACAGCACTGGCGAAACGCCTATGCGACGTTTTCCTTAACACATTTTTGCAATGAACAACTCTCAATATCCCTCGACTCGCATGCGGCGCGTACGTCAGTTTGACTTCACTCGCCGGATGGTGGCTGAACATCGGCTGTCGGTGGACGACTTGATCTGGCCGGTCTTTGTCCAAGAAGGCACGGGCCAAAAAACGCCCATCCCGTCGATGCCGGGTCAGTTTCGGTACTCGATCGATGAGCTAACCACGGCCGTTTGCGAAGCACGTGATCTGGGAATCCCCGCAGTCGCGATCTTTCCTGAAACCGATCCCGCGAAAAAAACCGACGATGCCGCCGAGGCAATCAATTCCGAGAATTTGGTCTGCCGAACGGTTACCCATTTGAAAAAACATGTCCCAGACATCGGAATCATCTGTGACGTTGCGTTAGACCCCTACACTTCACACGGTCAAGATGGCTTGGTCGTCGATGGCGACGTCGTCAATGACATCAGCGTCGCGATGCTGTGCTCTCAGGCCGTCGTGCAGGCGCAAGCCGGTTGCGACATCATCGCGCCCTCGGACATGATGGACGGCAGGATTGGAGCAATTCGCGGCGCGTTGGACGAGGCTGGTTTTCAGCACGTGTTGATTATGTCCTACGCGGCCAAGTACGCCTCTGCCTTCTACGGACCGTTTCGTGATGCGATTGGATCTAAAGGGAATCTGTCCAAAGCAAACGTCAACGGCGGCGGAAAAAAAACCTATCAGATGAATCCGGCCAACTCCGACGAAGCGATCCGCGAAGTCGCGTTGGACATCGCCGAAGGAGCCGATTTCGTCATGGTCAAACCTGGCATGCCGTACTTGGACATTGTGCGCCGAGTAAAGGATGAATTCTCGGTGCCGACCTTCGCCTACCAAGTCAGCGGCGAATATGCGATGCTGATGGCCGCCGTTGAGCACGGCTGGTTGGAGCGGGACGCCGTAATAATGGAGAGCTTGATGGCTTTTAAACGTGCGGGGGCCGATGGCGTGCTGACCTACTGCGCTGTGGAAGCTGCAAAGTTGCTGGGCCAGGATTCTAAATCATGAAAATAGCTCCCGTAATTTTGGCGATGCTGATCAGCCTTCCGCTGTCCATTGGCTCCGCCAGCGGATGGCAATCCGACGATCTTGCGAATTCGACACCGCAGCCAACGGTAGAGGTTCAATTGACTGACGGCGGCGTCTCAGCGGCAACCATCTCCGCAATCAGCGAACGCACGATGGAGCTGACCGTCGATTCGTCGCCGCTGCTACTGGATTTCGAACAGATCGCCAGCGTCTCCTTCGTGCAATCCGGTAACCAAGCCGATCCAGAGATCGCCACTAACGATTCAACAGGTTCCGTGACTTTCGTGGACGGGTCCATCGCCGCCATCGGCGGGTTGCAGATTGTTGGCGATAGGGCAATGGTGATCACAATTGCCGAAACATCCATCGAAGCGAACGTGACCAATCTTAAGTCGATTTGTTTTCTAGGGAACCAAGCGACCGAAGATGAAAAAACGCAGTGGAACGAGTTACTCGACCAACCGCTGCCGGCCTCTGACGCAATCGTCGTCAGCAAAAACGGAACGTTGCAACTAATCGAAGGCGTCGTCGGCGACGTGAATGATCAACGGCTGACGTTTTCAATGGAAACACGTACCGCCGAAGTTGCGTTGGAGAAGATCAAGGGCGTGTTGTTCTACCGCGCCGATCGTGAGTTGACCGATCCGCTTTGCCGATTGGTGTTAAACGATGGCAGCTGGTTCGCGGTTCGAGAGATTGAGCTCAAACGAGACGGTTTTTTTATTACCACGGTGGATGGGACGCAGTTTATTGCTTCCTCGGACCAATTACAGCGGATGGATTTTTCGGTGGGTCGATTTGTCTATCTCAGCGATCTAATTCCTTCGACCAACACTTGGACACCGCTGTTGGCCAGTCCGGAAATTCTTGAGCCGCTCAAGGCGCTGCGGGTCGCAAAGTTCAATCACGATTACCGCGGGCAACCGTTGGCGTTAAAATCCACTCCCCCAACAGGGCTTAGTTATCTCAGCGAGACAATGACTTACGACAAAGGCATTGCCATCTCAGGTGGTGGACGTGTCGTCTTTGCGGTCAACGCTCAGTTCAAACAATTGACCGGCATGGTCGGTTTCGATCCAGCCGCGTTCGTTGGTGGAGAGGTCCGTTTTATCATTAAGACCGATGGCCAAACAGCGATCTCCGAAATCATGCGTGCCGCCGAAGTGTTGCAGCCAATCGCGTTGGACTTAGACATCACAGGAACAAAACGTATCACCATCTCTGTTGAATACGAAGACGGAAAACTTGCCGGCGATGTTTTGCACTTGGTTAATTTTAAAGTGCTGCGATAAACATTCGGTGCCAGGAAGAAGATGGACTCTGAAACGTCATCCTCTGCACGAAACAACCCTAATTGCGCGGAGAGGCTGTGAATTTATAATGGCGAGCTGAAGCAAAGTCGTATCTTACTCCGTGAAATGACGTGTTAGGGAGCGTAACTCCACGGAGTGAAGTGCGACTTCGAAAAAATCACAGCCTCGGAGTCAAAGGCGATTATCTTGGAACTATCCGGCAGTGTCCAAGCGTCATCACAATCCTCAACACATGCGATAATAAAATCTAATTCCTAACCCGCCGGCCCTTTCTGAGGGCGATGCCGTGATAGCTCACCCCGTATTTCCGATGCTAGGGGCCTGTTGATTAAGTGAGCCGTTTAGGCGTTAGCCTCGGTTTGGTCATCGCAAAACCGGGGCTAGCGCCAAAACGGCTCACATTAAAAATCGAAAGCCGACTTAATCAACAAACCCCTAGATCTGACTTCGGAGCATGTCGCGATGGAAATCATGAGCGTCATAATCGGAATAATTCAGCTGGGTTGGAATCTGAAATAGTGCATTTATAGGGCCGCAGCGTAGAATATCGACTTTGGTGATTAGACTAACCTTTGCCTGCAGTGCCATCGTTTTGCCGCGAGGCCAGCGACCGAACTATCTCCTAACAACACTGACCCGCCATGATCCGTCCTACCGACAATTCTTTTAAGATCCGCGATTACGTGGAATCACTTTTTCGACACAAGAAAAAGATTCTTATTTACAACTTGCTGGTACTCTTGGCGATCTCAGCCATCATCGTGCTGTGGCCACGCAAGTACCGTTCTGAAGCAAAAATCTGGATCAAGATCGGTCGCGAAAATTCACGGCTTGACCCTACCGCTGCCACCGGCGAAACCATTTCGATCCAAGAGACCGATCGCGAAGACGAAATCAAATCGGTCTTAGACGTCGTTGCCAGCCGAGGCGTCATCACCAGCGTCGTGGATAAACTGAGCCCTGAGGTTGTGCTTGGCGACGCTCCGCTTCCCGGTCAAGAGGAAACGGCATCCAACGCGGCTGTTGATTTTCTCAAGCAATCGCTGGGTTCCGTGATCAAGGTCTTAAAACAGATCGACCCAATTAGCGAGAAAGAAAGAGCGATTCAAGAGATCATCGAAAACGTCGCGGTAGGTTCCGAACGTAAGTCGAACGTCGTCTCGATCGAGTACGACAGCGATTCGCCCGAACTCGCTCAAGCCATCGTCGATTCCTTGATCGAGCAATACACGCTTCGACATGCTCAAATCTTTGTGACGCAGGGCTCCAAGCAGTTCTTCGAAGAACAGAAGGCATCGCTTCGCGAAGACGTTGCAGAAAAATCAAATCAACTGAAAAAATTCAAAGACGAAATGGGGCTCGCATCGATCGGCGGTCACCGCAGTATGCTCGAGAATCAAATGAGTGCGACGCAGCAGCAGAAAATGGACACGATCGGTGAACTCGAAGGCGCGCGGGCCCGCATTAGCACGATCACCGAATTACTGAAGAAACAACCCAAGAACATTCGTTCCGAAGAGAAAAGTGTTCCCAACACCGGACGCGATCTTATTCGATCGCAGCTGTACGGCCTGCAAGTCCAACGAATGGAATTGGAAGCCCGGTTGAAGGACCACCCTCGAATCGACGCCATCAAAAAACAAGAGGCCGAAGCTCGCCGCGAGTTGGCCAAACGGAACGACACCAGTCGTATGGAAGTGACGCAGGCAATCAACCAAGTTTATCAGGAACTGCTGCTGGACCTTGGCGAAGCGAAGGCCAGCCTCTCGGGATATCAAGCCGTGCTGACCGCGCTTAAAGAACAAGAAACGACCATCGCTGCCCGGATTAAGCAACTCAATTCGGCAGACGTCGAGATCGAACAATTGCAGCGGGATGTTAATCTTGCCGTCAACAACTACTCAAAATATTCCGAGAATCTTGAAGACGCGCGAATCAGTGAAGCACTCGACCAACAAGCGTTCTCCAACATCAGCCTTGCACAGGCACCAACGTTAGAAGAGAAACCGATCAGCCCATCCAAAGGAATCCTAGCTCTGCTGGGTTTAGCAGCGATGTTCTTAGGCACGATCGCAATCGCGGTCGGACTTCAAGCGATCGACAATTCAGCACGCCGAGCCCAGCAAGTTTCCGATGCGATGGGTGTTCCGGTGTTGGTGTCCATTCCCGATTCACGTCGCTTTCGCAGCGTTTTAAAATAAGCATCGAATTACGGAGAGAGCTATGACAGAAAATGAAACTGTCGGCGTAGCCGACCAAACGGATTCGCATCGCCGAACCAAAACGACCATTCCTACGCGACGAGGTAGCGAGTACGTCGATGTGCTACTGCGTAACTTGGACGAACAGCTTCTGCAAAAATCAGGGTCTGTCATCATCGGTTTGGCCGCATGTCAGTACAAGCAAGGCCTGACAACGACCGCAGTCAATTTGGCGATTCGCAGCGCTGATCACGGCATGGGGCCGGTGCTGTTAATTGACGCAAATGTCAAAAATGGAAAACTGTCTCGCATGTATCGCACGGGGCGCATCGGGTACGGCGATTGCCTTGCAGGCGCGGCGACCTTGGAATCAACCGTCACGCCAACCAAGATTGAGTCGTTGGATGTGTTGGGCATCGGCAACAAACAGATCGCAGGGCAAATTGTCCCCGACCCCTCGCTGGCGGCAGCATTTTTCTCCCAAGCCCGTGAGCATTATCGTGTCATCATCGTCGACATGCCCGTATTTAAGAACCCTTCTCCGGCACACGCGCTGGGGACTTATCTGGACGGCGTCGTTGTTGTCGCACGGTCGGGTGTTCAACATCAACGGTTGAGTGAGATGCAACAAAGTATTGGAGAAGTAAATGATAATCTTTTAGGGGTCGTGATGACCGGCGGCGAAGGAAATGTTCTGCCGCGTTGGCTTCAGCGTTTGTTCGATTGATTCACAATCTGTAGAAAGCAAAGCCACGAGTCACAGACGGATGATGAACTGAAGGGCATGACGTTAGCCGCCGGTACGAAAACGGCGTTTCACAGTTTGCCAAACACACAGACATCGCCCAGCGGCTGTCCGTACCTAAGGATCACTCTCAGAATAATCGGCTGATAGTCGCCTTTGGCTCCGCGAAACTGGCGCATTTGCGCGGAGAGGCTGTGACTTTTTGATTTTAAGTTGAAGTAAAGTCGTATTTCCACCCCGTGAAATTAAGTATTGCGGATCGTTATTTTAAGAAGTGACATACGACTTTGAAAAAATCACTGCTTCGGAGCCAAAGGCGACAAAAATTTTACAAGCAGTCCTAAGTCTTTCGCCCAAATCCTTCACCGCCTTCACCGCCTTCACCGCCTTTACCGCCTTTACCTTCACGACGTCGGTCGAAAATTTCCCCACTCGAACTACCCAAACATCATCCAACGAAACGCGCCTTGAACGCTGAACTCAAACAATCCGAGTCTCCCAAGCGGAAGTCCCTAACGAAGGTCACGTTCGCCTTGGCCGACCAAGCGTTCGTCAGCCTCAACAGCTTCGTTACGATGATGGTCGTCGCGAAATATTGCTCGCCCGGGGATCTCAACGTCTACGTGTTGGCGTGGTCGATCCTCTGCTTCTTTCGCGTCATTCAGGAACGGATGTTAGCGGCACCTTACGTTGTATTCGCACATCAACCTAACCGTGAAAACTCGGCGTTCCTCGGCAGCAGCCTGATTCAGCAAGGTTGGTTCTCCCTCGCCAGTAGTCTGATTTTCATTGGACTGGCGGTTCTGTTCAATTTCGTTCCCGGCCCAGAGGGTCTGAGCGTCTGCTTCGCCGCGATCGCAGGAGCGTTACCACCGATTCTGATGAGAGATCATTTACGAGCCGTCAGTTGCACGCATTTTCGTTACGAGGCCGCTGCGCTTCTCAGCGGCGTTGCGCTGATCTTACAATTCTTAATAATGTACGTTTGTTTCCGCTATGAAGCACTGACCGCCAGCGCCGTTTTCGTTGCGATGGGAATCGCCAGCCTAATACCTGCCTTGGTCTGGTTGTTCCTCAAAACAGAACCCTTCAAGATCGTACGGGAACAATTGAGCAGCGATTGGCAAGCTTGCTATCGATATTCAAGCTGGTTGGTCGCCGCACGATTCTTCCCCAGCATCGTGAACAGTTTGCTGCCTTGGCTGGTGCTGTGGATGGTTAGTGAAAATGCATCGGGAATCTGGGGCAGCTGTATGACGCTGGCGAACGTTTCGATGATGTTTGTCATTGGCTGCAACAACCTGTTTCAACCCAAAGCCGTGTTGGCGCTTCAAACACAAGGTAAATCCGCGATGCAGCATGTATTAGGATTGTCTGCGGTTGTGTTCAGTATCGCGCTAACGTTTGTCTGCTTGATTTACTTCTTCGCGGGTGAACAAATATTGGCGTTGGCATTCAAACCAGCTTTGGCTCCTTATGGAAACGTCGTCACGATACTCAGTATTCATGTCTTAATTTGCAGTCTGTCGATCGTCGCTGGCAATGGCTTAGCGGCACTCGAAAAATCACGCGGAATCTTCGTCGGCGAACTATTCTGGAGCATCGTTACGCTGGTAGCGGCCGCGCTGCTGATGCCTGACTACGGATTGACCGGAGCCGCGATCGCGATTTGCCTTGGCAGCACCGTAGCGACCTTGATCGAAGGTGGTTGGTTAGTCTATTGGCTTAAATCTGAAACTTACGTTGTTCGGGAGGGCGTCGCATGAGTGCCTACGACACCGTTGAAGATTTCGAAGAAACAGACAACAGGGAAATTTTCCTGGACGATATTGCCTATCAAGACACGCCAACGTTGAAACCGTTGACGTTGCTGTTTTTTGTGCTGATGATTGGTGCCGCATTTTTTCTGGTCGATCACAGCTTCAACGCCAGCACGTACTTCCGCAAAGTCCACGCTCTTGAAACAGAGGCCAACCGAACGGCCGATCGGATCGAAGCGGTTAATCTCGTTTCAACTCCGATGCGTTTGCTGTTGGGCGGGCTGGGAGTTTGGTGTCTCTTCAATGCCCCAAGAAATAATTTAAGGTGGGGGGGAATGATCTTATTTTCGTTTCTCCTCTACATGTCCTTTCTGGCGATCAGCCTTACCTGGTCCGTCAATCCGCGCGTTACGATCCAAAAGTTAATTGTCTTTTCCATGATGTCCATTGCCGCGTTCGGGCTCGCGCGGCGACTGTCTCTGCAAGATCTGGCCAAAGTGTTCTCGATCGTTTGTCTCTTTTATATATTTGGCGGACTGGCGATTGAAATTTTCTTAGGCAACTTCAGGCCCCATCTGGCCGACTATCGATTTGTAGGGACCGCACACCCCAATTCGTTGGCCGCCTACGGAACCGTTTGCTGCTTGGCCGCGCCGGTGTTCACTAAACGCGGGGCATCGGTCAGCTATCTCACGATCGCGATGGTCGTGATAGGAATTATGGTATTGCTGGCGACTAAATCGCGAACCACTTTGGCAGGCCTGATTTTCGCGGTGCTTGCGACACGTTTCATCACTTTCAAACCTAACAACAGGATCTTCGGCGTATCGTTTATGTTGCTGATATTTGTCGCGGTGGGCATGTTCCTTTCAGTCGCACGCAACAGCACGTTGAACACAATGGGCGACGCGATGGCGATGGGACGCACTGAAGACGTGGGGTCTCTAACGGGTCGATTACCGTTATGGGAAGAACTGATGGTTGCGATTGAAAAAAGACCTGTCTTCGGCCACGGCTATCTTGCCTTTTGGGAGAAGGATCGAATCGAGCACCTCTACGACCTTTTGGGTTGGGAGATTCCTCACGGTCACAATATGTACTTAGATCTTCTGATTGACGGTGGAGTCGTTGGGCTGAGCCTGTTTCTATTTTATCTTTTAGTATCCCTTTCGGTTTCGTTCAGCCGTTATCTGAAGCACCGCGACATTGGCGTTGCGTTCGTGTTTGGCATGTTGCTGTTCGCGCTGGTTCACGGCACGGGCGAATCTCTGTTCAAGCTACCGACCTTTTTGCTGTTCATCATCGTTACGTCGACGTTGAGGCTGGGTGCATTGCCACGCGGGCCCATCAGAGAATTGGCAACGCAGCCATCTCCAAATCAGAATCTCAACACGGCAGCCAGCGACTCCGGCGAAAACCCGTAAGTCGATTGCTCTTGTTCGAATAGAGCTTTTGATCCACTTCCGTAAGCAAATCCGTTCAGCCGCGCCGCAGCGGTAGAATTGACGAAATCATGGAAGTCGGGATAGTACGCTTTGAATTGCTTCATGACGGCATCGTGCCGCTGCAAAACGTATTTCTGGTGGTAGTCTTCGGCGTTGAAGAAAGTTTCCAAGGGCAAAATCTCTGTGGTAAGCTCGCGCTGGTATCTCTCAACCAAAGGTTCAACAGATTGATCGATTAACGCCAGTTGCTGATCATCGGCAAACCAAATCGCTGATTTGTACTGGCTACTCCGCGCCGCCCCAACCGGGTTATGCGAAGTCCAAACAAGATCTACGACAGCAGCGAAATCAATTTCCTCAGGAGCAAAATCAATTTGTATGGCCTCGGTGTGGTTGCCAAGGCTATGATAGGTCGGGTTCATCTTCTTTCCGCCGGTATATCCAACGCGTGTCCGATAAACACCTTTGACGGTCCCAAACTGGGCGTCGGGTCCCCAAAATCAGCCCAGCGCGAATGTCGCCGTTTGGAGGTTCTCGGGCACGGTCAAATCAATCGGTGGAACGGCTGCCAACTCAGTCGTTTGTCTATTTGTCATAATTTTTCGTCCAATTATTCATTCGCCTATTCGTCCCAAAACACTCCCGTGATCACGTTGTATCACCTATGATACCGCAGTTTGGCGGTTTTCAAAACGATCAACGTCGAACTCGATAAAACGTTCAACTTCAAGCTCGATCAATCATGCTGATCTTTTGGTGACCAATGGGACTTCGATTCAAACGATGGTCAAACCTGTTCTACGTGAATTGCTATGCGGCAGAGTGGCGCAGGACTTGCATCATTGCATGGCCGAGTCAATTCGGTCCCTATGCGATGTAGGAAGGATTTCTAATCCCTCAACACGCAACCGGCAAAATAATACTCCATCCCACCGTGGGTAGAAAAGATGATTGCCCGGACTTAAAACCAAAAACAAACCATTTCACAAACCATTTCACAAACCATTTTAGGCGAATTTTAATTCATGACGTTCTGTGTAGGCATTCAAGTTAAAGAGGGTGTTGTTGCGCTGGCCGATACCCGCATCGTACGTGGCAGCGAGCAACTGAATAAGAATAAATTAGCCCCGCTGGACCATTCCAACGACGCACTATGTACGATGACCAGCGGCCTTCGCTCGGTCCGTGATAAGACGCTGACGTACCTCAATGAGGTACTAGAACAGAAAACCGAACCATACGACCGTCTGTACAAGTTGGTCAATGAGTTTTCGACGCAGCTACGTCGTGTGAAAAAGGAAGACGAACCTTCGTTGGCATCCAGCAATTATCGGTTCAACATGAACGCGGTGATCTGCGGATGCATGTCGGGAGATCATTATCCGAAAATGTACTACGTTTACCCCGAAGGAAACTGGATCGAATCGTCGACCGATTCGCCCTACTTCATGCTGGGCCGGACCACTTATGGCAAACCGATTCTTGATCGCTTACTGAAATTCGAAACTCCTTTAAGGGTCGCCGTCGGATTGGCGTTGTTGGCGTTTGATGCAACCAGCACCAGTGTTACCGACGTGGATTGCCCAATCGACATCGCGATCATCCCTTGGTCCACGCGTAAGATGACGATTCGAAGATATACGCAACAGGACGTCACACCCGCTACAACCTGGTGGAACGAGACGCTTTCGTCGTCGCTGAATACGATGCCGCTGGATTGGAGCAACGATCTTTTTAAGAACGAAACTGATGAGAGTCTTAACAATAACTCCAACAAAAAGTAAACGAAAGAACAAATGACACAAATAGAAGTTGGCTGTAACCTCTCTTATGAAGTCCGCCAAGAAACGCTGCTGCAATTGCAAATCGCGGTTGCTCAGAATAACTTCCAGCGTACGACCAACGAGTCTCTGGTGATTAATCCAAACGCAAATTTCACAGCCGCGTTGGTCGGTCCGGAGAACGTGCGTTTGAATCAGGTTTCTTTGCCAGCGGGAGCTTATGACATTCAATATCGTGCGAGCGTTGACCTAACGCCAGATGTTGATCGACCGACCGACGTACAGGAAACGCCGATCGCACAACTGCCGCCAGACACGTTGACTTACCTCAACCCCAGTCGGTATTGCGAAAGTGATGTGCTCTGCCGGTTCGCCTATGAGGAGTTTGGAAATTGGCAACCCGGTTTCACCAAAGTTCAGGGCATTTGCGATTGGGTGAATAACCAT
>ENA-ORXT01003855-ORXT01003855.1-marine-metagenome-genome-assembly--contig:-NODE-3855-length-16039-cov-12.869503_pt1 | contig 16039 bp, 13 predicted proteins | sample MGYA00237868_ERZ511482 | MGnify/ENA metagenome assembly ERZ511482 | reverse complement strand
GCGGCGGCAGCGGGCGGACCCCGCCGATGTAACCCCCCCCCCGCCCACTGTGTGCAGATCCCCCGTCGCGCGTCGCCCGTCCATCTGGGTCGGCCGCCCGCTTGCAGGTGGCCCCTCGCCGCCGTTCTTTCCCGCTGGACGCCGCCTCAGGCGGCCACCTCGTGCCACCGTCTGCGATTGCCAGCGCATCGGCGGCGGAGAAGGCGGTGCGGGTCGAGGTAGACACCCAGACGTGGGTGCCTTGGACGCCGCCGAGGCGCGTTGTTGACACCTCTCCCCCGCGGCGGTGCCTGCGTCCCGCCACACAAGCGCGCACACAGCAATGCCGTGGGTACAAAAAGCCGCCCGCGCAGGCGCGCCGCCCGGTGCCAGTGTCAATGCACCCACCCCGGACGCGTCGTGCGGGGGGATGCGCGGCGGAGCGGGTGGGTTTCGGGTGCGTAGCACGGCGGATCGCCCGCAGAGCCCAGAAACGCCTGTAAAGCGCCACCCGCGCGGGCCGCTACGCTCCACCTCTGGGTCTACGCCCTCGGTCGGGCGGGCGCACAGCCGCAGGGGTGGCCCGTCGACCAAAAGGCGGCACGGGCATGGCGCCCGCTCCGAGCCTCTGCGTGGCGGCCGGTGCCGCAGCTTGCGAGAAGCCCCGACCCTCCACCAGTCGCGGTAGACCGCGCCGCTGCCAGCCCACAGGGTTTCCTACGCAGCGCACCCCGCGCGACGCCGTTGCGGGTGACGCCCACGGTCTGGGCGGCGGTTGGTCGACGCGCCCGCGCCCGCTGCTGCGCGGCATTGGGTGGTGGGTGCGTTGCAGCCGCCCCCGCCTGGATTTGCGCTATGGAGGTCGCCCGTCGGCTTCTGTCGACGGTGCAGACGCGCCGAGGGGCACCCACGCGGGCCGTCAGTTGGCTGGCCGTGCTGGGTTGGCAGGCGCGCTGCGGCCCCGCGCCCTTGCACAGCCACTTCTCGGGGAATCTTGCTGCCAACTCTGTACTCGACTACGTCTTGAGACAAGTACGATTGAAAATCGATTACCGGACTGAAGCACCAACGTTGTGGCAGCGCCAGTCGGCCGTCGGCGAGAGGCGACCGCCAGCACGGACGCATCCGCGCACCGGCGCCCGCCGCTCCACCGCATGCCGCGCTCTTCCCGCCAACTCTACTGCGCACCGCGCCGGCGCGCCCCTCGGTGCCGCCACCGTCGGAAGAATCGACAGATTGAACGGGAGAATGTCCCGGACTACGTCCCGTACCTAGACGGGGGCCCTGAACGGGGATATCCCGATGAAGACGTGTTCAGGCTGCAAGGCCACCATCTCGAGTGTACTACAATAAGCAGCGGCTGTAGTGCTTAGTTTTGCCATCGAGGAGGTGGTAAGGACCGACTCAGGCCTGTGAGCAATTGCACCATTTTCTTTTAAATTGCTGGTCGAGGTCGCAGCCAGGCAGGCTGCATACCGCCGCCGTACGGCGCTATTTTTTTTTTTTCTTCCCCCCTGGCGGCCCCGTAGGGCATCGCCACGACGCGGACGCTGTACACATTTGTTACACCGTCGATGGTGCTTTCGGACGCATCTGGTGGTCGCTTTAGATTGGTGCGTAGACTGGTAGCGCCCTCCCAGAGCACAAAGCGAGACAAGCTCAGTGCTTCCATCAGCTCCCATGGGGGGCACGGTTGCCACTTGACAAACGGCCGAGGAGAGAAAAACAAAGAAAGGAGCAGACAGAGACAGACAGCCCGCCAGACCACCCATGTACAAGGTTAGAGGGGACTGCTGTCCTGGACCCTCAACGACGAGCAAGAAGAAGGCAAACCCACACGAACAACAGCACTGCTACCGGAAGAGTCAACGGAACCGCACCTATCAGCACAAAGTGTCCCTACTGGACATGCACCCAAAGACACCGTCGCAACGTGCTCGTGAGGACCCCCTCGTCAGTGGTGCTCATCCAACAGCACTTGCGCCGCCGCCGCGCGCGCGGCCTCCTCTCGCCCGTCCTCATCGCGTGCGCGGCGTGGCGCGTCACTCCCGTGAACAGGACGACGGACTGGTGCCTCCTCCTCGTCATCCTGAGTCATATCGCCTTCGTCGTCTTCGTCGACGCCCTCCTCGTCACTCGCGGGGGGCGGGGCGAAGGGGGGAGGGGTGCCCGAGGAGGCTCCAGGGAGCGCGCCGCCAGCTTCAAGTACGTTGACGGCCGCCCCCGGAATGTGCGTCGGGTCGGCGCGGCGTGGGTCGGCGCCGTCCGACAGACGCAGGCCGTTGCTTGCGCGGGCACCTTGAACCGCGAGCAAGCTGGACAACAACGGGAGCTCCTCAACCCACTCGGCGCGGTGGCCCGAGTTCAGGCCGGGCGTCGCCTCAATCTCAGCCGCCGTGGCGATGGCCGACGCCACCCTAGCCGCCTCCTGCTGCGCCGCCGCACTGGCGCCTTCCGCTCTCGCCGTCGCCCTCGCAGCCGCTCCCGCCACGGCCGCGGTCTCGGCCGCTTCCGGGTCGTTGTGGAGCGACACCGCCGCACCACTGCGCTTCTTCAGGTGCTGGCGCACCTTCATCGTCACGACCGCAAGGTGCCCCAACGGGCACACCAGCACCCGCGGCCACGCCGCAGTGTTTCCGACCTCGGTGAAAAGGTGGAGAGCATGAAACGATTGGAAGACGGCCGCCATTGCGCGCAGCAGCCCGGCACGGGGCACGGCCTCGGTAATGAAGGCGTCGCCATCGAGCAAGGCTGCCGCCTCGGCTGGCTCGAAGACCACCTCGTACTTGGTCTGCGTGCCGCGAACGCGGCGGAGGGTGCCCCTGCCCTCCTCCTCGTTCACGTACGAGGCGAAGGTCGAAACGGCCTTGTTGCCAATGCGCTCATAGAAGTGGTAGACGACGCGATGCAGGTACCTGTACGCCATGGTCCGCTTCTTGCTCAATAGAACGCTGCCGCGTGTCGCGCCGGCGACGACTGCAGCCGGGCGCTTCGCACGCACGGGGAGGCGCCACTTCTTCTCGAGCATCCGTAGGGCCACCTTTGAGTCGACGCCCATGTTGACAACGATCCAGTCGCGCATGATCAGGTTGACCTCCTTCATGTCGACGAAGGCGCCGCGGGGGCCGCCCGGACGGGCGAGAAAACGCCGGAGCAGCCACGTGTACAGAAAGGGCTGGCAAAGTCAGAGGTAACGGATAAGGGCAAGGGCAGAACATGCGCACCAAGGCCAGGAAGAATGAGGTGGACAAGCGCACGAAGGAACATGGCATCGCGAAGGTCAGGGGCAGTGCCAAAGGAGCACACCAAACAACTCCCAGTCAAGACAGAAAGCCCAGTCAACAATCCCCCACGAGGCGGGCGCCCCAGCCGCGCACTCTTCTGGCACGTCGGCGGCACGTACCTTCAAGGTTAGAACCCACTTCGCATCTTGGATCTCCATTTCGTCCTCCGTCTGCGGCTGCGCCGCACCACCTGACCCCGCCACGGGCGGATCCGCACCGGCCGCATGGACAGCATCACCCGGAGGCGCCCGCGCCGCCTCTCGACGCGCCGAGGCGGCCGGAGCCAAACCCTCTGACAAGGCGTCTCCCATCTTGGAAATCGCCTGCCGCATCATGACGACCGAGGCACCCATGGCGTCCGTCGCCACAGCAATGTCGTCCGTCTTCTTCGTGAGCAGCCGCACGCTGCTGTTTGTCACTGCAAGCTCCTTTCGGACGGCAGTGTTCTCCCGCCGCACGCCAGACAATCCCGACGTCAGCGCACTCTGCAGCTGCGCCACCTGCGCCGGGACAGCAGGGGAAAGGCCGATGCCGCCGCCCTGCTCACCGCGCGGCGTGTCCCCAGCACCTGCCGAGACGGCTCGAGGCACAGATTCTTGCGCAAGCCGTGGACGAGTCGGCGGTGACCGGCTGGGCGAGCCGCCCGCCGCAGAGGCGCGCGCCCGACGCCGGGTGCCGGCAGGCCGCGTACAGACGCCGCCGCGAGTCGGCTGGCGTGGCTCCGTTGACCCCACGCCGACTTCAATCGTGTTGACGGCGCGGTCGCCTTCGGTCGCCGCCGACTGTGACTGTGGAACGTCTCTAGGAGAGCGATGTGACGCCCAAACCGGCGAGGAAGAGTATGGCGGCGGCAGTTGGCTGCCGGCGGTGGCTGCCGAGAGCGGCGCCAATCCACGTGGGCTCGGTGACGACCCAGGCGGTGGCAACAGTGACCCAACGCTCCCCCGCATGCCGCTCCACCACGCCTCACTCGCGGCACGCTCGCGCTTCTCGCACCAGTCGATGGCGCCCAGCGCGGGTTAGAAGGCAGGTGGAGGTGGCGTTCGGGTGGGCGCGAGCGATTGGACCGGCGCCGGCAACGACAGACGGACCAAATACAGTGGGTCTGGTGAGGAGGTGGCCTTCCCCGCTGGGGGCACCGGCTTCGTGCTGCCCACAAGTCGGAGGACCCCCGCGCCCGGTAACTCAACACCTGCTGCTCCAATATCTCGGATGAGCGCTGGCGCCCGATGCAGCTCGCAACAGTACACGACGCAACGTACGGCTCCTTGCCGTCCTTCGTCTGCTTCCTGCGCGCACGATCTGATAGCGGCATGGCCTCCATCAGCCCGCCGCAAAGATGGCAACGACACGGCTCGTCCGACAACGGAAGCGCTGCGGTTGAGACCGACGCGGCCCAAACCGAAAAGCGCTGGCAAAACTCGGGGTCGGTTCGAAACGCCTCGACGACTCGCTCGACAGTAGGTGGCATCCCGCGCACCCACACAAGATTGTGAGCGTGAAGAGCGCCCCGCCCTTGCGTCTCGATGACACCAAAGAAGGCCTAGACCACCCCGAATACGCCACCTCCCGTCACAGCTCGACCCGCCTCCTCGTGCCACCCGAACACCTCCCGCACGAGGACGCGCAACATACGATCGCAAAAACGAGCGTCTGCAACGGGATCCGTACTGACAATGCGAAAACGCTCGGAGCGGGCAGGAACGCTCGACACATCGTCGTCGAAGAAGACTTCAGCACCTACAGCTCCGGCGTAGTACATCACCGTGACAGAGTTGACGTCGTCCGGTGTCACCGTGAAGAACACATTGGGGAATCCATACTTGGAGCACAACGCGTAAGCCTCCTGCCTCCAAACAGACCGCTGCTCATTGGAGCCAGGAAATCGACTCAACGTCGCGAAGACGGCATTGTCCAGCAATTGCGCCGCCGTCCCGCCCCCGCGGGGCTCGCCGGCCCCACCCCGGCGACGCGCCTCGCGCTCCTGCTCCTTCCGGTCCAAGTGCGTCTTCAGCTCCCCAACTGTCAACCCCGCGATCGGTCCATGCAGCATCGTCCGCATGCGCACATGAAGGGACCCATGGGACATCATCGTCGCCCGACCGACAGCATCAAAAGCGAGCAATGTGAACAGCGCATGCTGCGCGAAGGCACGTCGTCCGTCTAACAGCATCTGCCGAAACCACGCACGAAGCGACATCGGCACAGCACGCATCTCGTCAGGACCGCCACGACCGAACAGCATCAACTCTGGCACACACCCGGCAATGGTACCGGCGGCCCGCTCCGCTCGGACTGGGCCCCCACGCCACACCACAAACGTCTCCTCGAACGCACACTGCTCCCGGGCACCCTCAGGAGCGGGCGCCATACTGATCATCGCGGATGAAGACATCACAAATGCTGCACTCGCATTGCCTCCGGCCGGCGCTTCAGCCACGTGGGTCGCCCCAGCTACATCCGTACGAGCTCGAGCGACATTTGCGTCGACGTGAGGGCCAGGCGCTGCACCCTGACCAACGAGGACCCCATCAGGAATCGCACCATCCTCCTCTTGCGACAAAGCGTGAAGCGCCACCTCGTCCGTCGCCACTTGGGAGTACAAATGGTTGTTTGTCTTGACGAAGCTCAGCAAGCCCGACACGATACGCCGTCGACAGCCAAACTGCTGCCGCGTCGCAATCTCTGCCGCAGGCGTCTGCATCCCCGCAAAGACCACCCGAAGAATTCCGTCCTCCCCAACGCCCTTCACCCTCCGAGGGAGATGAGAAGCCGGGGGCAACCGACCGACGTCGTAGTAGTAGGTGTGGCCCTTGAGCGCACGTCTCCCGCCGCCCGACAACACCGAGATGCCTGCCTTGACGGCAACGAGCGCGACAAGGTTGAGCTCCACCTTGGTTGCCGAAGCCAACTCAGATGAAAGCGTCCCGGTGGCGTTGCCGTTGGCCAATGACATCCGCGGAATGTTCTTCCCAGGCCGCCGCAAGCTCCGCAAGCACGTTTTGCACATTGCAAACCGCGGCTCGATGGACCCCGTCTGCTTCACTTCGTCGGTAACGTTGGAAGACAAGGACCCCGCCGCCAAGCTGGGCGACCGGCCGTCCAGCCGCTCCACCGCTTTGGCGCACGTGATGACGCCCAATTCAGAAAATGTCATGCCACCGAGCGAAGGAGACACCCCAGAAAAGTCGTACTCGTCAACAAGACCGGCAGGGAGATCCGCTGCAGGCGCCAACCGTTCACGCATGTTAGCCAACGGCAGTTCTTGAAGACGAAGCACACTTGATCGGCTGACCTGCGACAGCTGCTGACAAACCAAACAGACGACCTCCCCAGTGTCGCCGTGGTACCCCAAGGCATCGCGGCAACGAGCGTATAGCTCCTCCGCCCGCTCTGCCGACATGTACGATAGCTGCAAACCAGCATCCAGGTCGTCCCCCGCATCATCAGACATCAGCCCCGACTCCATGTTCGTCGACCGGCGCACAGTGGGTCTCCGTGGCCCACCCCGCCCCGGCTCGAAAGTCCCACTTAACGACGACCCGCCGTCCGATGAATCTTTCGCTCTTGCTGCCAACGCCTCAGCTCATGCCGCTGCCCGCTTGACGCGCATATGCTCCCGCTTCCGCACACGCTGGAACTCCCGCTCTGCTTCAGTCATGGATGCACGAAGCTTGCGGTCACTCTTTCGTTTTACAGCCGCCCTCCTAGCGCCTGCCGCCGCCGCCTACTCGACGGCCTCCTCCAATGATGACGAAGCGGACTCTCTGGCGCGCTTCTTGCGTAGGCGGTCGCGGTTGGCGACACGCGCGGCCTCGCGCTCAGCAGGGGAAAGCTGCTGTTGTCGGAGGCGGAGCCACTGCTTCTTCTGCTGCGCACGCGCATCACCGGCGGCCTCGAGAGCCGCAGCGTGGCGCGCTACCAGCTCGTCAGCGGCCTCCACCGCGTCGCCGATGCCATGATCTGTCGATAGCGTCGTGCCTGTGGAGCCGGCGGACACGGCGCCACGCCCCACGCATCCTCTCACAACCCCCGGGCGTCCCGCTGCACCGCTACCTCCACACACCAAAGCAGCTGCAGCTGCTACGGCACGGCCGACAACCGCGTCTGTCGATGACGCCGCCCCACGTGGCTGAGTCCCGTCAGGGCCAGAGCTCAAGCTCGCCCCCTCCGCGGGGTGAAACAACGCCGTCGCTGCGGCCACAGCTTGCTTGGCGCCGCCATCGGTCGATGATGACCCAGCCCCTGTCCCAAATAAAACGCTGGATGCAAGAACAGCTCATTGAATGCCCGCTTCAGTGGATAGCGACCCGCTGGGAACACCAACCAACGCCGCCGCCGCCCGTACGGCGCGACCAATGCCAGCATCGCTCTCCGACCTCGCTTCTGACGACGCCATCCCAAACTGATCGCGTGCACGCAACGAACGCCCGTAGCACACAGCGACCAACGAAGACCTGAGGACCCATCGCACCCACCGCCGAGCGGCCAAGGAAACGCACAGGTGTGCTCCACCCCGCCATATGTCCACGTCCCAGGGGAAAGACGTGACCACCGACGGGCAGACGGAGCAGCCTCACACCATGAGAACGAAAACAACTCATCTGACCGCTCTACCCGGCTCCCCACCCCTCCGTACGTGCCGTACAAAGCACCACCAAGCGGCGCTGGCGGAAACTCCGAGAGGAGATGCCCACCGGCCCACCCCTCGAGCCCGCACCGCGTAGAGTCATGCTTCAGGCCAGACGGTTCATTCCCCGGACGACCGCCAAAGCAAACGGCCCAGCGCACTCGCTCCCGCCAAGAGCGCAGACATCGTGCCAGTCGTCAACGAACGCACTCGGCTCGACTTCCACGCGGCACGCAACGAAGCCAGAGATCGCCGACTCGTCCCAGCGTTGACATGCGCCCACGACTGAATCCGTATACAGGCTACTTTGAGCACTGTACTCACACACGGTGCCCGGAACCAACAGTCAATCGACGCCTCTCGAGACGGCCCGTCATCTTACCCAATCGTTGTTCTCCTGAAGTCTCGCGTGGTTCTCGCAAACAATTTTTTCACGCGGAACATTGCGCGGAGTGTCACGATGACAGTATGAAAAGGCGCACCCCGCCAACCGGCGTGCGACAACGCACCTCCCTCATCCCGCGTGAGGAACCACACAAGCAGAGCGCGACCCGCGCACCACGCAAGGCGTTCTAACCCCAACGGGTGACCACGAGTGCGTTCTGGCCCATCGCCCGCCAACTCGCTCGCCCAACGAACTCTCTTCCCAACAACCGTGTCTGTGCTCCTTACACAACTGACACCATAAAGACACCTCGACTGCACCACCACCCCCAGAGTTCCATCTACAGCCACGACCAGTGCACCCCATCCCATCTTCCGCCAACCTTACCGGCCCCACCATCACTCGCAATGAGCTCTACACCGCCTCACAGCCGTGCCGTCGCCTCCTCGCCGTCTCCCCCGCCGACGGATCCCGCTGAGCCGCACGCGGCACCTCTCCCCTATATGCCCCAAGGCGACCTGCTCTTACACCAACCGCGGGTAGACGACAACAACGGCCGACGCGCGGCTTCCCGATCTCCTGGACCGGTGACAACCACAACAACCGCCGCGCCGCTCCGCGCTTGCAGCGCGCAATCGACAGCTGACGAGAGCTCCGCCACATCATGTACAACACCTCCTGAGGCGGAGGAGTCGTCGCCTCCAGTTCAAGACGCAAAGCCTGTGGCGTGCACATCGCTACCACCGGCACCCCTCCCGCCCCAAAATTTAACGGCCGCCACACGCCCTGCTCCCGCGTCACCGCGCCACTTCCCACTACCTCCCCATGACAACCTCGTCAACACCAAGAACAATCTACTCGAGAAAAAAGCACCACTACTACCGTCATCGTCTTCGCCCCAGCCCACCCGCAACTCGAGCTCCATCCAACCGCACCCTGCCCCGTTGCATCATCGCCAACTACCTTCTCCCTTGTCGCTCCCCGTGCCCACGACCTGCGGCATGCCGATGACCGAGAGCGACGAGGAGGCTTGTACAACCGCCATGAACATCTGGGAAGGCTTGCCGGGTTGCACGCAAGACGAGCTCGCTGCGCTCAACAAGTGACCTGCCACCCACGCCAAGTAAACCGACGCCTCATCCAAGCCGGTCACGCCTACAACTGCGCCTCCGTCGACCACAGGTAGCTTCAAAAAAGCAAAGCGCCCTCGCAAGACCCGCTCCACATCCTCACTTCACCGACGCTACCGCGACGTGAACTGCTTTTGCCGTTGATATGTATGTATATGTATGATATGTAGTATAAACTGATTTGCCCTTGTGCGGAGGTAGCGGTCAGGGTGGAGACACTACCACGTAGGTGCCGAACCCCGCTGGCCGCACCAAACTCATCCGTATTGAATGCATATGTGGCGTCTTACGATAAGATCCTCATTGCAATTGAGATCGGTCGAGCTGAGATACGGGCCTTTGAAGATTGTGCATCCAAAAGTCTTCCGGAGCGACCCCCTCAGTGCCCGACGAGGGGGTTCCACGCAGCAGTCAGTTGAGCCGCGTGATCCAGGCCCCACGCCAGTGTGCGCGTGCCGCTCCACCTCGCCATCGAGCGCACTGCTGTGACAGTCACGTCTCGACCGACACGCGGCCGAGTCCGGCGTTGTCAGCCTTTCCGTTATTGCTGGGACACCTGGGAGAGCGCGGCCACAGGTGCACCGCATCTACGTGACTGCACCGACAGCTGGGGTGTACCTCCTCGCTCTGCCGCGGACTGTTCACGTTCATTCATCGAACGGCACACGACGCACCTTCAGTCAGGTACGATGGGAGAGGGGTCTCGCGGCTGGCACTGGTGACCAGCCGCTGTCCGCTGTCTCATGGCTCCTGGAGTTGGTAGGCACTCGGCGAGCAGTCTCTTTGGACGTCTCCTGTTGTCCTGCTGGGTGAGCAGCAGCCTCCCGGCGCCCACCGCAGGGCTCTGAGGCGGTGGTGGCGTCCTGAGATTAGCGGACTGGGTCTGGTACTGACGCCTGTCAGGGCCCCCTCCACTGCCTCACGGCTCCCGACAACCGTTTCATGTCGGTTGGCTGGCGCGTCGACCCTTCTGCTTCGATTTGAGCTGGCAGGTGCCTGCGTCGACTGCAGCTCGAGCTGGAGCTGCCGCCGTCGGCTCTGTTGCTGGGTCTTCCCCGCCAGCCGTTTCTTATCGATGGGCCTACGTACTTGTCGGACAGTTTCGCTTTTGCACCGATACCTGCCCGAGCCCAGGCTCCCGCCGTGCGCTCCGCGTGCCTGTCGGGTCGTCGGCGCTCGCGAGCCCTCCAATAGCAGGTTGCCGGCGATATCGCGGCTTATGGGTACGTGTGCATGCGTGCTCCACGTGGGATGCCTCTACTTAAGACCTGTGGGGACACAAGGGCTGCTCTGCTGCTGGCCTCTCTGCGGGATCTTTCCAACTCACCTTACCTCTATCTATCCCGCTCCACAGCTGTCCTGGTGCCCCTGCAATTGGGTGCCCGACTATGTCGTCTCTTCGGGACTGGATGACGACCAACAGGTTTGAGAAATACCTGGTTGCCTTTGAAGAGGAGATGGGGGTGCAGACGGTTTCAGACTTGGAGTTCGTCACCGCGGGCGACCTTGAGCAACTCGGCGTCATGCCAGTGCAGCGTCGGCGGTTTCAGCGGCTCGTCTCTGCTCAGTCTGTGCAGACGTCTCTTCCCGCCGCACCGCGGACGGCCCAAGGCATGCTCCCCGCTCTTCCCGCTTCACCTGAGGCGGCACTGCTCGTGGTCTCCCCTCTTCCCGCGGCACCTGCTGTAAGTCGCCCATGGGCCCCACCGATGGGGATGTCCATCGTCAACGCTGGCGCTGCCGTTTCGGGCGGGCAGACGACCAACGACCTGCAGATGGACAAGGGCGGTGACTCCACCAAAAGACCCGCCCGAAACACCGAGTCGCCGTCGAGGATCGGCAGGCGGGCGGATGTGCCAGAGGACGCCACCCAAGACGACGGTAGCAGCGACGGTTCCGACTTCCAGATCGACCCCGAGGACGAGAGCAGCGGCACCGACTCGACGGACATCAACTCGACCAGGCGGCCTCGAAAGAGGCGCAAGTATGTGCCGGGGCCGGCTCGGCGCCTGAACCACGCCTCGGTGTTGGCGGAGGGGCGGGCGCGGCGGCATCTTCCACGCACGTACAGTAACGGCACGGTGCCCACCTCTTTCGAGGCGGCATCCTCGGCGCCAGCAAGCCGCGTATCCTTCGACGCGAACGGCCGCTGCAGCTGCCAATCCGTGATGAATTCCTTTGCGGACCGGCTTACGCCGGCTCGGCGTACAGCACGAGAGCGGCGTAAAGCGGAGAAAGACGGGGACTGCAAGGGCGCCCAGTCGGTGTACAACTACGCGCGCCTGGGGTCGATCGTCATGGACCTGCTGTTCGATGGGCAGGGCAACATGGTCGTGCACGAAAAGTGCGCGCGCGAGTTCCTCGGGGTCTCCAACGCCTGGCTCGCCCAACGCCACAAGCAGGCTGTGCAGGCGGCCAAGGCCCCGGTTATCCTCATGACCAAGTCCGAGATTGCGTCCAGCCCAAACTCGGAGGGCCTCATCAAGCGCATCATCAGACCGGACACCTGCCTGCTCTCCGTGTCGCAGTTTTACACAAGCAGCTCGGAAAACTGGCGCTTCAAGGTGGTGGCCGTCTACTCCGACCACGCCCTCTCGGGGCGACCATCCAACCGCATGAAGTCGGCGGAGCGCGAGCTGTTTGTTGTCTTCGTGCGGGCACACAGGACGCCAACGGGCAGGACACCCGACAAGAATGGGCGCTACCACGGGGCTGCCTACTACTTGGACGCCAAGTGGAAGGTGTTGCGAATGGCGGCGGACAAGGTAAGCGGCGACTGTGCCCGACTCTCCTTCTCGGCCGGCTTTATAGAGGCGCTCGTGGCGTCAGGGCGTGCAAAGGTCAACGGAGAGGTGCCCCTACGCTGGCTGAAAGAGTACTTTGGGTCCACGCTCCGCGTCGACGGCAAGGCGGTCCCGTCAGAGGAGCACACAACCCTGTACCCGCACAAGACAGACGCGTGCTCAACTTGCGAGTGCCTGCGAGCCGACTTGCGGTCAGCCCGCCAGGCGATGAAGCGTCATGAGCAGCAGGGCGACAAGGGCTCTCTGATCCGGCAGCAGGCCATCGCGGAGGTGAAGCAAACGATCGCAGACCTGGAGGCGGCACACGAAGCGCACGAGGATGAGGCGGCCTGCGCCGTGCAGCACCACCGCAAATGCGTGGTCAACGCCGCGAAGCGGTACGAGCGCCTGTCGGTGCTGTTCTACAAGCTGTTTCCTGCAGACGCGACGGACATGCAGCTGCCTGTGGACGTGGACGAGGCTAAGCTGGAGGCGCTCGTGTGCGCAGCCAGTGATGATTGGTTTGATTTGTCTTCAGACTACCAGCAGGACAAGTCCGTGCCGGTGTGGAACCAGTCTCCGCAGCCTGGACCCACCTACTTCATGTCGGGCCACACCCACTACGTGCACATCTTTTGTGCCGAGAGCTGTGGGTCCGCCAACGGTCGCACCCGCTTCTCCCGGAACAACGTGTACACGCGCAGCGAGATGGTGGGCGGCGCCAAGTCATCGGATGACACCCTGTCGACGCTATGCGACCTTCTACTGGGCTCGCTGAACATCGGTGTCGATGACCCACCTGTGTACCGGACAGGATACGGCCCCGAGCACTAGCTCCTTCTCTTGACGTGGCGCCGTTATCACCTTCCGTGTGCATCTTGTTTGATACATCTCTTTGGTAGCTCTGATACTAGTGCTTTGTTTTCCCTTTTTGTTGTCGCGGAAAATAACCTCGGCTCTCGACAGAGAACATAGAATTTATTCATGCAAGTCATCCCTCGACTTGGCCATCACCCTGGCGTGCCGCTTGATCGTGGCAGGCTCCCACTCCTGGCCGTCCTCCTGTGGCATTCTGGTCGCAATGACCGCCCAGTCCTTGAGCGCTCGCGGCAATTGTCCGTTGTACGGAGCACAAAGAAGCAGGTCTGCAAGCGGCTTTGCGTGTTGGAGCTTGACCCATCGCATCTTCCTTGAGCGCCCCGGAGCAGGGCAGATCGCGGTACCGCCGCATCCTTCAGCGTCTTTGGCTCCCGTCCCGGCTGTCGCAACGCCCGGCGTGGTCGATTGCTCCGTGGTGGCGGGCGAAATGGACGTCTGTCTCCACACGGCGCGTGCCATGCCGCTCGCACCGGTTTCGGAGACGGCGTAGTCGTCGGGTACCAACCGGCGGGGCACGTACTTCTCGTACATCTTGGCGATCGACTCGGCCTTTGCTCCATATGGCACCTTGCTCTGCTCCAGCCCGTACGGCTTGATCGCGTCGATGGCCGCGTTGACCTGCTCAACCGTCGTCGCGGACATCCATCCCCGCTGCTCACGCCAGACTGGGTCAGCGGTGGACCGGCGAGTGAAGAGTCGCACCCGTCGGTAGGACAGCACCGCTGGAGGTAGCAGCATCGTCTGCTTTGGGGTGTCGTTGAGGCCCCCCACCGCGTCCCGCCCAATACCCCGATAGGCACCCCGGCGGAGCGCGGGGAAGACGCTCGACCGGAGCCCGCGACCAGCCGCCTTGGTGCATTCTCGCATGAGGACATGGTCCAAGAATAGTGGTCCAGGGTCAGGGAACGCCTCAAAATTGGAGGGGGGGGAGGCGACGGGGCTCCCAAGGTCCACATGTCCGTCGTCGGCCAGGAGCAAGATGCATCGGTAGGACATGATGTGTTGAATGGGCGTGAAAACCGTTGGGGTGCCATGCTTCCATGTCCGCAGGAGCTTCTCGTTGTAGGCGCCCGCAGTCGCGTACGCGCGGAAGAGGCGCACCAGCTGCCCGTGGTTGTACACGTCCGACCGGTTAAAGATACCCGCCAAGGACCGTGCCACCAGGTCTGGGCCAAACTTGGTATGGCCCACGACCATGTACAGGACCTGCGCGCAGTCGGCAACGCCGCACGCTAGCAGCAAGCCCAGGCCCCCAAAAAAGAACTGGGACTTGTTCGTGCCCGGACATGAATCCATGTGCAGTCGAAGCTTCCGTACGAAGGGAAGCGGGACCCTTGAGCGCTGGGTGGCGCCGAGCGCACCAGGTTGCTCACCGTCTGCCCGACCTCCCCGTGCACCAGCGTCAACATTCGCAGGAGCGTCGTTGGAGACGGCGCCGCTGCGCCGCGCATCGGCCGATTCCCCAACATCTCCATGAGGAAGACCGCTGGCGTCACCAGCCGCTTCACCGTCCACCGCCAAGTCGAGGGTGCCGCCGTCGTGGAGCCGGTGGGCGGCAGCCGCAGCGCCGCCTAGGCGGAGCGCATCGGTCGCCCCGAAGAAACCCGCGTTGGGCCGGGGGCGAGCGCCGCTAGTCGCTTCACCGTCTGCGGCCACGTCGAGGGCGCCGCCGTTGTGAAGCCGGAGAGGGGCTGTCGCCAAGCCGTCGCCGCCTACGCGTGGAGTATGGGCCGCGCCTTCAAAATCCGCAGGGGGGGGGGAGCGGGCGCCGCCGGCAGCCCCACTGTCCTCAGCTACGCCGAAGGCGCCGCCATCGTCGAGCCAGAGAGTGGCCGCCGCCGGGCCGACGCCTCCTCGGCGGAGCTCATCGGTCGCCCGGCCAGAGGCACCGAGGGGGAGCGAGGGAGCGCCACTGGCGGGGCCACCGATCGCCACCAGGGGCAGGGTGCCGTTGCAACCAGGCCTACGAGCGTCCGCTGCAGACAAGTTGGACGCCCTGGAGCCAGGGCCCCGCACAGGGAGGCCCACGCCAGCCGCATACAGCATAAGAAGACCGTCGCTGCCACGCGTACGGTGACTGCCGCTTGGGGAGGCAGCGGGGGTGGCGCCCCCAACGCCCGCGGACGCGTCCTCCATGTCGTCTGTGAAGGCATGTGAGGCACCAAGAGGGGAAGAAAATAGAAAGGAAAGAACGCATGGCACTGATATCGCTGTCAGACACCGCTGCCCAACCGCGCACAGAGCGTCGACCAAAAAAGAAACATGAAGGTAGCCAGCTGTGGTCCGTGTCAGCTCTCTCCTAGTCCTAGCACCCTTATAGCGATGGCGACGTACAGAGAACAATCGTGAAGTCGATACTCGCAGCGCAGAGCGGCACGTGCGGCAGTGCACGGCGGAGCGCGGCGTGGACGATGGGGCGCACGCCTCAAGGGCGAGCGTAGCGCCACGAGCGGCAGTGCCCCGTGGAGCGTGGCGGTGCACGGAGGAGCGCGGCGTAGGCAACCCGGCGCACGTCTCAAAAGCAGCGGGGCAAATGGCAACGAGCCCCCGACTCACGGGAGTCTCCGGCAACCGCGCGCGTGAGCCCGCCAAGTGCGGATCCCGCCAAACAGCAGGGGTGGCGCGAGTTGAGCTGCTGCATCGCGGTGTGTCGTCCGAGATGTAGCCCGCCAATGAACTCTATAATCCGTGCACTTTTCTGGGCTTTGCCTAAAGTCACTGAAATGTGAAAATTCGACTTATGCCTCTGTAATTGCCAATGCGGATCGCCCTCGCTTGCAGAAGGGGCGCCAACGGAGTGATCACGACTCGGCGCATCTGGTGGCGGTCCTATCTCGAAAAAGACGTTCGCGCAAACAATGAGGATCTTTTCGTAAGGCACCACACATCTAACGCAACGGCACTGCAGCGACCTCTGTGCGAGCAACACCTTCCAATTGACCTCCACCCCCAGCACCATCACCCCTTCC
>ENA-ORXT01003854-ORXT01003854.1-marine-metagenome-genome-assembly--contig:-NODE-3854-length-16040-cov-9.840130_pt1 | contig 16040 bp, 12 predicted proteins | sample MGYA00237868_ERZ511482 | MGnify/ENA metagenome assembly ERZ511482 | reverse complement strand
AACAACCCGCCGTCGCTCAACAACCCGCCGTCGTCCAACAACCCGCCGTCGCTCAACAACCCGCCGTCGCCCAACAACCCGCCGTCGCCCAACAACCCGCCGTCGCCCAACAACCCGCCGTCGCCCAACAACCCGCCGTCGCTCAACAACCCGCCGTCGCTCAACAACCCGCCGTTGCCCAGCCCGTCCCAGTTCAGCAGCCTGCGACAGTTGCAGCTCGCCCTGCTGCGGCCGTGGCGCAGCCAAGGGTTGAACCACAGCCTGCGGTTGCTCGGCCGGCGGTTGCTCAGCCGGCGGTTGTTCCGCCGACCCAGACCGTCGTTGCGCCCGCGGTCGTGCCTCGCCCGGCAGCTCCGCCAGTCGTGGCGCAGCCCAGTAAACCAGCGGCAGCCCCTGGCGTAGCTCCAAGTCCTCCCGTGGAACCAGCGGCTGCGAAGGCCCCGGCCATGCGACCCGCTTCAAGTGCCTCCCGGCCCTCACCCCAGGCGCCGCGGGTAACAACTACGCCACCTGCTGCTTCGCCCGCACCAACCATTGTGCCAACCGACGCAGTGGTACCGGAGCGCTATCGCAACGGCCCGCTCGATCCGAATGCCAAGCGTGCGCGTACAGCTGGCGATCCGACGGACACGCCGCGCCCTCGCGTGGCGACTGGACCCGAAGTCACCGAGAAATAGCTGACTGGCATTCGTTCTCGTGCGCCAGGAGAACGGTGCGTCAGCGGAGTTGCGCCTCGACATCAACCTTCACAACCGGGACCCAGCGGTTTCCATTCGGTGTCTGCACCTGCACCAGCCCGCGGCGGCGTCGACCGTTTGACCACAGCGCTGCTGCATCGTGGCGGAGTTCGAAGTCGGAACCGGAACCATTCGCGTCGAGGCTGTCGGAGCGGGCAACACCGTCCACTCTCACATATCGGCGACGACGACTGACCAGCCAGAAGGCGATCATTCCCAACACTGCGGGTGCGCCGACGAAACTGAATCCGAGCAGTGGTAGTTCGAGGTCCGTGAGCGCACGCAGGCCCGGCGGAACAATGGCCGGGGCAAGCCTCTCCCACACGGGAGCGTCTTCGGACTCAGATACATCATCCGAACTCAGCCGGCTACCCGCCGCTTCCACGAAGGCCAACTCGTCCACAAGAACTTCGCTGCCGAGATTCACCACGGTGACAGTCGCGGTCGACGCGGAGGACCCGTTCGTGATGCGGTAGCTCAGCACGTGCATGCCGGCGGCTTCCACGGTGACACGAAGTTGATCGCCTTCGACGGCAACGGTGACACCCGCTGGGACCTCAAGCACCGTCACCTGGAGCGCTTCGCCTTCGTCATTGTCGAGCACTGGCAAGAGCATGGTCGTTCCGTCGAGGATGAACCGGTCATCATTAGCGAGCACGGGAATGTCGACAGCGGCGAGCTCCTCGGGAGACTCCGGCGAGAGAGTTGCCGTTGGGACGGGCGTGGTTGCGGGGGCCGTCGGCCTGGGGGCTGCTGTTGGCTGAGTCGTCGCTGGCGGCGCCGCGGTTGCCGATGGTGTTGCGGTCGGCGTCGATGTTGCGTTTACACGCGGTGCATCAGGTGTCGGGCTGGGGGTCGCAGTGGGCGCCGGCGTGAACGTCGGGGCCGGCGTGGTTCCGCCGGATACAGGCGCGGGAATCGGCGTCGCAGCTTTTCTCTCCGGCTCCTCCGTCGCGATCGGCGTTGCAGTTGATGTTGATGTTGACGTTGGAGATGGCGTCTCAGTCGCAGTTGCTGGGATCGGAGTCGCTGTCGGCGTCGAGGTTGCGAACGGAGCAGTCGTTGGATCGGGTGTCATGGTCGCCGTTGGTGGAAGTGGAGTTGCCGTTGGCGTGGACGTCGCGACAGAAGTGGACGTAGACACCACCGTTGGCGTTGCTGGAACCGCCGTCGGGGTCGAGGTTGGAATTGGCGTGGTGGTCGCGGTTGGTGGCAGCGGAGTCGCTGTTGACGTCGCCAACGGAGTGGACGTCGCCATCAACGTCGCACTGGCTGGAACCGGGGTCGCCGTAGCAGAGGGCGTGGTCGTCGATGTCGGTTCGGGGGTCGAGGTGAACGTCGGTTCAGGAGTTGGCGTGGCGGTGGCGGTGGGTTCCGGCGTGAACGTCGGCGTCGGTGGCACTGGTGTGGCCGTCAAAGTTGCCGTTGGAGGGGGCGGTGTGGGCGTTGGCGTTGCGGTGGAAGTCGGCGCAATCGGTGCCGCCGTGGGGACTACTGCCGTCGGCGTGGACGTCGGCGTGGCAGTTGGCACGGGCGTCGAGGTCGCAGTTGGCGTTGCAGTTGGCGCTGACGTTGCAGTCGGCGTCGGTGTTGGCGTTGCAGTCGGCACTGCCGTCGCAGTCAGCGTCGGCGTCGCAGTCGCAGTCGCAGTCGCAGTCAGCGTTGGCGTCGCAGTCGCAGTCGCAGTCGGCGTAGGCGTCGCAGTCGCAGTCGCAGTCGGCGTGGGCGTCGCAGTCGCAGTCGCAGTTGCAGTCGGCGTCGGCGTCGGCGTTGGCACTGGCGTTGCAGTCGGCACTGGCGTCGCAGTTGGCGTGGATGCAGGAGGGTCTTCAACGTTGACTGACGCTTCGACGAGCAGCCCGGGATTCGTGTCCTCCCCGCTGGAGTACACGCCGCTGACGCTGGTGAGTGTGGGGGCGTCGGTGGCGCTGGTTGGGAATGTGACAGAAAGTTCGCGCGATTCACCGACGCCGAGGTTGTCCATCCGAAACTGCGGTCGAGCTCCGACGTTGACCTGGGTCACTCCGGCACCGGGAGCGAAGGTGACGCCGGGCGGGTAGACCTCATCGATCATCACGTGGTTTGCGGTGTCGGGTCCGAGGTTGGTGACGGTCGTGGTGAAGGTCACGGGGTCGCCTGGATTCACGGTCGTCGCGTCGGCAACTTTGACAGCCGTCAGTTCGTTGACCGGCCACGAGACGCAGATCGCGGCGACGCTCGGATCTCGGGGCGAACCACCGTTGGCCGCCGACAGGTTGATCAGGCCGTCGGAGGTGGTGAAGAAATAGCCGGCCAAATACGCCCTATGCGTTTGATCGACTCGGTCGATCAGATCAAGGCCGCTATGCGGCGTTGCTCCTTCGACCATGAAGTCCATGACACGCTCGCCGACCGCAACTCCGTCGACGATCTCGGACAAATGAAACCTGGTTATGACACTGGTAACGCCTTCCGGCAGCGGGATCTCCCAAGTAAGCGACGGGCCTTCCATCTGCACCTGGTGAACCTCGTCAAAATCCGTGCGGCTGATGGCAGTGCCAGTGGTGAGGATTACAGGGTTTGGTTCGGTGACGAAGACGTCTTCGAAGAATACTTTCTGTTGCGACGCGAAGTATGCGTCCTGACCACCGGTGTTGTAGCAACGCTCGGCTGTCTGGTCGGCTGGTTGGAAGTGAAACGTGACGTCCTGTTCGACCGCGTCGTTCGACGTACCAGTGGCCGTCACGCGGACCGTTATGGGATATGTGCCCCAGTTCAGCTGAACCGAGCCGGGCGACTCAGCGGCCGCTCCGGTGATCAATCCGGTGGTGGCCCCCAGGGTGACGCCGCCGGGCAGGGAGCCGCTGACAATGCTGTAAAAAAGCGTGTCTCCCTGGGTGTCCTGTGCGAAGATTCGCTCGTTCACCGGTTCGCCGAGGCGGTAGTAAAAGTCGGCGCCCTGAGGCATCGACACAATGGGCGGGCTGGTCCAGTCAGAGGGCTGCACGAAAATGTTCGTGGTCTCGGTCCGGGAATTGCCGAGCGGATCAGTTGCGGTGATCTGCACGTTGTTGTAGGTGTTGCCAGCTTCACTGTTGGGCACGATCGTGGTGATGCGCAGATCATTGCCATCGTTGGCCCAACTGAAGAACTGGTCGACGCCGGCCACATCCCAGGTCAGCGGAAAGCCTTCCGGGCTCCAACCGGGCACGACGATATCGACGCTCACGCCGGCCATCGTGGTTAGGTTCGACGGAACGTCCATGCCGATGGGCACGTCAGGAGGGACAGCGGAGGACGGGCGCGCGAACTGAAAAAGCAATCCCGCTGCCAGAAGTGCGACGATTGCTGCGGCGGCCGCTGTCCGAAGTCGATCTCTTTCCACCCCTTCGTATCGGCACAGGTGGAATCACATGAAGGTGCATTCGCTCGCAGTAGGCCGGGCGCCCCATGCGGCTCTCGCGCTCGCAGGGAACAGGCGCGACGATCAGGGCTACAATGGGCCCAACTGGCGGGTGTAGTTCAATGGTAGAACATCAGCTTCCCAAGCTGAATACGCGGGTTCGATTCCCGTCACCCGCTCTGTTGAAAACGACCGCAGACCGGGCCGAAAAGCCCGGTCTGTTGCGATTTTCGGGCCGTGTTGAGAGTGCGCGTCGCTTGCCGTTGGTTGTCGTCGATTCGCGCTGTTGCTCAAAGTCCCGCGGCCCATCCGCGGCCCACTGCTCATTCGACCGAGCATGCCAGCGTCCTGCTCGCCTACATAGGAGGCGGAGCGGACTCGTGCAATCTTGAGAGTACCGAAGGACTTCAGACTGACCACTGGAAGTTCTGGATCAAGAGTCGACTCAGCGTCCTAGTGTGTCGGTGGTGTTCCGGCCAGGAAACAACACCGAGTCCCGAGAATCATCGAGGACGGACGGGCACTGTTCCTATTGAGATTGAAAGCGGTGGAGCACCGACGCCACCTCTCCGACGAACCGCCGTTCACCATCGGACCCGGGACTCAAATGGTCAGTCCAGTACCGATTATGCGCCTTGAAAAGTCGCGCAACCGATGCACTGGTCACATTCGTAACCAACCGATTCTCCGCACCATTGAGATCCGCTGACAACCCAATGAATGACCGCAAGAGCCCTAGGGCAAGCGTCTTACTATAGAACTTGCACTCGACCGTCAGTTCGGATCGAGTGTGACGCGGGTCAACCCGGTTAGACCGACATTCGATCGCTTCCTGGCGTTCGACAACAAGCACGTCACACTCATGGGCCACGTGTGACCTACCGCGGACCATCACACCTACGTGGACCTCCAATTCCAAGCCTTCCTGCGACGTGATTACTGCATAGCAATATGCATGGGTATTCGTATATACGTGCCCAGGGCTAGTTCTGAATATGAACGTTCCAAGTGGGGCCTGGCCGACGCTCTCATATGTGACGACGAAGTTCTCAACGCGTGCAGCGCGAAGAACCAAAGTGAACACGTATGCCTCGTATAGGTCGCATGCCGCGTCTGCTGAGGTCAGGTTTGGGGCGATAGCGTCAGCGAGGTTAGCCTCAATCGCCGAAGCTAGTTCCATAGCGTTACTCACGGCGAAACCTCAGTCCGAAGTTGCTGGATCATTTGGAACAATACCAAAGCGGAGCGTTGTCGACTGTCAATAAAGTCGCTCGCCTCCAACTCGACTGCTCGCTCATCGGCCACGTCTTGAGAGGTCGAGGACCGAAAGACGAGCTTTGAAGGCGGAGCGATCCGTCGTGAAAACGAACCAGGCTCCTTCACTTGGCGGTTCGCGAGTGCCGTCTCTGACTGATCGCTCTCCCTTTCGCTGCGAAAATGATCGACCAATGAGGCTTCAATCGCAACGCCCTGCGACACTACACGTCCCACTGCTTCCAAAAGTAGATCAACGCGTTCGAAGGATGTGAACGGCCGTCGCGTTGTCCTCGACTCGCTTTTCTTTGGCCTTCCGCTCCCAGTCCACTCGGCAGCAGTGACTTGGGCCTCAAAGCCCTCTGCGACAAGGTCAGCAACTTCGTCGGTAACCCATTCCAAGCCGGCTCTTTCAAACGTGTTCACGAGCAACTCGTACAACTCATCTCGCTCGGTGTCATCCACTCGCTCTCCTGACGTTGGGCTGACGAACAGGCAGCAGTCCGGACGCTGCCGAACTCATACTGCACGGATTGTACATTGAGTCACCGGCAACAATAAGAGCTCTCCGAACCCGAGACTTCACCAAATTTGGTGTGTTGCCAAGTCCACCAGTGCGATTCGGCGCTCGGTGTCACAGCAGCGTGCAACTATATGAGCAATAGGCGGCCCAAATGAAGAGTGGAAACCCGTGTTCCGAAAGCTACGAGCCATATCAAATAGATCTCAGCATGCAACTGAACCTGAGAACAATCACACGATGCTAAATGGGTCGAAACGGCACGAGGTCGCTGGCGAGAGCTTCTATCAAGACGCTCTCTCTGCGATTTGCGGTGGCCGTTGGCCGGATGGGCACCAGCGTCATGCCGTAGCCACGCTAGTGCCGGAGCCGGAGAACAAGCATGACAAGAATGCCGTCGCTGTGCATATTCACCGAAGACAGGTCGGACACCTCCCCAAGGCCCAAGCAGCGCGTCTACAAAAGCCGCTCATGACTCTTAGGCGATCTCAGGGAAAGCCGGTTGGGTGCCGCGCGCTCATTGTCGGTGGCTGGGACCGCGGACGTGACGATCAAGGACACTTTGGCGTGAAGTTGTTCTTTGACGAGAGCGAAGTCTCGTGAACTCGATGAGATCGCGCCGCGAAGCTGCGGCTCCACATCACGGGAAGAGCCTGGCTACTCATATTGGAGTATCGAGTGCCTGAGGCATCCCCAGTAATTGGTCGAGTTCTCGGAACGGAAGACGCGACGCCGCTCGAGTTCTGGGTGGCCATCGCTCCGGGTCACAATCTCCAACTCGACGATGTTGTTGCATTAGATCGCGTGTTGGCGACAGGTGAGATGATCACGCACTACGGCATCGTCGGCCAAGTTCGCGCCCGCCACGAAGGTGCGCGTTTCGACAGCGATGTATTCCTGATCTCAGACGGGATTCTCCCGGCCGAGGTGAGCGAAGCAGCGATGGTGCAGCTGACCCGGGTGGTTCCCGAGACGTTCGTTCCTCCGCTGCCCGGAAGCGAAGTGCGGAAAGCCACCGACGAAGAGCGCGACGCGGCGCTCGATTTCACCGACGTCGAGCGGCGTCTTCCCGCAGGTCTCAGTCGCGACAACGACCCGATCTATCTCGACCTCGACTTTTTGGATGGAACAAAGGGTGCTCACATCAACATCAGCGGCATTTCGGGCGTCGCGACCAAAACCAGCTACGCGACCTTTCTGCTTTACTCGCTGTTTCGCAGCGGCGTTCTCGCTGAGAAGGCGACCAACACCAAGGGGTTGATCTTCAACGTCAAAGGCGAAGACCTGCTCTTCCTCGACTACCCAAACACCAAGATGGACGAGAGTGCCCGCGCGCGGTACAGCCACCTTGGCCTCGAGCCAGGTCCCTTTACAGGCGTCGGTGTTGTTGCCCCGCCACGACCTGGCGATCCGAACGCCACACCCATGACAGGTGCCCGTATCACTGGAGTGAGGCCGTACTTCTGGACGCTTGCCCAGTTCTGCGAGCAGGGGCTCCTACCATTCTTGTTTGCCGATGCTGAAGATGAACGTCAGCAATACACGATCGTCGTCCGGTCGGTTACCGACCGTTTGCGAGAGTGTGCGCGAAATGGAGACACGAGCGATGGCGCTGTCCGGATAGAGGGCACGACGGTAAGGACCTTCCGGGCCCTCGTTGATGCAATTGAGTCGAAGCTGATTCCGCACGACCCAGAAGACCATCCGGACCCTCGGTGGAGCGGTCGGGCGATCGGCGGAGGAACCATCAACGCCTTCGTGCGTCGACTCGCCAGCGCTGAGCGCCATCTTGCACACCTGATCCGAGCCGACATGAACGATCCCACCGGCCACTCGTTGGACTTGGATGCCAACCAGTTGACCGTTGTCGATATCCACCAGCTTCACGACCGAGCCAAGCGATTCGTCGTCGGTGTTGTGCTGAGACAATCGTTCGAGATGAAAGAAGCCAGTGGCACGGCAGAGCCCCTTCAATTCATCGTTCTCGATGAACTGAACAAATACGCACCTCGCGACAGCTCGAGTCCAATCAAGGAAATCCTTCTCGACGTCGCCGAACGTGGTCGCAGCCTCGGCATCATCCTGATCGGCGCCCAGCAGACAGCAAGCGAAGTCGAGAGAAGGGTCGTGGCGAATAGCGCGATTCGAGTTGTCGGCCGCCTAGACACTGCCGAAGCCGGCCGCGATCAATACGGCTTTCTACCGGGGGTGCAGCGCCAACGCGCAACAATCCTGAAACCGGGTTCGATGTACCTGAGTCAACCACGGCTGCCCGTACCGTTGCTCGTTGAGTTCCCTTTTCCAGCCTGGGCAACCCGCTCGTCAGAAGCAGATTTGCTCGGTGGCGACCCTTCTGGATCAGCCGCTGGTCCAGACGATCCATTCGAGGGTGTGTAGCCGGTGAAGCTTCTGCATACCAGCGACTGGCATGTCGGCAAGACAATTCGCGGGCACAGCCGAGCCCACGAACATCGTGCCGTGTTGTCCGAGATCGTCGGAATCGCAGTGGACCATGACGTAGACCTGATCATCGTTGCGGGCGATCTGTTCGAGACGGCCGCACCGACAGCGGAGGCTGAGAAGATCGTCTATAAAGCGCTTCTTGAGCTGTCCCAAACCGGTGCAACGCTTGCTGTTATCAGCGGCAATCATGACAACGCCCGCCGACTCGACGCTGTCGCTCCGGTGCTCGAGGCCATTGGCGATGTCCATGTGCTCACGCAAGCGCGACGCCCTGATGAAGGCGGCGTGCATCGCTTCACCGCTCACTCAGGCGAAGACGTCGTGTTGGCCATGCTCCCGTTTGTGTCAAAGCGGGGGATCGTGCGGGCTGCGGACCTATGGGACAACCAAGCATTCGAGAGTTCACAGAAGTACAGCGAGCGCGTCACGCAGATGCTCGGACTACTGGCCGCGGAGTTCGCGACCGATGCCATCAACCTGCTGACTGCCCACACCTTCGTACATGGCGGAACGATGGGCGGGGGCGAACGCCAGGCGCACTTCATCGAGGACTACGCCATCAGCGCACCGTCGTTACCTGTCACGGCGAACTACATCGCTCTCGGGCACGTTCATCGACCTCAGAAGATCAGCGCAGGCTCACCAACGCACTATTGCGGGTCGCCCTTACAAATGGACTTCGGCGAGCAGGACCAGCAAAAGCAGGTCAACCTCGTCGACCTGAAGCCAGGAGCGCCAGGTTCAGTCACTCCAGTCGAACTGGCAACCGGTTGGCCGTTGCGGACACTAACCGGCACATTCGACGAACTCGAAGCATTAGCGAAGGAGCTCGAAGACGAGGTGTGGGTCCGCGTCAAGGTGAATGAAGCGCGTCAAGCCGGCATTGGTGATCGGATACGCGACATCGTCGGGAAACAGGTTGTCGACGTGCAGGTGATCGGCGAGACCGATCGCCCGAAGCGCACCGTCGTCAGCGGTCGGATTGGCAAGGCACCCACCGATTTATTCGCCGAGTTCCTCGCCGAGGAGGGAATTGACGATCCTCGCGTCGGAGCCGCCTTTCGAGCATTGCTTGATGATGAACACGATGAAATGGCCGGCCGATGAGGCCGCTCCGGTTGCACATGCTGGGTTTCGGCACGTTCCGAGAGGAGACCGAGATCAACTTCGCCGATTTGGAACTGTTTGCTCTGGTCGGTGGCACAGGCTCGGGAAAGTCGACGGTCATCGATGCAATCACGTTTGCTTTGTTTGGTCGAATTGCTCGGCTCGACGCTGGCTCGGTAGCACCGGTGATCAATGCACTCAGCATCGAAGCTCGCATTGTCTTCGAGTTCGAGGTCTCCGGGACGAACTACACCGCAGCCAGAATTGTCCGACGGAAAGGACCCGGCGCAACAACGACAGAAGCTCGTCTCGAATCAGACGGCGAGGTGCTGGCCGAGGGTCCCAAAGAGTTGAGTGCGAGTGTCGAGCATCTGCTTGGTCTGAACTTCGACCGGTTCAATCGCGTCGTCGTGTTGCCCCAAGGCAAGTTTGCGGCCTTCTTGCACGACAAGCCATCGGCTCGTCAACAGCTAATGAGGCAGCTTCTCGACATGGGAATCTATGAGCGGCTTGGACGGCGGGCTCGATCGATAACGACAGAGGCCGCGGCACAGCTCGAGGTGCTGCGACCAAGACTCGAAACTGGCCGGATCAGCGACGAGGCATTTGCGGCGCTTGAGAAGGACCGCGATGCTGTCGCTGCGATAAAGGTCGCACTAGCCAATTTGCTGACAGCTCGCAACAACTCGATCGCGGCCCAAGTTGAAGCGGCAAGGATCTCGCATGACCTTGGCGTACTAGTAATGGCAGTCGCTGATCTCGACATTCCGGCAGAAGTAGTCAAGCTCGGCGACGAACTCGCCCAAGCCAATGCGGTGCAGGAGGCTGCAGCGCATGACTTGGGGCTGGCCGAGGAAGCCGTTGAAAGAGCAGTCCTGGCATTTGAGGCCGGTCCTGATCTGGGTGAATGTCGGCGCCTACTCAAGGTCCACGACGAGTTCGCTGCTGCAACGGTTAGCACCGAGACGCTAGCCGTCACGCTTGAAGCCGCCGCGGAATCGCGCGACAAATCAGCAGCTCGTCTTGTCGAACTCGAAGCGCATCTCACCGAGACAGACGACCGAGTAGCCGAGGCCGAGGTCGCCGAGAGGAAGGCCCTCGCAGCGCTCGCGGATGGTCCATCGCGAACGGACCTTGACAAGGCTTACGCGGCCTTGGAGGCCCTCGAAATTGTGGAAGTCGAGTTGGAGCCAGCAGAGAGAGCAGTTGATACGGCGGTTGAACAGGTCGCCACCACGGCAATCAAGCTTCAAGCAGCAGAGGAGCAGGCGAGCGAGGCTGTCGCTGAGGTACGTCGCATCGAGCAACAAAACCATGCGCATGTGTTGGTCGGGTCGCTGGTCCAGGGCTCCGCGTGCCCAGTTTGCCAACAGACAGTGGACGAGATCCCCAGTCTTGAGTCGGTCAGCGAACTCGAAACAGCAATAGCGGCTCAGGCCAAGGCCGAACATCAACTCGAAAAGGCGCGCGCTGCTACCGGCAAGGCCGAGAGACAGCAAGCTACTCATGACGCTCAGCTCGCAGAGGTGAAAGCAAGGCTAAAGGCTGCTCGTAAGGTGGCAAGTTCCGTCCTTCCGGCTAGCGAGCTCAAAGCGCAGATGGTTGAAATCGATCACCTGGAGAACGCTGCGAAGGACGCAACATCCAAGCGTGAAGAGGCGTCGGTCGCATCGCGAGCCTTGCGGGCCTCCGATGATTTGCGGATCGCTCGGACGGACGGGAGCGATATGGCCTCCCTTCACACCCGGACCGAAGAGCAGCTGAAGGCTGCGCAGGGTGCAGCTACGGACTTAGAGAAGCAGCTCGACGGCAAACCATCGAAGTCCGAGTTGACCACGATGATCGCAGATGCCGAGCAACGCGAATCAAGTCGAGTCCAGGCGATTGCAGCGGCAAAGCTCGCAGCTGAGACCAACGTTGCGGCGACGCAGGGGGTTGCCGCAGTAGGAGAATCAGATCGCGCATTGCGACAGAAGTTCACGTCAACGTGGGCTGCCTTCGTCGGCATAGACCCACCGGAGCCCGAGGGCGCATCGCTCCTCGACGATTGGAAGGCTTTCGTCGGTTGGGCCGCCACACAGCAGGCACCCTTGGAGACCGAACTCGAGAAGGCGACACAAGGCAGCCACGTTGCCGCAGCCCAGGTCGCCGAAGACGACAAAGCGATTCGGAAGCTGACGGGCGAGCTAGACGGCGCCGATGAGCTCGAGATCGATGAGCTGGAAAGCTTCGTGGTCCAGCTTTCGGCTGAGAGGGGGTCAGCGTTCACGGCGGCGCAAACCCGCCGAAAGGAACTCGAAGAAGACGTCGCCCAGGTAAAGAAGCTTGAAGAGTCGCAACAGGTTCACGGCATTCTCGGAAACCGTCTGTTGAAGTCGAGCGGCTTTGAGCAATGGATGATGGAAGAGGTCATCCAAGCCTTGGTGGGAAGAGCTAGCGAGCGACTGTACGAACTCTCGAACGGTCAGTATTCAATCGAATCCGACGAGATGGACTTCGAGGTTCGCGACCATCGAAACGGTGACGAGTTGCGTGATGCCCGCACGCTGTCTGGTGGGGAGACCTTCCTGGCCTCGCTTGCACTTGCGCTGGCGTTGGCCGACAGCCTGCATGCAATGGCACCAGCAGGTACCCCGCCGCTCGAGTCGCTGTTTCTTGACGAGGGGTTTGGCACGCTCGACGCCGAGACACTTGATGTTGTTGCGGCCGCAATCGAGGAACTCGGAGCCAGCGGGCGCATGGTCGGAATCATCACTCACATCACAGAACTAGCCGAGCGGATGCCTGTCCGGTTCGAAGTCACAAAGGAAGCCGCGACGTCAGTCGCCACAAGGGTCGAAAGATGAAGTTCTCGGTCGAGACGTGGGCGCCCGAATACGGAATCGCCGCCGATGATGCACAGATGGAGGACTCGACTGACGCCGTGGTTGTCGACATTGAGGCCTCAGTCGACGAATGGGCGCCGCTCGACCCGATACCGGCCGAAATGCCGAGTACGATCATGTTCATTGACGGGGTCCGGCGGATCGACGCGCGCGTATGGATCACCGATGAGGACACGGTGCGCCTAGGCGTCTGTGCGACGGTTGCAGCGGGGTCAGTCTTGTGTACCGATACTTCAGCGACCGTTATCGAGGCTCAGGTAGTACGCGGCCTGTTCACCGGCCCGACCGACGCAGCGGCAGACATCGACACGCGCCACGGCAGTTATCGATACTTCGCCTGCGAGGGCAACGATCCCGATGATCTATACCTGGGCATCCACAACGAGATGACCAGGCTCGAGACAGGTCTCGGCGTAGCGCCTGAGTGCGAGCTCGTCGTGTTTGACGGACCACTGCGTGGCCGCAACGATCCGAACGGTGTGGGCTACGTGAAGACCCAACACGTGCAGTACTTGCCGGAAGAACTTCAACCAGTGCTTGCTCGCCTGGAGGCTGGCCAACGAACGCCGCTCTTCCATCTCGGAGGCCGCGCTGGCAGCCGGTATAGCTGGTACACGAGGCTGCCGATCGAACGCACCCAACCATGGGCTGGCATCGTCCGCTGCGAGGTGCCTGCCTCCGGTTCCGTCGCCGACGCAATCGAGCGAGCTCACCAAGTCACAGCACTTCTCCCCCGCTACGCCAGCGAGCCCCACAAAGACGGTCGCGCACCCCAGAACCTCTACCCGATCGCGGGCCTCGAAAACGAACTCCGCCGTCGACTCGGCGACCAATACCTGATGGAACGAGCGCTGAGAATGGCGGCAGCGTGACGAAGCTAGCCATCGTTGACGAGGCAGAGAAATTCTTGGGCGATCGACAGACTCGCACGCCAGCAACAGATCGAAACAACAAACACGGAGGCAGAACCAGTGACAATTTGTGAGGCAATAGCGAAGAGACGGCTACTGCGGTTTTCATACGGAGGCCATGAGCGAGAGGTGGTGCCTGCCGCCTACGGCCCTCATAAGACGACAGGAAACTTCGTCCTCCGCGCGTACCAGGTCGGCGGTACAAGTAGTTCTCGAGTTCCACCGTTCTGGAGCCTCTTCGAGGAGGCCGAAATGTCGGACCTGACTATGAGCGATCAGACCTTCCCTGAGAACCCAGACCGCTATGACCCGGACGATGCCCACATAGATGTTGTCTGCTGCCTTGACGCGAATTGAGTCGATGGCCACATGAAAATACTCACCTTTCAGGTACGGCACTATCGGTGCCTACGCGACGTCACCATCGAGATGGACAACTACACGGCGCTCGTCGGACCAAATGGGTCGGGGAAATCATCTGCGCTGTATGCGTTGGACTGGTTCTTCAACGGAACCCCGATGAACCCAGAAGACTTTCATGAGACGTCGACGGGCGATTGCCCGAAAGACGCCGGAGATCGCGAGATTGAAGTCGAAGTGACGTTTGGAGAGCTCGACAACGAAGACAGGCGCATTCTCGGTCGCTACGGCCGGGGTGAGACTGTGCAGATCCGCAGAATATGGAGTGAAAGGAGCGGGCAGGACAAAATGATAGGGAATTCCCGGCAGGGCCCGGGATTCGCCGACTTGCGAGCGGAATCGTACATCGGCCCGATCCGCACGGGCTACAAGGCACTTCGCGAGAGGTTTCCCGAGCTTGCCGATGTGACGAAAAAGGAAGACATCCTCGAGCAATTGACTCGTTGGGAGAGCCAAGCGGAAAATGCCGACCAGCTTGAACCGGTGGCCGCAGACGATGCGTCTCATCTATTCGGCTTCAACGGTGAGAACGTGCTTTCTAAGCGCATTCGGCTAGTGCTCATACCTGCAGCGGCAGACATATCAGATCACACTTCGGTGACCGGTAAGACCTCCGCCGCTACGAAGCTGATAGGGACTCTTCTGTCAGAAGCCGTGCGTTCGGCGAAGTCCAGTTGGGAAGCACAACATGCGACCGAGCTTCAGCAGCTTTCGGATTCGATCAGTGCTGAAGTTAGGGCTTCAACTGAAGCACAGGCGAGTCGGGTAAACGGCATCTTCGGGGCACTTGTGCCGAATGCGGCGGTTGAGTTCGTTCCCCAGCTGCCTGAATGGGTGATCAAGGGAGAACCGTCCGTGCAGACTGATGTGCTGATCGGAGACGAGCGAAAGGATGTGGCGCGCCAAGGCCACGGTGTCCAACGGGCCGTGATCATGGCAATGCTCCAGGCGCTCGTCCCGGATGAGCAATCCGTCAAGGCGGACGCTCGGGGAGATGATGATGACGAAACCCTTCAAGCAGAGCTTGCTCGGCTCCCAGCTCTTGTTATCTGCATTGAGGAACCTGAGATCTATCAACACCCCGTGCGATCCCGGCATTTCGCGCGAATCTTGGCTCAATGGGCTAGCCGGGCTCGGTCTCAGGTTGTTCTCGCCACCCATAGCCCGTACTTCGTGTTGCCGGCTCAGGTTCAATCGCTTCGACGCTTCTGCCTAAAAGCGGGAGCATCAGAGGTGTCAAGCGCTCAGCTCGATCTGATTGCCCAAGGCACAGGCATTGATCAGACCAGAATCGAGCGGGCGATCGAGAAGGAAATTCCACACACTTTCTCAGAAGGGTTCTTTGCAGAGGCGGTTGTCTTTGTAGAAGGGGATACCGATCGGGTCGTGATCGAGACTCTGGCCGACAGACTCCAATGTCCGTTGGACGCTGACGGAATTGCGGTGCTGGCGGCTGGGGGCAAGACCAACCTGCGACTTCCATACGAGCTGTTGACCGAAATCGGCGTTCCTGTCTTTGTCGTAGCGGACGCGGACGCTCTCGGCGCTCAGAGGAAGTACCCGGAGGATGAAGAACGGCGCAACAGTGCCTCAGCGAGTCACAAGAGTCAGACCGAAGGACTGCTTTCATGGCTGGATGTAGAGAGCGAGGGGCAAAGAATGCAGTGGGGCGACCCGACCAATGTGACTGACCGCTGGGCCATTCTCCATGATGACCTGGAGTCTGAACTTGCTGGGTGGTCTAGTTTCGTTGAAAAGCTGACTGCCAACGACGGCGAACTGCGCTCAAAGCGTGTTGCTGACTTACGTTCTGCCACGGCCGATGCAGACATTGACCTGTTGCCGGAAACGCTCAGGAACTTGGTATCGGCTATCTCAGAGTTTGGCAAGGTCAGCTGAACCGAGCGGACTGACCGATGATGCGCCCTGGGCGAGCCCGGTGCGCTAACCCAACACTGCTAGTGCGTGTTTGCAGCGGCCCCATAGTTGGGCGGCGAAGCCATTGAATGAGAGCAGTTGGTTCGGATAGGAGTACGCACCCGGCCCGGAGGTGATGGCCACACAGGTCGCGTCGAGCATGCGTTCCTGGTCGAGCCGTTTGAAGGCGGTTGCGTAGCGTTCGGCATAGCTCATCCCGTCGAAAACGGGGTCGACCTTCATGCCTGGCGGTATCGCCTTGCTGCCCAAGAGTTCTTTGGACGCGGTGGTCTTGTCGGTCTCCTCGACGACCATGAGGTAGCCGACCCAAGGCCGCATCTCAGAGATGAGAAGACCGCGTTCGTGAGACTTCCATACGTCTGCCGCCTGGCCGATCGCTTCCTCGACCCGGTTGTTAAAATTGTTGGCAAGACTCGATCCCTG
>ENA-ORXT01003853-ORXT01003853.1-marine-metagenome-genome-assembly--contig:-NODE-3853-length-16046-cov-9.250673_pt1 | contig 16046 bp, 25 predicted proteins | sample MGYA00237868_ERZ511482 | MGnify/ENA metagenome assembly ERZ511482 | reverse complement strand
GCCGCACTCCCGACGACCCTTTCTCTGTATGGTTCGTACCCAATGAACCCCAACACGCCCGCGGATCGGGTCCAGAAAATAGAGCTGCGCTGGGCGGCTCTGGCCATTCGCCAAGAAAGCAAGGCCGGCGACATGGAGACGTCGCCGACGGACACCCAAGGGACGGCACCAGAGGCCGCCCTGACACTTGCGTCTTTTGCGGGCGGCGTGAACAACTGCGACAGCGACTCGGACACGCCGTTCTCGCCGTCGAACGCGACGCGGCCGGCGACAGCGGGCAGAGGCAAGCGGCCGGCAGCGGCCGGCCTGGCATCTTCAAGTACCTCCAAGGTCGGGCGCTGGAAGCCGGTGCCGGCGGCTGCGTTCATGGTGGCCGCGGCGGCAGCCACCGGCTCGGCCGAAGGCACGACTGCGGGCGTGACGATCGCCCCTCGAGAGACATCCGGGTACCGCGGAGCCTTCGTGACGTGGCCCAGTCACTTTTTCCCTGACCATTTCGAGGCCGCAAGACCCTGTGCAAGGGTGGCTGTTGCGCCAAACGAGTGCAGAGGATGGGGGTGCGCGTCAAGCGTGAGCCGCAGCGTCCAAGTAAAAGTTTCGTTGCACGTCCCGGGGGGAGGCAGCCTCTATCAAAATCCGGGCTGCTGGGTCGCCGGGAGGGGGGGACGGGGTATGCCGACGTCGGGACATGAGGTAAGTCTCTTTCTCGACCGCCGCGCACTGTGCGCTTTTGTGTTTGGGGGAATAGTGTAAGAGCGGGAAGAAAACATAGCGCCAGAGGCACGAGCGAGCAAGAAAGCTTGAGGCCGGAGATGGAGCCCTCCTCAGCTCAATACACGAACGGCGCTGTGTTCTCGTGCGACACCCGCTTCTTTGTGCACGGCAATCAGCGCTCAGACTGTCCGTGCTCACGAGACGTACCGTATAGCAGCTTCAGCAGACATTTCGGGTCCTAATGCTGAGCATGACGGGTACAGTGCTGTGTGGACCTCGTGCAATATTTCTGGGCGACTTCTCAGGCTTGCCTGTTCAAACTAATTGTGGAGAGAGCCCGCGGAGGGATCGGCAAGAGCGATCCGAGCTCTGATTGGCCGAACTGAGCGTCTCACAGGATTGTTCTCTGATGCGGCCTCTTCAGAGCCCCAGCTTCGAGCCATTTGCTCTACCAGACAGCAAGGATGGTCGCATCTCAGCGGCGCTTTGATTTGCAGACCTGAAAGCTTCTGCTCACACTTGCGATACTCTCTCCTGGCTGCCGCATGAGGATTCTCTTGTCTTACTCTCCGAGCTTGGGTGGAATCGCCCACATGCTTATGGCTTTCGAGTATGGGTGCCGACATTTAGATACTCATGGGTATACTCAATCATCAAATACCAATGGTAGGGCCTGCTGAGAACGTCACGTGAGATCACAAACCGGCCTACCAGACGCGGTGGTCAAGGCATCACCACGCTCGCATGGGAGTGGAGCGCTGTGGTGCCACTGATTTTGAACGGTAAAGCCAGGCCACACGCCATATGCGACAGCAGGACGCGGGTCGCTGCTGCTTCGCAACTTCGCTCTCTGTCTTCTTCGTTCAGTTCCGTCACCACTAATCCAGACCACCCCCCCAGCCCACCAAAGTTTGCTCCTGGACTATCCTTGCCGCTCTTCGAGAGACAAAATGGCTGTCAATCTCGCAGGCAGAAGGGCTTGTTCTGATGGCGAGGAGGAGCGGACAACGGCGTGTTTCCGGCTCACGGATGGCGACGTCGGTCGTCCGGGCTCGGGCTCTGCTGGTGGTGACGAGGTGCCTCCTGCTCCTGCAACGGGCACTGACTCTGCGGCCAAGGGCAAGCAGCACCGACGCCGCTTGAAGGATACGCACGCCCTCCGCGTCGTGCGCGGTACCCGCGCAGCCAAGGACTACGTGGCTCCACGTGGTAAAATAATGGAGCCCCTCGAGAAGGCTGCGGCCATTTTCAACGACCACCCTCAGGCGCGTTTTGTTGTGACCGTAAAGGTGCTAAGCGACGGGTTCAAGCTTTTAAAGTACCGGTACCTGAGCGAGGAAAAAAAAGATGCGGAGAGCACCGGATTTGAGCAGGAGGTGACGGAGCTGGACACCCTCCTGTGCGACGTTGTGCCGGCCGCCGTTGACTACGACAAAAAGTTGTCCAAAGACCGCGAGGAGGCCACCAGACTAGAGGAGAAGCTGGTTGCCGAGGGCGAGTCGATTTGGCGAATGGCGATGGAGTGGCGCCAAAAGAGGCTCAGGTCGGGGGGGAGTGAGGACCGTGAGGGAGTTTCTGGTGGACAGGCGGCATCTGGGTCCCCGATCATGGCAACGTCCGTCGCTACCTGTCGGAGACGGAGGCGCGTCGAGACGAGAGACGAAGATGATGTGGTGGTCGCCCTGCCGCAGAACGAGAAGCGGCGGGACGCAATGGCTTTGGAGCAGTTGGAACCCGCTGAGCGGCGTCTAGAGCAAGAGCTTCAGTTCCATCAAGAGGAGACTGCGCGCCGCGACCGCATTGACACCGAGCACCGCGAGGAGAGGGCCGCGCACCTACCTCTTGCTGAAACTCTCTTGCGCAAGCTGGGGTGATTCGATTGTTTGCCTTGCGTTTTCCCGCGCGACTGCCTTCTCTTTTCGTGTATATTCGACTTCCCTTGTATCTTGTGCCAGGTGTTGAGAAGTAGTGACGTGAGTTTAGAAAACAGCATTATCGGAAACGCGCGCTGAGTACAATCAAAGGCAACGCTCGTCGCGACCTGCACCCAGCGGGATGTGTGCACCCCTAATTCTCTTGCTGTGTCAGAGGGCGCCGCAGCCGCCGACGCGGCGGCGGACGCGGTTGAGGCCACCGAATCGATTTCCGAGGCGACGGTGGCGGCGGCGGCGGCGGAGGCGGCGGCAGCACCCCCTGCGGGCGCCCCTCGCCGGCACCCGGCCGCTCCCGCCGCGTGCGCGCCTCGGTCATTGCCGGAGCTTCCGGCGCCGACAATGAGGCAACGGCATTCGAGGGCGGCCACCGTCTCTTCTATGCCATGTCACCCGCCGGCGCCACCGCCCTCAGGAACGCGGGCGACACGCAGCGGGTGTCGCTCTACGATTCGGCCGATGGCACCGGCGGCGGCGGCGCCGCCCGCAGCCCGACTGTGCTGTCGACGACCAGCGGCGCGTCTCGCACGCCCCAGTGGTTGCCCCTCCCGCAGCGGCGGGCGGGTACGCCGCAGCCGCTCGCGGCGCCGACCACCGAAAGTGAAGGGGAGCTCGTTCTCCTTCTCGAAGACGTGGCCGACGACGGCGTGGACGCGGGCAATGTCAGAGGCGGCGCGTGTGACCGAGCCGACGGGTGCGCCGAGGCGGTCGGCCGCGTGTCGCTTCGCGGAGCGATGGGCGCGACGCCGCACAAGATCGTGCTCGCGTCGGCCACAGCGCCGCGCCGATTGCGGGTTTTCGCCTGTTTTTGGGGCCGAGCGCACTGTGCAGTGGCTTCCGGCGGCGGCCACCTGTGCATGATCGGCACAAACCCTCTGTCGGGGCGGGAGGAGCTGGTGGTCTTAGAGTGGTGACTTAGGCCCAACGAGCGGCCGACATCGGCGGTCACCATCGCCGCTGCTGGCGCGGCCTCCTACCGTGACGCTGTTTTGTCCAATTCGGAGACGCCGGCGGTCGAGTGCTTTAGGTCCGCAGAAGGCCGCCGGCTGCCCTTCCTTACTACCCCGCGCGGCGGCTGCGGCGGCGGCAGCAGCGACGGCGACAGCTGCGAAGGCGGTCGCGACGAAGGCAGCCGCAGAGGGCGGTGCTTGGGTGGAAGCGGGCGCGCTCGACCGGACGGCGGCGATGCGTACGGGCGGGCGCGCCAAGGCCGCGGCGAGGACATCCAGGCGGCGGGAGCGTCTGACTCGAGCCACCGTCGGCGTGTGACTGTTTGGGCGCTCCCTACCAGCCTCCCCGGGGCAGAAAGGCGTAGATGGATACACGCGCACGTTCGTGGTGGGAGGACCGCGCGCAGTTGCTGGCGTTGGCAGCGCAGCCGCTGCGGGGGTGGGCCCCCCTGCTAGTCCCAGGCGGAGGCAGGGTGGTCGACGGCACGACCTCCACGTACTGTTGGGCTCTTCACCGGGAGGCTGGCCGCGCCGCGGGGCGCGTCGGGTGTCGACGGCCACCCCGCTGCTCACGCGCCGGCGGCGCCCGGCGGCTGCGGCACGCACGACCAGAAAAGGCGGCGCACCGTGCACGTCGCGCCGTCACTCGCAGCTGAGAGTCTTCTCTGAGGCCATAAATATTGAAAAGGAACGCAGTCATGCGAGCCGCAAGTCGTGGTCACCGACTCGTGCCTTGCCGCAATTGCTCCACCCGAGCGCCCACACGCAGGTTCCCCCCCCTCCCCCCCCACTCCACTCTCTCACCGTCGGCAACACGGATCGCACGCGCTGTCCACGCGCATCTCTCGCCCACCTTGTCCTCCCACGTGATGGATTCGGCGTGCAAGCCAAAAAAGCCCGCGTCGCCGGCATGAGCCGCGCGTCCGCGACACAGACGGCCGCCGCTGGCCCTACGAGCGGTGCGTAGCACGCTTCGCCGGTCACTGACTCTCGTGCCACCTCCAGCTGCACACGAATTGGGTGGATGCGGTCCGTGCCGAGCGCAACGACCACCGCGTTTGCGGCGGGGTGGCCCGCCGATGGCGCCGGCTCGTAAAAGAGGACGGTGAGGCTGGCAGGCACCCATGCGGTGCTCCACCTTTTGCGTTGAGAGGGGGAAAGGAGCGGGCGGGCGCGCCGCCGCCACCGCCACCGCCGTCACTGCCAACCGGTTCTCTTGGCCGGAGCGCAAAGGAGGGGGCGGGTGGCGGAAGCGGCCGCTACACACCGCCAACCACCGCTTCCCAGGCGGAGAAAGCTGCGGCATTCGACGCTGCATCGTCGCGCTCGCCTCCCCTCCCGCCGTCCCGCGCCACCGCCCCCTCCCCGTCGCCCTGGTGCTGGTGCCACGGCAACAGCAGCATGCGTACCGCGGCGACAATCCCCACCCCCGCCGACCCCTTATACCAGTGCCGGTGGTCGCCCATCCGCAGGCGAGCGGTCCTGAACAAGTGGTTCGTCTTGGAGAGCGCCTATGGCCGCAGCAGGCAGCCGAGCGTGGCCGCGCCCCCGGGGGGGATGCTGAACAGCACCACCCCCGACGTGCCAAGATCAATCCGACCACCGTGCCACAGGGGCTGCAGGCGCCACCGTGGCGCACCCTGCCCCAGAACAGACTCCGCCCCGTCTGTTCCACCGCCTGGTCCCACGTCAGAGTTGGTTTCTGCAGCAGAGACGGCGACTGTGGTTGCGGATTTGAGGAGCACCCGCGTCGCCGCGAGCATGTCAGCCACCGTGTTGCTCACCGGCAGTACGGTCGGCACCCTCCCCGCCTTGTCGACGTCGACAATCCCGGCGGTCACAGGCACCCCGGGCAGCAACTCGACGGACACGGCGGGAATGGAGCACTACTTGGAGGACTCGTTCAGGCGCACGAACAGGTTCACGGAGGGTGTTGGTGGTCGCCCATCCGCGCCGCCGTCGCTGCCTCCGCTGCCGCCGCCAGGTGGCCAACGGCAGCGGCGGCGGCGGTCACCGCTGCCGCCGACGCGGGACGATAGCGAAGGGCCATCGTCACGGCGAGCGTGCCGACGGTCGTGCCCGTGTCGAGGCGCGTCTGCCGTGGTGGCGGCGGAAGAGGCGGCGGCGGCGGCGGCGGCGGCGGTGGGGAGCGCCCCGGCCCCGCAGCCACCGTCGCCGACAGCGACAGCGGCGGCTTTGCGGCGCGCCTACACCGAAACAAAGGCGAGCGGTTGCCCATGACGGCGGCCAACACGTGGCCGTCCGGCGCGACGGCAATGAGCGACGACAGGCGGAGCGTCGGGTCCCCGACCGGCGCGCCGCCGCCGCCACCGCCACCGTTGCCGCGGGCAGGTGCCTCTTCGGCAGCCGCCGCCGCGCCCCGCGCGCTCAAAAAGCGCACCAGTGAGGTCGAAGAGCGGTCCGCCGACGACGTGACGTACAAAATCTTCACCCCCACAGCTGACGGCTAGCGCCACTTGTGGAAGCCCCACCGACGAGGTTGATTCCTCCACCCACGTGATCTGTCATAAGAGGTATAGTGACGTGATAACAGAAGAGGGGGGATTTCCAGCGCGGCCAGAATGGGCAAAAGCTCAGGCAAAGTGAGATGCAGGCTTGAAACTCGCATGGCACGAGCCCATTCAGTAATCACAACGCAACATTCACAAATTCCCAGACAGGATAGTCCCGGGAAGCTCCGCGACGCATCGTGTAATAGGGAAGCAAAAGGAACGCTGGAAGCCAAGAAAGGATCCAAGCGTTCCGTGCACACGCAGCGGCGTCGCCGTAATGGCCGCAACCACTACGTTAGGTGCCTGCCCCCCCGCCGGTGCCATCGGCGTTGCTGCCTGCATCCAACTTAACAGGTACCGGCGGCACGCCGACCCCATCACTGACCCCTTCTGCAGCGCTGGCTTTTCCTCCGTCATCAGCTGAGTCGGCAGCGACACCACCAGTGCCTCCCTCCTGAAGCCCCAGGTACTCCTTCCAGATGGGTGGAGGGCACTTAAAGAATGTGGAGGTAGCCCCTTTGTAGGCACAGCATCCGAGGTTCCACCCCAGGGCAGCTGTGTGGTACAGGAGACCAACAGGGATTTCGCCGACCATCATCCTGCGTGGATAGTCCAGGGTGGAGCACGTCTGCTTCTCATCTTTGAACGCCCACTCAAAGGCCGTCCGTGGCACTTTCATCCTCCCGTTGCACTCCTCCTGCTCGGGGGTCGTCAATCCGCTGAAGGCAGCCTGTAGCCATGGACGTACCACATGGGCAGCATCACCATACAGTTATGACTGATAACCATCAACCACCAGCCCGGAAGACAAACGAGTGTCCAACCCAGGCTCATGATACAAGGTGATGACATGGCGGCGGCCCTCGCACGAACCAAACAGGTGAAAAAAGAGAACCTCAGGGGTGCGTACGTTTTGTAACTTCAACGCATGCTTCCTATTGTGACCACTGTAGCATTCCCGCAGTAGGTCCCCTCCTGGGAGCGCAAAAAAGAACGCCGTGCCGTCAATGAAAACCACACGCCGGTCCGAGTAAGTACTTGATCCAGATACCTTTGCGGCTTACAATGCAGCCCTCACCCTCATGAAACACACGCGCCACTCGCAGAGAAGAAAGCCCCACTTTTCCATCAGTGGCAAAACGATGGAAAAGAAGATATGGCACAGAGCGGTCCTACACTTTTTGGCCAAAGAGCTTCTCCAGATCCTCCCATCGAGCGGGCGACGCCAGTCTGCTCAGAATAAAGGCAAAGCATCCAATGGATCCAACAGAAAATCGCGTAAGTGTGAACTAAACGTCTTTCTGCAGCAGGTCCACCAGCCAGCCTATATCTGCAGGGCGAAAGCGAGATAGTGAGAGGCCCTCTTGCGAAGAAAAGGCATTGAGGTTGATTGTGGTCACGCGGATCCGCCGTTGGCGGTCAAGGGAAAGGACAAGCTCTTGTTGCGCTCGACGATAATTGCGCACCAGAATAACCATGTCAACAAGCGACAGACCGGCAGCATGTCCCAAGCGCAGATGTATCCCCTGCCTGTGGCGGCGCGCGCGCCACAAGGTAAGTATGTTACCGTACACGGACACCATGGCGCCAACAAGGGTGCGGAGACCAACAGACGTCGAGTGCAAGCCGTGAGTGCGAAGTGCGTGTGGCGCGATATGGGCGCAGCCCGCACTGCATTCCAGACAGCACGACCTGTCGACGCCTGCTTTGCTGTACCTGCGCAGCTCACGCGCGGCTTGTCATCAACTTGTCACGGACGAGATAGAAAAACCTGAATGGCCATTCCACATGATAATTTGGACATCACAGTGCTGGCAAGTTATTGGCAGGATGTGTGAGCTCATGGATCCCACGATTGCGCTGCCATTCTTCAGGGTTGTCAATTTTTGGTTTGGTTTTCAAGAACGTGAATGTAAATCAAGAATAAACACTTGAACGACGGAGCGTTGAGGTTGAACGTCACGTGCCATCTGGCGGACATGTGAAACAATGCACTTTCGGAACCAGACCAGACATCCATGTATTCAGAAAACACCCATCGTCGCAGCGACAACAAAGCTCAAAACAGCCACCTGCGCCGCGGGCCCATATCCATAGTGAAAAACAGGGCTGCTGTTGCGAAATTTGGAAGGATCAAGAAATCTGAAAACCGCCCTGGGGCTCTGTCCAGGCTGTTCTTCTCCGACAAAGGACGCCAAGATCATGTGTTCGCCGGACAGACGCACCTCCGGTCGTAAAAAGAGGGACGAAGCATGAGGCGGACGCACTGCTTTCTCCGTGGAATAGAGAGACGCGGAGTAGCATCGATGGCTCTGCTAGCAGGCGCCATGTGCATAGCGAAGAAAGATTCCTGTTCTCGAAAGCATAAATCTGCAAGGGCCTCACGTCGGTTAGGCTGTGAGTATCATTCTGCAAGTCCAATGCCGTGGAGAGAAGTCCAGGCGGCTGAGTTTTGAGATTTAGTATGAATCCGATGTCTCAAAGAACATTCTGGCAGGTCGTCTGTTGCCGCGTGCTTCCGCCTAATTGAGTCCATCTCAAGGACAACAAGGTGTGCCGGAGCATTTGTGACTCACGCAGATCAAAGCTGCACATACGACGTTGTGTGACACGTGAGTGTGCTCGCGGGGTGCACATCCTGACAAGAGCAGTAGCGGAAGTGTAGCGCTTATTACTGCACTGGTGCTGTTCTGTGGAAAAACAGAGACAGGAAGCGAAGATGAAGAAGCGGGAAATGTAGCCCACAGCCAAGCACGCACACCTAACGCGGCTGTGGTGCATTTACGATGTCTAGTCTCATGAGCAGGACGCCACCGCCCACCAGCCGGTGCCGGCGGCCCCTCATATCTAACCTGCGCGGCCACCCTCCCGGTCCCCACTCGCCCTCCATGTGTCACCAAAGATGCGGGAGGGGGCCCCAGACGGGTGCCCTTGCGGTTTGCACAAGAGCGCACGCGTCCGAACGCCCGGGCAACTAAGGAAATCACTGCCTTCAGTATTGTTGCGCATACTCCTCAAGGCTTGAGCACGATACTGGAGGCCCCTTGACCACTCACGTTCCGCGTTTGCATCACACGAGGTGCATCTGGCCAAGTGGGGCCACCCTGAAACATATCAATGGCCCCCCAGCAACCGTCAGATGGTTGCAGTGTCAACGGGCTGATGGAAAAGCGACTCCCTTTTAGGGCCTTCTGAAATCTACATCGCGACCTCTGCCACTATCCATGACTTGAAAGAGATCGCCACCACCGCCGTCAGCGGCCGCTGCTGCCCCGTCCGCCGCCAGCAGCCGCCGCTACCGCCACTTCTGTCGCCGGCGGCCACTACTGCAACTGCCGTCGGCAACTGCGGCTACCACCACAGCCGTCGGCAGCCTCCGGTACTGCCACTGCCGTCGGCAGCTGCCGCTACTGCCACCGCCGCCGGCGCCCCCCGCTGCCGCCACCTCCCCTGGCGTCCGCCGCTGTCACTTCCGCCCCCGGAGCCCCCCATTGTCGCCGCTGACCCCGGCAGCTACCAATATCACTTCCGCCTTCGGCTTCCGCAGCCGTGGCTGCCACCCGCGTTAATATCCGCTTCAGCTGCCGCCCCCAATAGTTAACGGGGTCGCTGCCGCCCTTGGCGGTTGTCGTTGCCGCAGCCGCCGCCACCCACAGGCTACCGCTCCGGCTACCGCCGCCGTCGGGTGCTGCAGTCTCTGCCGCCTCCGCCGGCCGCCGCTACCGCCACTTACACTGGCGGTCACCGCTGTCGCTGCCGTCGCTGACGGCTGCAGCTGTCTCTTCCGCCCCCGGCGGCCGCCTCTTTTGCTGCCGTCTCCGGCTGCTGTTGCTGTCGCTGCCTTCCCGTCATCGCCAAAATTCAACCTTAGTTCAAGCTCGTGGGGCGGAAACGCGGAGCGTTGGATTTGCTTGTGGCCGTGAAAGGAGGCAGTGCGCCGTGTGCACTGACACGAGGGGAGCGCGTGCCTCTGGGAGAGTACATAGGGCCGCCGGAAGAGCGCCAGTAGGATGAGAGACGGGATGAACGAGACGAGTGACGAAACTTCCACGCCTGTACGCGGAACCGCCCGATAGCTTCCGCGTATAATCTGCCCAGCGTGCTATCCCGCAGTGTGAGAGGCAGGTTTGGGTCTTCGGTCAACGTTCCGCTGGTCCCTGTGGCTAGTACCCAGTCACGAGCCTCCACATACGCTTCCATGCGTCCATCGTCCCATGCGCGGCCTCGCGCCCGCACTGCCGCACCGCACTGCGCTCCTCAGCTCGCCGCACTCATCCATTCCGCGCAGCCACGCGCGCCTTGACGGAACCTGACACCCCCTGCGGCACCTGCGCCTGCCTGTCACAACGTGTGTCTGCCGGCGGGCCTCAGGGGAGGCTGCAACACCGCCCCTCTGCTGCCGCTCCGCTCATCCATGTGGCCCTCCGCACCTCCCCATGTCGTTGCACCGCCTGCCTGCGCTGCTTTCACTGCAGGCAGCTTCCCCGAAGGATGCACAAAAACCAGGCCTCCCTTCTGAGGTGTACCCTGATCCAACGAAGAGAATCACATCTTTCTCTCAGACTCTCTGTCGCGGATGGGACCTGACGATCACTGGCTGTATGGCTGTGGCATGGGACGGTGGCATTCTATGAACGCATCCGTTTGCTGCGTCTCTAGCAACTGCAGTAGTGATTCAGAGTTCTTGGGATGCCTGAGAAAGGAATGGCGAGCTTCTTTCACAAAGATTATCCAATGAGCGTCCTGTGGCTCTATTGTACCCCTGTTTTGGGCCCGACTGAGGAGCTAGTACATGCCCGCCAGATTTCTCAGAAAACCTTTGCGCTTGCTCGGATAGGGAAAGCTGGGGAGGTGGTGGCATGTTCTTGTCACTTTCACCGTTGGAGAGCGGCAAAGATAGAAAAGATTCACGTCTGTGAACAACAGCAAACATGGCTGACACCAGAGCACTTCAAAAGCCCATACTTGACCCTCTCCAAGAAAAGTGTACTTCGGTCGTACTCGGTCCAGTAGTGGTGCTCTCAATGCACCAATTTCTGAAGCAATACTCAGAAGGAGACGAAGACGAGCCGAAGTTCACTTGACAGCTGCGTTTATCACATAGCTGGCCAGGAAGACCCCATGACATTCTGAGAGGCGTACAACGATGCCTTTCCCTTCAAGAAACGATGGGAGTCCCCATATGTAGGTATTGCAGACCGCCCAATTTTACCCGAACCGAACAAGAACACAAGCACTCATGTGTTTTCAATCATTCGTAATAACTCCGCACGTACTCCGCATTTATCGAGGCATGTTTCACAGCAAGTCGGCCAGAGACTCAAGTTGGAAGTGGAGGTGGTACAAGAGCCGGCGGTCGGCGACCCGGCTGCCGTTGTGCCGACCGCTGCGCCGCACGACGGCCCCCCACCCCCCCCCTCCCCACCCAGTCCCCCGCCCGTCTCTATCGCCGACGCCCCCCTCGCTCCGCCGATCGTGGATGTTTGCCTTCCTTTGGGTGGCATAGACTGCGTCTTTGAGGTGTGTGGCGTTAACGCAGTCCAGGGGGTCGGACTCTCTTTTCGGAGGGAGCGGGGGGGGGGTAGGTGGTTATCAGGGGTTGTCAGGATACCGGTTTCTGGTCCTGATGGAATACGGATACAGTACGTTCCACCGTCTCCGGCTCAGGATAATTCTCATCTCTCAAGATGATGATCAGAATATAACCTCACCAAGCCCGATTAATCAGTGGAATGTATTCATATTCGGATACTATCATTGCATCCGAATATAATGGCTTATGGCTGATCGATTACCTAGCTACAGCAGCAGGAGCCGCACTTCGAGAGCAGAACAGCAGTCTACTACTACTTCAGAGCTGTTCTTGTTTTCAAAGTCCCAACTGACCCCGTACAGGCAGTTCCACGAAGCATGCAATAAGATACGATCGTCTTTCTGTGCTGGAGTGAGAGAGGTTTAAAACAACATGGATGAATCTCAACGATACCACGGCTATCGCCGATTCACTCAAGTACGCTTCTGGTATCCGGCGCTGTGGGGCCTCTTTGTGGCCGGTGCTGGCGTGCGCCTCCGGTCGCTCACCCCCTCAAGGCTTCCTGCAGCCGGTGCTCTCCATTGCTCGCTGCCAGAAACAGCCAGATAGCCCTAGCGCTCCTTTCGCAATTCCACACGAAGCCGGCGATTGCGCGGTCTCCGACCGCCCCTCGCGTGAACAGCGGACGCCAACCACGGTCTCGGAATCTTCGGACACTCTTCCGAAGTCCGAAAGCGCGCGTGGGATGGCGGAAGTGCGAAATGCGCCTCCAGTGGTCGGCGGGGCCCTCTTTCGTTCAATGTGATCGAGACGGAGACCAAAGCGGGCCCGCGGACTACGGAAATCTGGCTATAGACGTGTGCGCCACCCTGCTGACACCTCAGAACACCGCCACGGCTCTGGACCACGGGGTTGCGAAGAAGTAAAAGCTCACTTTATCGTTTGCTGGCACCGCGCCCTTGCCCGAGGTACCCGTTACGACGTTGGCCGAAGGGTAGGTAGGGGCGGGTGAGTCTTCTGCAGCCGTTGGCAGCACGGGGCCCCAGTCCATGAACGGCGCGGCGGCTCGGGGGCGGCTGGCGACAGCATGGCAGTGGCGAGGAGCGTCGCTGCACCCGTGTCGAATGAAAATGCGCCGGGGGTGGCGGCGATCGCAGACGTGTGACAGCAGGCGCCGGCCGTCGGTGGCGCCCCGACCCCGCCCAAGGGATAGTGCAGCGGCGGCGGTGGGTCATCTGTTGGTCTCTGTTGGCGTCTCGTCGTGAACAGGCTCTGTGACAATGCGAATGTTGGGCGTATCTCATCATCAACAAGCACAAAGTATACAATACGTACTGGTAACCGCGAGACGAACGATGCATTTTCTTGCGAATGTCCCGTCCATGTCGCCGTTCTAGCATCAACTGCATTTCTGCTTGCTGGACCGAAAGTATCGAGCAGCACCACGAGAGGACGCACCCGCTGGCAGGTTCCTGACTAGGAAGTCTCCGTCGCTACCCGCATTCTCATCGTAACAGATTGCTCACACCAAAAATCACGACTCTCCTCTGGCATTACGTCTTCGCCGTATCCGTGACCTCGCCGAAAAACGTATCCAAACATGGGAGACCCCATGCCGATCGGACATATTCGAATAAAACAAATTGCCAGAGAATACGATATAATCTGCCGCTTGCGCTGTCTGGGGGATTATTCTAGGCTCGGACATAAAAGCATACTCAGATCCGAATATGTCTTCGAGACGCATATGCCGGATTGTTATGGATATACTGCCTGGATATATTCCTCTAAGACATATCCGTGACGGCCCCCGGTGGTTGTTGTATGGCGGTAGGCGCGATCTTTAATGTTGTGCTCTTTGTGACTGTGGCATTTTGTGGTAACTTTTGTGCCTCTCCCGTTGGCGTGCACAACCGGTGGTGAAGATGGTGTGGCATCAGCCTTTACACTCTGCTTGAGTCGTCACTGCTACCCGCCCCTCTCCTTTGTGAGTCTGCCGTCCATATAAGCGTGTTTGGGAAACGTCGGGCACTCTGTTTGCCGCTGAGTAGGGAGCTGTGCGGGGCAGCATGGACGCCTGCGGTGGAGGGGGGAGGGCCTGAAGAGGCACGTATGCTTATGGTTCGCGCTAAAGAATATCCCCTGCAGAAGTGCCTTCTTTTTCTTTACTCTATAGACACTCTCCCCTGACGTAAGCAGTCTTTTCGCGTCGTGAGCAAGGAGCCCAACTCTGTCGCTACTTCGGGGGGGCGGGACAGCGTCGCGGAGAAGAAGAAGACTACAGCGCGCAAGCAGCCACAGACAGTCATTCAGAAGACTGGGCTCATGTGAAAGGATTTTTTTTGGCAGCCAATAAGCAGGTGAGGCGCTGTAAAGAGGTCCCCTTTCGACAGATGGCGTGTCCAGCGGCCCGACCAAGGTCATTCGGGCCCTCCTGCCGTCCCGTCGTTTCCACTCGTATCTCGTCGTTTCTCGTCGTTTCTCGTGCGATCTGCCTCGGATCCGCATCAGATGCGGCAACCGAAGCCCCCCAGATGTGCAAGACAGGCCCGATCCAGGCCGAATCTCCTGGAGACATGCAACGCAGCAAGAGTGCGGTGCACCTCGTCCAAGTTTCAATATTTTTCGAGTCATGTTCGGACCAAATCGCTGTAGTCAGGGCAGCCAGGGTATCCTCTTGTTCATCAATTCCCTGGCAGCTCTATTCCTACTCAGATGTTTTCAAGAACAGAGCCTCAGATGAAGTGTGGTTTGGTCCTTAAAGGCTGTCAGTCCGTACTTTGCACTCTCGTTTTAGTCCCCCTTGTGCTTGTGTTCCTGTTCGGATCGGCAAAAACTGGGCCGTCTCCAAGAGGAGAGAGAAACCAAGGAATACACTGGATTGAACAGTGTCACCATAGGGACGTCTGAGCGAGTGGATGAAGCAGTGTCAGCGATCTGTGTTGAATACAGTGTTCTGGATGTGGCAATAGAGGAGATCTGGGCAAAGTCGCTTGTGATTCCACGCCCTGCAACCGCCCTCCGCGTGCACGTCTACAACCACTGTCGCACCCCATCCCCGCCCGTGTGGATTCCACTTCACAAGTGCGAGAGCGCGAAGAAAAGAAAAGAAGGGGGGGCCATGTATGGATACGTGCAGAGGGGGCCAACAGCTGGTGCAACGAACACCTCAAAGCTGCCCTCATGGACTCACCCCATTGACTCCCCCCCCCTTCAAGTCCCTGCCCAACCCTAATGATTGTGTCCAACAAGATCCTGAAGGCTGTGGTTTCCACATCTCGCCCGGGGGCCAACAACATAGCGAAAGCTCGCCGCTCTATCAGAGGCCAGCGCCTTCCGAAGCCACTACCTAGGCGCCGGGTCAAAAATAAGTACGTGAACGGGTCCTACAAGTCATGGTTGGCCCGCAAAAGCACGTCACAGTCGCAAAAGGGAGCAACCAGGTCCACCGCCTGTGGCGCCCATCCAGAAACTTAGCGGGCCAATGAAGCGTCACATGAACGAAGGAAATGCTGAGCAAGGGCCTCAGAGCACCTGGCCGCAGGGAAGAAACACGGTTAGTGTATGGTCGTTGCGCCAAACGCTGGACAGTCCTAGACAGGCGGATCGAAGTTTGGGCCAATCAAACGCACAGAAGCGCCCCTTTGACAGGCCTGGACTTTACACTTTTTGGAGGAACGACAGTAAAAGTCCTACTCTGGCCCGTTCCAAGTTTGCTTTCGTGCTCCTCATATTCACCTCACATCGAATCCCATTGCTGGATCGATGTGGCGCGCCACAAACCGTTCATACTTTGCAGCCGAGACGCCGAAAGTGGGGTCACATGAATGACAATGTATGGCCATACATCATCTGATTTCGCCACTTATTTGACGGGCAATGGAAATTGATGAAAGATAAAGTTAAACTCGAGTACTGAATACTTGATCTCTTTTGAGACCACACCGAGCGACGGAGCGGTAGGCCAACCCTTCGTCTGGCGACCCACCACTCACGTGGCCTGCTCCTTCAGTCCCCTCCTGGGCATGCGCTTTGTTTTCCCGACCCTGCTTCGATTCCTCTCCTTGCCCTCTTCTTGCCCCTACCTCGCCTAGAAGGATATATCCCCCCCACCCCCTTTACCTTGCCCGAGTGATTTGGCACCGGGGTGGCGGTCGCCGACCCCCCCCACTTCTCCGGTCTGCAACCGAATAAAAAACACGGGCAGCACACTCTCAACGTTGGTAGAGTGGTACACGAACACGCTGTACATTATGAGCTCCTTCTCCCTGTCCCTGCCTTGACTTTGCCCTTCTTTTATTTGGTTTATCTGCCTTTGGCCACGTGGTCGTTTTTGTGTCTGTCCGACCAGATTTTAAAGCGCTGCCACACGATGATGGCAGACCACGTTTACGCGGGTGAAGCA
>ENA-ORXT01003852-ORXT01003852.1-marine-metagenome-genome-assembly--contig:-NODE-3852-length-16046-cov-15.253554_pt1 | contig 16046 bp, 14 predicted proteins | sample MGYA00237868_ERZ511482 | MGnify/ENA metagenome assembly ERZ511482 | reverse complement strand
CTACCAACACGTGGTGCACACGTTGCATAATTATAGTCTGCCGATCCATGGTTTGCATTAATACAGTGAAAATTTCATGTGTATTAATCCGACTATAATTATCCCCTCTCAACCCTGGCCGCTCGACGTGCGTCTTCAAACAACGCTGCGTCCTTTGCGATGACTGAGCATTCGTGGTCCGCCAATGATCGTACTGCGGCCCGCTTTCTTCGCTTCCTGGTACTCGCGTACGGACAGCACGGGAATGGCGCTGAGCCGCCGGAGGAGCAGGCCACTCGCCTTGCCTCTGTGCTGACGGAGGCTTTGCCCTTCCGCCTTCGCCGCTTTTTTTCTCTACTGCGGGAGGGGGGGCGTCCGTTCCTGGTCGGCGGCAAGGGCACCCCTCTGTCAATGGCTACGATTGCAAACATGGCCTCGTCACTCGGACACTTTTACGCGAAGGGTTCCCGCGATTTCGCTGGCCGGATGCCCTACGTGTCCGGCTGCCGCCAGCGCACGGAAATGTACAAGGCCATCCCCCTTCTGTCGCGGTCGGACGTTCAAGTCGCGGCGGGGGAGACCCACCAAGGCAACCCTCTGACTGACGAGGCGGTCGCCGGCTGGGTGTCGGGGTCGGTCAAGCGGGCCACCCGGCTGGGAGAATCGGCAGCGCAGACGCCGCCGGTGACTCCCGACACGATGAAGTCGGCCTTTTTCCTGGCCACGGAGGGGCTAGATGACGGGGAAGCGGACCACCCGATAACGACATTGATGGTGGAGCGGCTGGTAGTTTTTGTCATCATGGTGTTCTCGTGGTGCACGATGCTGCGCCCCGACAACTTGCTGGGGCTGTGCTGTCGTGATGTGTCGCTGGCACCCAACGACGACGGCGGCAACTGGGCGTTTATGCAGCAGCACGGCCACCCGCGGTGGGTGCGGGTGCGGTACTCCCAGCTTAAGACAAACGTGGCGGGCACGGCGCCAACCCCGGCCTACTACTTTTGGTCTTCCATGGCTTCCGACGCCGAAATGCGGGCATCGGCCGAGTTCGACTCTGTCGGCGTTTGCGTCCGCTGCCCGTGGACCTGGTGCAATCTTCCTTTTTTCACCTACTTGTACATCCGGCTGCGGGAGGCGGCTCCCGGGTTCTCTATGAGCGCGCCAGGGCCTTTCTTTGTGACGCCCGTTGCTGGTGTTGGGGGCGGATGGGGAGCCATGAGCCACACGCCGGTCACCAAGGCGTGGTGGCAGACACATCTGGATGCCTTCGTGCTGGTGTTTGACGCGTCGCTCAGCGCCAGAGGGGTGGGGGGGCTCTACGGGTTTCGTCGTGGGGCGACGCAGTTTTGGCTCGCGTACTCAGGTGACGTGGAGATGGTCATGCGCATGGGCGTTTGGAAGGCCAACTCAACTCGCTTTTTGTTTTACGTGCTGAACTTTCGGTGCAGGGGGACCATCCGAGCTCGAGTGAAGGACTGCTTCCGCGTCGAACGCCAAGACCTGATGGTGCGCATGGAGAGCTTGGTGGAGACTTTTATGGCTTGGTTTGAGGATCGTGTGGTGGCCCTTATCGACGAAGGCCATGGCAACTTCTTTGCTGGCGGGCTGGGGTTGGAGGTCATGGACAAGTTGATGACGATAGTCTACACGCTCCTGCCAACTCATGCGGGGATGCTGGACGGCGAAGTGGCATGAGCTGCATCTCGGAGAGAGTACGTAAAGTGTGGGCCAGGGAAGCTCTTCTTCAAGCTACGCTCCTTTTGTCTGTCAGGCCACGCAGGGGTGGGGGCGGGGGAGGGTTGTCGGTGCCTTGTCCCTCAACTAGAATTTGGGGAAGCTGGCTGCTGTCGCACCCAAGTCGAGGGGAGGACCTGGGAGAGTTTCGGGGTCCAGGAAAGAGAATTGACAGCTGGAGGCATTACCGCGGTGGCTCGGCCAGTAGCAGACAGCTGACCTTTCCTCGTCGCTTCGCGGCGCATTTCTGTCTCCATTCTTCCGTCTGCTGCTTGATCCTGCTTTCCGCTATCAGTGGGTCGCACATGTGCGTCGAGCGACAAGGAGGGTGGGGTCTCTCCGTAAGTTAGATGTTCCGCCTCGGCGTCCAAGGTCACGCCGCGGCGGAGCGCAACGCGGCGTGACCGAGTGAGCGGCGGCAGTAGGGACGTTTTGAGGAAGGTATAATCTGGCGCACACGGGGCGGTGGGGTGTGATACGGCTTGTCTTTGAGCGTTAGTTTTCTTTTGTGATAGGGTGGTCTACGGAGACCATGTCTTGGGATGGGCAACGTCGTACACGTACGTGTTAGCGGTGACGAGGGGCAGCAGCGGCGGCACCGCTACGACCCCGACGACGGCCACGGCGCGCGACGGCGGGGTGCCGGCGGGGCGGCCGTCTCCGCCGCACCTTCCCTCCCCCTGCGGTGCCTCTTCTCCCGCCTCCTCCGCCACGACGCAGTCGATGGTTTGCCCTTCCCATCCTCAGGTGGCGTCGCGTCGTCACCCCATCCCCCCTCCGAGGTTGGCCGCGGCCACCGGCTACACGGCGGCTTCATGGCGGCGGCGTGGCGCGCCCGCCCCCGCGCCGTCGACGCGCGAGGCAGGCGGCGGGGCGTGCGACGCCGCGGTACAGCTGATTGTGCGGACTTGCAGATGGCTGTCGAGGCAGCGTGCGAGGTCTATGCGCCCGCGTCTCTGCCGCCGCCGGTCGCTGCGAGAAACGTCGATGGCCCACCGGGGTGGTTCCTTCGCCACCCGATGCCGCCACTGCCCCTAACGCAGCTGCCAGCGCCCGTCACCGCCCGCCGCGGCCGCATCGTGGCGGACCTCTGCCCGCCAATGATGCGAGACGGCGACCTCGACGCGTCCGCCTTTGTCGAGGATGAGCCAGACCCGTTGCCGCAGCACCACCGACGCGGTCTGCATGCAGCTGCTGCCGGCGCCGAGATTCTCGGGCTCTCGCGTCAGTTGAGTGCGGTAAGGGGATTGGAGGGGGAGGTGCGGGACTAGACCACCGAGTGGCGGCGGTGGTGGCGGTGGCGGTGGAGGTGGCGTTGGCGGTGGCGGCGGGGGCAGTGGCGGTGGCGGCGGTGGCGGCGGCGGCGACCGCGCGTGTACGGTCGGCAGCGGCTGCCCTGTGCCCCCATTGTCTGCCGTTTCGGCAGAGGACGCTTCTGGCCAAGGCCCGCCCGGTGGCGGCACGGGCAGTTGCCGCCGCACCCCTGCTTTAACGTCGGGCACCGACGGCACGGGTGGCAACAAGGCGACGACCAGTACCGGCGGTGGCGCTGGTGGTGGCAGTGCCGGCGGCGACGGCGGCGGCGGCGGCGGCGGTGGCGGCAGCGACAGCGCCGACCCGCTCGCCGCCGCCACGTCGGCTGCCGGCCAGCAGGCGCTCGTGGAGAAGCGGCGAAAAAACTGCGAATCGGCCAAACGCTTCCGCCGCGTCCAAAAAGAGCGGAGCGCCGCCAAGGAGGCGGCGGTCGCCGGCGTCTCTGCCGACCTGACCGTCACGCGCGCGGCGCTCGCGGCTGAGCACCGAGGCGCGGTGGCGATGCTCGCCGACCTCCGACGCGCCGACGCGACCATCACCGCCCTCCTCCACGCGAAGTGCGTGTGTGGGGCGCTCGAGAGCGTCGCCCACGGGGGGGGGGGAGGGGGGGTCGCCGACGTTGGGCGCCCGGGACCACCGCCACCACCGCCGCCGTCGCTGCAATCGGCGGCGGCGTCGGTGGCAGCGGAGGCGGCGGCAGCGTCTGCGGGGAGCGGCGGTGACTGCTGGGCGGCGCCAGACCACACGCGCAAGCGCGTGCGGGATGCCATGGCCATCTCCTCCCTGCTCACGGGCGGCGATGAGGCGGCGCCGCCGCCCGCGGGGCGGCCATCGTCGTCGGCCGGTGGCCTCAAGGCCGAGCCGTCTGCCGCCTGCCGCCAGCCAGCCCACCCGCGGGCGGCGGTCGGCTTTGGGGGCCTCGCCGCCTCTGCCATTACTGCCGCTGAAGCGGCTGCCGCACGGAGCGTGGCGGACCGCGTCGGCCACCCCCTCACCGTCCGCACCGCGCTGCTGCTGCACGCGCCAGACGGGGTGGTGCTCGCCGCGAGATCCGGAGGCGGCGGCGGCGGTGGGGCGCTAGAGAGTAACCAGACCCGCTGCCGCCACACCGCCGACGCGGTTTGCGTGCGGCTGCTGCGCGCGCCGAGATGCTCTGGCTCTTGCGTCGGGCGAGTGCGGCAAGGGGATTGGAGGGGGAGGTGGGGGACTAGAATTGTCACGGGCGGCAAGGCCACTACCCCCCGGACAGGCTGCGGCGCCGCCACAGTCATAGAAGCAACCAGTGGGCCCCGAGCCGACGTCTGCGGCCGCTGCGCCGTCGCAGCCGGCCAAAGAGCGCACCCATATGCAACCACCGTCGAGACGGGCGCCTGCGGCGGCCGCGTGGCCTCCCGCGGCAGCACGGGATGAAGCGTCGCGTGAGACAAATCCGCGCTTCACCGCGCGCGAAGCGCCGCCTCTGACATCGGTGCTGCCGACAGTAAGCACTACGCCCGTAGCGGCCTCGGCTGCGCCTCTGCACGCCGACAACGACATTGGCAGGCCCCCTTGGGATGGGTGGGCCAATCCGTGTGCGTCGACTGGCAGTGGCAACACTGTCGGCGGCGGTCGCCACTGCGGCAGCAACACGAGCCGGACCAGACAAACGCGCGGCGCGTGCGGTACGGGCGGGACGACCAGTCCGGCTTGTGGAGGTACCCGCCGGGTGCCGAGGTAGTTGCCGCTGCCGTTGGCATGGTCCCGCACGGTATTGTCGCAGTCGCAGCCCGCGGCAGGGTGGACCCGGTCAACCGTAGGGCTGTCACCTTCGGCGCCAGCACGGTCGCCGCCCGCGTCCGGGACGTCTCCATCCCCGACTGGCCCGTCCGCCTCGGCGCCGGGACGGTCTGCATCCACCTCATACTTATACACGCTATATTTCTGTTTTGTCTAGGCATCGGCCGTACGAGCGACTGAAGGGCTGCCGGAGTCCCGGCCGACGCCACAGGGACCAACTGGCCGCCGCTTTCCAACGGCTCCATCTGCAATAAAGCCCGCACAATCCACGCCAATGACCGCAACACGGGCAGAGCAAAAGCCTTTTTTTGGTGCTACGGCCGAGGAGAAATCCGGCAGCCCGGCCACGCTGTATGCACTGGCGTCGGCATGCCGTACCCCGCCGTTTGCCTCGACACCAGCTGCAAGAAGGAGCTGACAATGTCATGCCCGCTCCCACGCCACTGCGAGACCGTCTGCCTTTAAAATCAGAGTCCGTTCGTGAAAGCTGACATCGTCACCCCTTGCCCCTGCCTGCTCATTACGTGGGTGCCTTCGAAAAAGTGAGTGTGCTTTATCAGTTTTCGAAAGCATGGCGCACTGCAAAACCGAGAGGCTTGCTTGACATCTCGCAGCTTCCTGACATCCTCTTTTCCACCAGCAGCAACCTCCAGCACGCCCCCCGGCCGTCATTGTATGGGTATTGTATGGGTAGACATCCCTTTGTGCCCCCCTCCCTGACGTCTATCCCCATTGTCATGGCTGCTTCTGGTTCGGAGCGCAACCGCCGTTGCAAGGAGAGGAAGCGTCATGGCCTGGGCCCCGCGACTCGCGGAGCTCCGCGCATCGTGACAAGCTCTCCCTCGCGAGCCACTGCCCTTGCTGCTGGTCGCGAGTACAAGGCGAGAAGTCGAGCCGTTGCTCGGGCGTCTGAATCTCCTGTTTTGCTTTCTGGTCATCCTGATGCGTCCGCCCAAGCCCCCTCCACGACGGTGCCCACGACCTCGTCAACGACAACTGTTCAAGTCCAAGATGGCCCTGCGGACGGTCCTGAGGTACAGGCCGACGTCCTTCCCCTAGTTCATGCCGTCCAGGGTCTCGCCACCGAGATGCTCCGGGCCGCAGTGGACACCGTCCCCGCGGCAGGCAGCGCTCGTGTTCTCCCGGGCAGCCGGCCGCGGGGCTCGGCGCATGCTCTCACCGCTCCTGCCCCACCCTCATTGTGTTCACTTGACGCCTACATGAGCGTTTTTGGGGAGAGTCGACAGGACCTAGAGACCAACATGGTGCGAACCGCTGATGCAACTATGTGCGCGGAGCGGGGAGCCTCCGTAATGCGGGCTTCGGCGTGGACGGTCGGCGGCCCATTCGAACTTGCGCGGCATGCCCTGGGATTGGAGGGTCAGGGCTACTGGACGTGCAGCTTGAGCCTCCATTCGGCGGAGATGGCCAAAGTCGGCGCTGAGTTGAGATCTCTCCTGGACGCGGGGCTGGCAACTACTATCTTCAACAGCACATCGGTGCGGACTATTGCCAACCAGGGACGGCGAGCGGACCGCGGTAGGGGCATGATGCCACTTACTCCCGAGTCGCTTGCTACCATTGGCGGCGCCTCCGGGCTGTCAGCCGCGGTAAATGCGTTTGCCGGGCTGACCTGCTTCCTCTCCACCGCACTTGGGTGCCTCTTTGAGCACCGCAAGCCGGTCGTGCTGGTGTCGTCTCCTGGTGCAAAGCAGCAGCTCCCACACACGGACGACACTCCCCCCCTCATCATTTCGGGCCCCCCCCCCCTTCTCGGAGCCCTTACGGCTGTGCAGCCGGGCACACGTCTCCGGATTTGGCCCGGCTCCCATCGCGCTGTACTCGCCGGTAAGACGACCGGAGACGGACCAGGGGAGCTCCTAGACGTCAGCCCGCTTGATTGCCTAATTTTTCGTGGGGATATCGTGCACTGTGGGGTGCGTAACCCCTCCTGTCTTCCCCAATGCCGCTTACACATGTATTTCGTAGCTGCCGGCGTCAAGGAGACGGTGGACCTGGACGGCACGAACCTCCTACCGCGGTGGTCAGGTCGCCGACATCACCAGCGGTGGTAAGGTGGAAAAGCGCCTTTTCTATGAGCAAGATGCGTGTTTGGGCCCTTGAAGTGGGACGGGGGGGACGGGGGATGGACGTGGGCATGTTTTCTTTTTTTTCTTTCTGCACCACATGACGGTCGCCGCATTGCCCATCGAGCAGCTCCCAGTGAAACGCATCAGGACCCTTCCACCCGCCGCCTCTGCCACAGGCACCACCCGAACCGACCGGGGCAGTGAACGCAGCAGCCACCAGAGCCCCCACCCGCACCATCCGACTACGTCTTACATGCCCCCCAGAAATGGCCCGCACACCACAGCAACGGTGGCGACAACCCACCGCAACGAATAACAAGTGACTCCGAGGAGCTCCTAAAAGAGGCCTTGAAGATACTTGATGTCTTGCAGCAGTGGAGAATAGCCCCGCTGTTGTGTGGACTCTTGCAAGCACAACCGCAGTTACAGTGGGCAGCGACAGTGGCCGTGCCCGTCGGCAGGACTGAAGATTTCACAGCTATCTGGGCGGTAGCGGGCATCCGTAGTGACGCTATCTCCAATGGCAGTGGTGCCTCGGTGCGCTGGAAAAAGTGTAAAGACGGGGTGGCCTACACTGCCCCCCTTCGGCAGCAGCGGTGCCAAAGGCCGACGCGTTGCCCAACCCCGCTCGATGACTGCCAGCAACCGGCGCCTCGTGTCTCGCCGTCACCCCTGCGCTGCCGCTTTGACCTGATACGAGAACGCGGTCGTCGTCGGCGCTCTTATCGTGGCGGCGGCAATCTCTAATGAGATTGCCGCCACCCTTCCTCAGCCCCCGGCCAGGCCCGCGTGCGCCGGCATAGATGCCGCCAGAATCAACAGGAAAACCACCCCGATGCGCACGCGAGGCGCGAACGAGTGTAGGAGCACGCTCTGGCGGTTCGAGACACGCCGCAAACGTGCAACGGCGTCTGACTTCGAGGCACGAGGGCGGGGGCCTCGTTGGTGAGCACTGCCGCATAGAGAGCTTCCGTGACCGCCCAAGATGCGAGGGTGAGAAAGAGGGTGCACGAGACAGCAGTTAGTACGAGCGAAGACGTGGCGCCTGTGGGGTTGGGGGCGGCCACCCCCGCCGCCCTGGGTGGAGCCTGCCGTCGCATCGGCGGCGCGGCGGCCACACCTCCGCCCGCCTCCTACCCGTAACCTCCACGTCCCCATTCAGGCGTCGCACGCCGGGTCGCGGCCTCCCTCTTGCGGAAAAAGCACCGGAGCGCCCCTGACAGTTAAGACAGGACGAACGTCCCGTGACCATTTCGGAGGGTCTGACGCATGGACCTGCCCGCCCTCTTTCCCATCCGCTCCCCCGCCCACGATAGCCCCCGATAGCGGCTCGGCATCTCCTCCCGAGGGCGACGGCCGAGACGCAGCGACAACGGCCGCCGACTCGCAGCTGCCACTCACCCCGACCGGCGGTGATAACGAACGGCCAGGCCACCCCCCCTCGCGCAGACAGTAAGTGGTCGACAGAGGTGGTGGCGGCCGTGGCGGTCAGCCACAGATTGGCGAGGCGGAGGCCAGCCGGGGGAAAAAGAGAGCTGCAGTACCGCCCATCGACGACCCTGCAGCCCCCCGTCGTCAGCCGTCTACATCACCTTCGCCGCCGCCGCGGCGGCCCCCCCCCGGCCGGCAGCACGCTCGCCGCGGCCCGTCTCCCACGGCGCGATGGCGGCACGACCACGCTAGATCCGCCTAAGGTTGGTGCCACCTCGGCTCCAACCTCGACATGCGCTCCGACACCGCGGGCGCGCCGCTGGTACCGCTGCGACGAAGAGGGAATCGACGAAGGCGGTGGTCGAACGCCTCACCGCCGCCGCCGACACCGCTTCTGTCGCTGCCGCCGCCCCTGCCGTGGCACAGTGGAGCACCGACCGTATCCGCAGCGCTCCCAGGCCGCTGCTTGGACCGCCTCATTATGCAAGCAAGGGCCTGACTTTCATAATACAATATGATTGGACAGCCTGGAAAGAGATGAAATGTTCACATATGATACTTTATAAAACGGGCAAAAGCTCCGCACAGCCGAATGTGCTGCACCCTCGCTGGTGCCGCGGGGTCGGCCGCCGACCAGTCCGGCCCCTACACGCTGCTCCCTGCCGCCACCGCCTGAGCCACCGCATCGTTCACTCTCCCCTGAGACATGGTGCCTACGACAGGGACGCTTCCCCGCCACCGGATGATGTTTGCTCCGTGGCCACCGGCCAGTTCTTCCTCTACAGGGACCGCACCCTCTTCTCGGTCTGCGTGTACAACCCAGCGGCAAAGTCGTCGACGGCCGACGCCCAGCCGCCGGTGCCCCTGATTCATTTTGGAGCCAGGATGGGCGCGGACGGGTGCCTCTGGGAGAAGGTGGCGGTGGTGTTTGGGAAGCTTTTTGCGGCCAGCGAGTGTACTCGTCTGCGTCTCAGAGCAACATGATCAATGAGATTGACGTATGTCTGGGGGGGGAGGGTGAGACAGAGGGGGGAAGATGGCGTCGTCTTCTACAGTATAGGCGGCACCTGATGGAATAGTGCTCGCGGGTAGCTTGAGCGCTAGGCGTGGCTGCTGGCGGGTTGTTGGGGGCGATTGGTGTATCCCGTCAATGAGTGGTGTGCTGACGCTCCGCGATTCTTGGTCGTAACCTTCATTACCTGCCCTCTATGCTGCGTTTTCCGATGCGGCTGTCGTCCTTCTTCCCTTTTCTTCCCTGTGGCCTCTCCTTCCTGCGTGCATGCCTGCTCTCCCTCCGCGTCTCTAGCACTTTCAGGATTTGAATGTGATGATCGTTAAAGGGCTGCCTACCACAGAGCGCGGGTCTCCCAACACCCCCACTCGCCGCGCCGCCTCCGCAACGGCCGCCCCCGGCGCGGCGCTGATGCTCGCCGGTGGGGAGGGCCACGGCGAGGCGCCTGCGACGACCAAAGTTTTCAATGCGGTGCTGGTGTCGACGCCCACGACCGTCGCCACCCCCACCTTGACCACACGCGCGCCTGTGGCGTCGTTCGCGCCGGATACGCCGGTGACAACCTCACAGAAGCCGGCCGTCAGTATCGGTACGTCGTGCGTTTCGGTTTCTGCCGCAGTGCTGACCACTGTAGGACTTATCTTAGTCACGTCGCTCGCTGCGGGTGCCGATGTGATGGCGGTGATGCCCAACGGAGGTGGCCGCAAAGCTACGAGTTCGGTCATTGCGCGTCACCAGGGGCGCACGTGGAGCATGCTCGCGTTGTGGGCGTGGCAACTTCGGCGAGCAGGTCGCAGGTTTCGCCGTCGGCGAGCCACCAGGTGCGCACCTTTGATGGCTTTACGCTGCTTTCGACTCTGTACTGGGCCGTCGAGCACGTTCGTACGGGCGGGGTGCTGCCGGCGTTAGGGTCCGCCCCGACCCCTGCAACGGTGTCCAACTGCATCAGCCGTGGTCGCTGCCGTATTCGGCTGCTGTCCCCGGCGTGGCGCGTGCTCCTGCCGAGGCCGCCGCCGCCCGTGCCACGGCCAGACATGAGCAGAAGAGTGAATAGACGATGGTTTTTCTCCCCGGAGACGGTGCTCTGCCAGGTGGGACTGGTGCTCGTGCGGCAGAGGGGATGAAAAAAGAAAACGAGAGTACGCAAGAGTGCGGCGGCCTGCCCGCGATGCACAAGTCCTTACATTGGACAAAAGGAGGAGGGACTCATGTCCCGTTTTGATGCGACCCGATTTCACTGTCAAGAAACTTGAAGTAAGCATTACGAATAACTCCGGCGCTGTGATTAGAAATGTGGTACCACGGTGTACAGGGCAACGGCCATCTACCCCTTGACGCGAGCGTCACTGTACCACTTGCCGCAGCACGAGTCTTACGTCGTGGGCGAATCTGGGACACGGAGCTAGGGAAGGCATATGTCCAGCCACGTAGTGACATTTCCAGGACATTTCCGTGTCGTTCCTCACGGCCTCATTTCCCGCATGTCCGGAAATGGAAATGTCCCGGACATGTCCCCACGTGTCATGCGCCCCCCTCGATCCTGTGCCTAAAACATGGTCCATAAAACACGACCAAGGGAAGGCTCTCTGGGCCTGTTGGCGATCAGCGCCGAAGTGCCCAGCAGGGGATCAGCCGCACAGTGTGTGCTCAGTGTTGAGACCTCTGCAGGCAGATGCAGGCACGCGCTGCCCGTCAAGGTCTCGACGGCGGCGGCCTTCACCGCGACTCGTGGTAGCTCTGCTTCCTGTCCCCACTCCGTCATACCATTGTACGCGTGTGCTCCTTGCTCCTCCCCCCTAACTCCACCCCGCCAGCACGACTCCCCTTTCCCCCACCCCCCGTTCGGATTTCTCGGGATGGCGCCCCCCCCCAATGTCAAGCTGGACCCTGACAAGGCGCGGAAGTACGTGACGACGGACGGCAACAGGATGAGTTGTGGGGCACCAGATTGCCACTTCAGCAGGTACAAGAACATTACGCGGCTCGCTGTACACCTGTACACGTGCCCTAAGGCGCGTGCATGGAAGCCAGCCATCCTGTCTGATATCGTCGTCGCGGGCGGGACCGGTGCCGCCGGTGGGGGGCCACCAGCCGTACAACAAGCAACCCCCCAAGAGTGCCTCAACTTTGCTATATCAATGTTCCGTTCGTGCATGCCGTTCGACCAGTTTGACACCCCCCATTGGCGAAAGTCACTGGCGGGCATTTCGGGCGGGCGGTTTGCGGGGCCTGGGCATCGTCGGCGAGTTGGCGGGGCGCTTTTGCTGCAATCTGTGGCGGTCGTAGATGCAGCTGTGGGTGCTATCTTGGGCGGCGCGTCCACCGTGAGCTGCTCCATCGACGGGTTGGTGGACGCGACGGGAAAAGTCGTGTACAACGTAGTTTTCTACCTCCCCGAACCCTACTTTGTGGCGTCTTTTCGCCTAGGAGCTGAGGCGGCGACCGCAGAGAACCTACGCTCTCACCTGCTGGCGGCGTTGGCCACCCCTCTCGCCGCGCGCGTGTCGCGGTTTGACTTGTTTCCGGGCGCGGCGCGCCCCAGCCGCGAGGTGTACCTGGCAAGCCGCCAGCTGCTGGCCTTTTGCTCGGACAACCCGACGGTTATGCAGTCACTGCGGCGGTTGGTAGTTGACAGCGACATGGCGCTGTTTGCGTACGGGTGCGCGGCGCACGCCGCCAACCTCGTGGGTAAGGACTTAGCGGCGATTGAGCCGTTTCGCGCCGCCCGCATCAACGCGGTAATCATCATCGTCTTCTTCACGCGGAGCACGCGTGCAATGGCCATGCTGTCGGCCAACGTGCAGCAGCTGCGGACGGCGGGCGAGCGCGTGCCGTACCTGCAGACGTACAGCAGGACGCGCTGGGTCGGAGAGACGGCATCGATTGCGTCTGTGGTAGGCAGCATTGGCGCCTTGCGGAGAACGCTGTCGGATAACATTCACATCCGACCAAGGGTCGCTATCCCTGCAGCCGTGACGGCGGCAGTGAACGAACCGGGCCCGCTCGCGGAGATGGGGCGGGCCCTTCCTTTTTTGAAGATGCTATCCAAGTGCGTTGCTACTATTGAGGCGGACAGTGCCCCTCTGTCAACTGTTGCCGGTGTGTTTTGTGCTTTGCGCTTGTGCCTTTCCTCCTGCTTTTCTGACCTGCCAGTGGCAACTCGAACTGCCATACAGGCGTCGATTGCCGCTCGGTACAGTTTGATTCACGACCCGATGCTGGCGCTGGCTTTTTATTTGGATCCTTTTTGGGTGGGGGTGCGCATGCGGGGTGCTGCTTTGGAATGGAGTGGCAAGACGTTTATTTTTTTGCGGGAGGCGGGTTTGGATTGCTGGGCAGGAGACGATGTCGAATATCGGGCCCGGCTGTCGGCTGACCTCGCCTCCTTTTTGGCGCACGTTGAGTCCCTGCCATTCGGGTCTGATGGGGTGGGGGGGCATCCATGCCACTGGTGGCGCCTGCACGGCGAGGCCTTCTCCACCCTGCGACCGCTCGCCATGCGCATCCTGCTGTTGCCTCCGTCGGCGGCGGGCGGGGAGCGGTCGTTTAAGGTCTTTAACCGGGCTTTAACGCGGCTGCGCAACCGCCTGTCGCCCACCAAGGCGGACATGCAGACCCGCATTGCGTTCAACTCGGCGCAGATGGACCGCGCGGACGTTGTGCGCGCGTACCGGCGCACTCACCTGGAGCTTGACTTGTTGGTTAAGCTGGGGCTGACGCCTGTTGGTGCTGCCGCGGGCGAGGCGGCCGCTGCCGGCGGCGTGGCCGCCGCTGCGGGGGCCCTGGCGGGGGAGGCTGAGGTGGACGGCGGAGGTGCGGCGGCGGGGGACGGCGGGGCAGTCGTGGAGGGGGGGGGCGATGGTGAGAATGAGGGGATTGCCTTGGGGATGCAGGCGGACGCGGAAACCCCGGCTGAGGAGGAAGAGCCGCCTGTTGTTGAAGGGGATGGAGCGATCGAGAATCTGGGCACAGAGGAGTTTGACACCGTTGTGCACAATGTGCTCGAGGGCTTGGAGAACGAGGGCGGGGTAGTTGGCGGGGTGGTGGGGGGGGCCTAGCGTCGTCGGTGTAGCATTGCATCTGGCTTGACTGCTACATGCCTTTTCTTTTTTTTTTGATAATCTTGTTCCTTCTCCCAGGAACGAGCCACACCACACACCGAGCAGTCGAGCGGCGGCTGGGCCTCGCGCCCGCACCCGCCTCCTCCCCCCCCCCCGTCCTGCACCCACCTCCCCACATAGGCTCCCTCGTCGTTCATCATCCAGTTCGTCGCGTCCTGCCCCGGCAGCCGTGCATGTGGTGTAGTATTTTTCCGCTTGCCTGATGGAGAAGTCGTCGCCGAGTTGTGGTGCCCGCTTGCATTTCCCTGGTGGCGGACCGATTGCAGCCAAGGAAAAAAACCGACACGTAGTGCCTCTGTTGTCGTAAAAGAGGGACGAAAGAAAGAAGGAACAACAAAGAGTGTCACACACATGTGGGAGAGGAAGAAAGAGGAGATTGCAGCCCATCGAAAACAACGCGAGTTGACAGGATGACAGTGCACCGAACGAAGCCGCAGACACTAATCTCACTTAGCACAACAAGAGCGGGCGGGGCGAGTAAGGGGGGGGGGAGGGGTGGTGGAAGCCACTCACACACACGCACAAAGCAGCATAGGCAGATACGCAAGACAAAAGAGCACAAAGACGGCAAGAAGAGGACGCGATGAAGGACCCGGCACCTGGAACAGAAAAGCACCGAAAGAAAACCAGAGCACCCGGTGCGACGACCACATGAGAGAGAAGGGCATGAACAAAACACAAACAAAACGAGAAGTGCTGGGGGATGGCAGCATAAGGGAGGCGGGGAGGGGGGAGGACAGGTGCGTCGACGGTGGAACACAGGCATGTGGCAGCCACAAAAAGGTGCAGAGCGAGACGAAGAGCAGAAGAGAATCAGACCAACATATTGTCATATAGCCTAAACGATGGTAGTGTGGCTGCAGAGCCGGCGCAGAATATCGAGAAGAATGGAAGAGAGACGCTCTACCTCAAGGTCCCCTCGTGGTGGCGGTAACGCACGCGGACACATCACCACGGTGGCGGGCCGGGGGGGGAGGGAGGGGGTAGGCGGCGGAGTCACCAATGGCAGCGGGCACGACAATGGCGACGGTCCCGGTTTGTGGCGCGGTGGGGGCGCGACGACAGGTGCCATAGCGTGGGTCGGGTGACCCGACCGAGGTCACGGTCGGGTTACCCGACGGTCGGGTTACCCGACCGTGACCTGACTCCACATCACAGGGCGCGCGCTCTCGTCGAGGCCCGACGCTCAGAACGCGTCGAACTGCTGTCCTGTTGCCGACGGAAAGGTAGCCCCAGTTTTCCGTGGAGTCCGACATTTGACACGACACGACAGGCTGGACAGTGTCGGCTCGAAATCATGCCTTCTCTACCACCACCGCTCGCCACGCGCCACCGCGATCACAAATTAAGGAGCCAACGACAGCCAGTGACAGCGCGTGGCACTTCGTCTTGGCCAGGACGCGGTCCACCCAGCCGAGTTTTTCTGAGGCCGAAAAACCTGCCGCTTTGGCCAATACCAGCCGCGCGTCTTCGTCGGGTAGGGAGTCGATGGAAATCAACTTCGCGTCCGGGACGGACATGACGACGGCTTCAGAGCGGGTCGTGAACAGCACAGGGGTAACTGACGGGATCAGCCGGAGGAGCTGCCGCAGCAGCCCCCGCTTTTCGTAGAGCACATTATCAATGAAGACCAGCTGCTCGGCTGCGTTTGAGACTGGTACCGAGCACACGTAGGCCGCCGCCACCTCCACAAAGTCCTTTTCCGCCGTCAGGGTCGCAAGCTGACTGGCGGCAGCACCGCCACAGAAGCGACGCACGAGCGCCACGACCGCTTCTGCAATGGTTTGTAAAGTCGAGGAGGCGTCGAGCTGCACCCACGTGGTGCCCTTGGTGTAGCGCGTGTGCACCCATTCACAAGCCGCAACTCCAATACACGCAGACGTCTTGCCAGTGCCGCCAATGGCGCAGACGCCGATCCGCGGCGCTTGCTTGTCCCCAGCTCGAGCCGCCTGGAGCGCGGCGACGATGGCGTGCTCCGCACGTTTTGGGTTGTCAACCCCAGGCACGTATCCAACGTCGGCGGAAGGAGGACGCCACCTCAGCCCGTATGCGGCGGTATCCGGACCATTGCCGTCAGACACCGCGCCTGACGCTCCCATCGTGAACGCCCGAGTGGCCGCCATGTCGTTGCTGGGCGTGGGCAGCGTCGAGCACGCTTGCCGATTCGCGCTGCTAATGTAGTCCTTTTGGCGGTCCATCCACGAGTATGACGCCGTTCGCCGGGGCGTCCCGGGTCAGGTGCTACCAGGCGGGCGCCAATGTGTCTCCGTGCACAACCAGCAACGTCGCCAGTTCACACACACGAAGGAACAACTCGTGCCACGCTGGCCACGTGGCACATATGGCGTGTCCCGGAAGATTGGTTAGATCTCAGCAAAAACTCACATCAAGCCACACCCAGCAGGGATTTCGAAATTAACGTGGCAGTTCGTTTCAAAGCACGGTCGCAGCGTGCTGAAACTGGATTACCTCAAAAAAGGGAGTCTTGAAGTCAACAGGCACATACATGCCGCGCCTAGTGTCCATTCTACTGCTCCCGAGGCTCAAATGAGCCTCAGATGAGGCTCAAATGAGGCTCCCTCTCATATG
>ENA-ORXT01003851-ORXT01003851.1-marine-metagenome-genome-assembly--contig:-NODE-3851-length-16047-cov-5.525673_pt1 | contig 16047 bp, 7 predicted proteins | sample MGYA00237868_ERZ511482 | MGnify/ENA metagenome assembly ERZ511482 | reverse complement strand
ACGTTGCGCTTCGCCACGCCGATGCTCGCCTCCGGCGTGATCGTGATGTCCGTATCACCGGACTCGTCCGGGTTGTTATCGTCGTCGTCACCGTCGGGATCGGAACCGTCCACGGTATCGTCCGTGACCGGCGTCGTCGAGCCCGGAGGCGTACCACCCGCCGTGGCGGTGTTGCTGAAGCTCGTCTGGGTCGCGTCGCAGTTCGGTACGTTCACCGTCAGCAACACTTCACCGACCGCGCCCGGCTGCACGCACTGACCCGCCAGGAGCAGGTTGTTCGCGCCCACGCCGTCGTAGGTGGCGTCCACCAGGAAGTCCGAGGACGTCAGGGCAACAATCGTCGGCGTACACGGGGCGGGGAAGGCCGCCGCCAGGTCGTCGATCAGCGTAACGTCACACAGGGCCACGTTGCCGAAGTTTTCGATGTTGAATTCGTACGTCACGTTGAAGCTGCCGTCGGGCATAAGCTCCGTTCCGACGCTGCGCTTCGCCGCGCCGATCGAGGCGTCCGGCATGATCATCGTCGAGGTGGTGCCCATCTCGTCCGGGTTGTCGTCGCCGTTCGTACCGTCAGGATCGGAACCGTCCACGGACACGTCCGTGGTGACCTCGCCGTTCGGGGCCGTACCCTCGGCCATGGCCGAGTTGTTGAATGCCGTCTGCGTCTCGGAACAGTCCGCCACGTTGACTTCGAGCAGTACCGCTCCGACGTCGCCCGCGGGCAGGTCGTTGCCGGCCGCCAGGAGTTCCGTGTCACCGGTACCGTCATAATCAGTACTGACAATGAAATCATCGGACGTGATGCTGACCACCGTCGGCGCGCACGTTGCGGGGAAGGCCATCGCCAGATCGTCGACAAGGCTGACCTCGTCGAGGTCGACGTTACCGAAGTTCTCGATGTTGAATTCGTACACGACGTTGAAGGAGCCGTCGGCGTTCAGCGTCGTCGAAACGTTGCGCTTCGCCACGCCGATGCTCGCCTCCGGCGTGATCGTGATGTCCGTATCACCGGACTCGTCCGGGTTGTTGTCGTCGTCGTCACCGTCGGGATCGGAACCGTCCACGGAATCGTCCGTGATCGGCGTAGTGCTGCCGGGAGGGGTACCCGCACCGGTAGCGGTGTTCATAAAGGTTGTCGGTGTAGCACCGCACGAGCCGACGTTAACCGTCAGCAGAACCTCACCGACAGTGCCGGGAGCCAAACACTGGCCGTCCAACAGCAATTCGTTCATGCCCGTGCCGTCGTAAGTAGCGTCCACCAGGAAGTCCGAAGACGTCAGGTTCATTACCGTAGGCAGACAAGTGCTTGGGAACGCAGCGGCAAGATCATCCATGAGGCTGACATCGCATAGTTCTACATTACCGAAGTTCTCAATGTTGAACTCGAAGGTCACGTTGAAACTACCGTCCGCCAGCAACTCCGTCTTGACGTTACGCTTAGCAACACCCAAAGATGCCGTTGGAGTAACCGTAATTACTGTAGGCTCCATTTCATCCGCTACATCTTCACCGTCATCATCACCGTCTGGATCGCTTCCGTCATCAGATGTATCCGTAATAGGAGTGGTTGATCCGGGAGGAGTACCAGTAACCGAGGCGGTATTACTGAATGTTGTTGCGGGAGGAGCAGCGTCAATTTCACAACCTGCAACCGTGATCGAAAGTAAAACCTGCATTACATCTCCGGGAGATATGCATTGACCGGTTGTCAGCAAATTATTAGCACCCGTACCTGTGTAGTCCATTGCTACAATAAGGTCAGAGGAAGTTAATGCCGTGACCGTTGGCATACACCCTACAGCAGGAAATGCCGCGGCAAGATCGTCAATCAACTCAAGGTCACAGATATCGATGTTGCCAAGGTTTTCGATGTTGAACTCATAGGTTACATCAAAAGAACCATCAGCATTGAGGCTGGTAGAAACAGCACGCTTTGCCAGACCGATGTCAGGATCTGGCATTACGGTAATGATCGTCATGTCTTGGTTATCGGAAGGATCATTATTATCGTCTTCCGTACCCGTACCATCACCATCGTTATCAGGATCAGAACCATCAGTAGAAATATCCGTAACGTCGGTTCCTGAACCATCTTGTTCTGTATTACCGCCGACTATAGCCTGGTTATCATAGTTTGTAGTTACCGGTGCACATCCCGCAACGTTCAAAGTGAGCAATACCGCTCCCTTATCACAAGCGGACAGGAAGCTGTTTGGCAAGAGCATATTATCATTAGCTCCCGTGCCGTCATAGCTAGCATCTACAAGGAAGTCATCGGATGTAATAGCCTGTACAGTGTAATCACAAGTACCTCCGAAAGTAGCCGTAAGGTCATCCGTAAGTGTTAAATTGTAAAGCGCCACGTCACCGTAGTTCTCAATATTGAACTCATAGGTCACATTAAACGAGCCATCATCCATCAACTGGGTCAGTACAGCGCGCTTAGCAAGACCGATGGCGGGTGCTGAATCAAAAGTGAAATTTTGAACACAGCTAGTTTCATTTCCGCACAGGTCAGTAACCGTGTACGTACGAGTAAGCGTGCGGGTAACTCCCGTACAACCTCCTGCATCGTTAAATTCATCTACGGAACTTACCGTAAAGTTGAAAATTTCAGCAAGAGAAGAACAGCCGTCCGTGATTGCACCACCTTGAGACAAAAATGTTGCTCCGGTTGTTGCCGCTACAGGAGCGGTTTCACCAGCGGCGATTGCAGCGTCGGCGGGGCAATTAACCATTGGTCCGGTTGTATCTTCAATCGTAATGTCCGCCATCGCCATGACCATATTTCCACAATCATCGGTAGCAGTGAAGGTTACTGTCTGAGTGCCGGTAGCTTCACTATCGCAAACTGCCGTGTCATCGAAGTTAGCGGCGTCAAAGTTATTAGTGAATGTAACGTCACCATCACAGCCATCAACTACGATCGCGTCACCGTTAGCGTCGAGCCAATCCATAATCTCCGCCATGTTACCTGATCCGTCACACTCTAGCGTCAAATCCTGAGGAGCCATAGTGAAGGCAGGAGCGGTATTGTCTAAAACAGTGAAAACAGCATCGTCAGAAGTAATATTTCCACAGTCATCAGTTGCAATAAACGTTACCGCGACACTTGCTAATTCGTTAGTGGCCATATTACATGCACTAAGAGTAAGTGTTGGGGTTTCTGGACTCGTAGTGAACGTTACATCTCCGCAAGCATCACTTACCTTAAAACCGGCCCAGCTGTTTAACCAAAGCTGAAAAGCAGCTTGAGGGTCAGAAGCACAGTCTACAATCAGATCCGTGGCGGGTTTTTCCAAGACCGGCATCTCTGTATCATCTACCGGAATGGTTTGTGTCGTCTCAGTAGCGTTACCACAAGCATCAGTAGCAATCCAGGTGCGAGTGATGGTGTATTGGTTGGGGCAGTCCGCCGCAACACCTGAGATGGTTTCTCCAGCATAGGTAATTACAATAGCCCCGCCACAGTTATCCGTTGCGGAGAAATCGGCCGCCCCAGCTACGGAAGGTGCTACAAATACTTCAGGCGAGGGAATCTCGTCACAAGCAACCGCGGCTACGGGAGACACGGGAGCGTTTTGAAACATCGGCCCGTCCATATCTTCGTCGAAAGTGAAAGTTTGTACGCATTCGGTGCTGTTACCAGCCTGATCGGTTACCGTATAAGTACGGGTTACGATAAGTACCCCGTCGCTCGAGCAAGTAGTGTTTCCGTTATCCGTGTCGGTAGCCGTTAATACAAGGTCACCATTCGCGGTACAAATATCGTCATCGGTAGCACCCAGGTCGGCAAGCGTCAACGCTGCGGGAAGCGTACTTACACAAGTTAAGCCCGTTACGTCGGAAGGACAATTCGCAATCACGGGATCCGTCATATCCGTCACAACTACCTGGAAGCAGCAACTAGCTACTTCGTCAGCGTTGGCGACATCCGGAGCACTTACCGTATAGCAAACCTCCGTAGTACCCAGCTCGAACATTTGAGTGTTCGCCGCAAGGGTTCCGGTCATTGTTCCGGTAGTAGCACCGGTTAATACGTACTCTACGACATAATCCGTAGCGGCATCGTCATAGCAGTTATCGGCAATAACCGGATCCGCGATACCACTTCCGTCACCCATACAATCCGTACCGGCGGGTAACATGACAGGTCCCGTTGGACAAGTGATCGAAATCGGCTCTTCATCCATTACGAAAATATCAAACGTACAGACAATGTCATCAACGTTATCGGCGGTACCGTCACCGTCAATATCCGTAGAATAGGTCACCGTGTATGGCCCCCCTACCGGGAAGGTTCCCGTACGTACGGTTCCAGCGGCGAAGGGAGTGGCCGTAGCTGTCGGCATGGTTGTTCCATCGTCACCCGTTACCGTGATAACTACGAGAGTGGTTTCGGCATCAGAGCAATCGCCCAAGTTGACTAAGCTAGGATCTTCCCAGCTTACGTCGGCCTCACATTCCCCCGCATCGTTGGGCTTCATGATGTTCGCGATCGGGCAATTTGTGAAAGAGAAAGCCGCGTCGTCACTAACCGTAATGTCAAATGCTACCGGATCACTGGTACAACCGTCAATCGTGGCCGTCAACGTGATTGTGGCCGTACCCATATTGCCGGTAGTCATAATACCGGAAAGAACCGGATTGGACGGAGCACCAGTTACTGTCGGTGCAGCGGTTAGTATAGCATCAGGGTCGTCAAACATTGAAACCATAAAGACCGTATTGTCCGGATCCGCCGGAGAGGCGAACAGGAAAATATCATCAATAGTACTCGATGGACATACCGTCAAGTTGTTCATATCCGAAACGACCGGCTCAGGCTTGATTTCGATAATTACCGTAGTAGGCAGAGAAGGACAGGCCTGATCCATACCATTAGTAGTAATTGTTTCGTCGAAGGAAAAATCCAGGGTGATGAAACCAGCCTCCAAATCAGCAACGGCCGCGGCGGCGATGGTAAGTTCGCCGGTTACCGCATCCGTCATAGCTGCATCAATGATCGCCTGGTTGATTTCCGTACCACCGGCGTCAACTAATGTATAAACGAAATCGGAAGGTGTTCCACTATTAGGCATTGCGGCGGTCAAGTCCGGAGTCACGACAATGTCTACGGGAGAAGTGCCGATACAAGCCTCGATCGGTGAAGTGAAAGAAGCCATCGGCGTAGCTTTCACCATTAAAGTAATCTCTGACACCGCTACGCAACAAGTTGCTTCAGTTGCCTCATCCGAGTCCTCTTCGTCCAAATCTTTGAGACGAGCGTATACGGTACCGTTCATTGCGGACCAAGCAGTTGCATCCGTGGAAGAAATAGCATTAGTACCCGCGAGGGCGTCTGCTTCCGTCTGGTGGAAAGTGACGGGCTCGAAGTCAGCCGCCGTAGTCGTTCCGTTAAACACGTCAACCGCGTTGGTATTGGATGCTTCGGTAGTCGTGAGTGCATCCGTAAGGTCGAACGTACCAAACATGTTACCGGGAGCTTTAGGGCATTCCATCAACGATACGGGATCAGCAAGCGGCGGCGTACAAGCAACTACAATGGTTACCGCATCGGCACCATCCCCACACAAAGAGAAACAGGCATCAGCCAGGGGGCCGGTACCGGCGGCACCATTGATGACATCATCGATCTGAACTCCAGGAATAAAGTAGGGCTCGATGATCGAGCTTTCATCCGCACGGTAGTTCACGGCATAGACATTATATGTATCGTTATCCAGTCCAGGGAAAAAACCGGTTGCGTTGGCGGCAACTACGACATCGTCCGTATCCGTAAGGATATAAGTTTGGATCTGGTCCGTCGTCCCCCCCGCGACAAACGTTCCGGGCTGAGACTGAACCAGCACGTAACCGGACGGCCCGTCGGGATCACCGCCATACTCACAACTACAGCCGGTACCGGAGGCACCGTCGTTAGCATTCGGCGTTCCATCGATAGCGGTAGGAATACCACAGAGGACCTCCGGGGCAAAGCCGGTTATATTTACATCATCGTCATCAAGAACGGGATCACTGTCCGCATCGCCAATAATAGAGATGGATTGTCCACCTCCTCCCACCGCCAAACCGCTGTGAGTGAAGGGACCAAAGACGGGCACCGGATCAGCATTAGTGACCACGACGCCAGTCATTACAATACCACCCACCGTGATGTCATAGGTTCCGGGCGCACTGATGTTTGAAATCTCAACGTTATAAGTTTGAGTCATGTCATCAAGACACTGAGGCTCAAAATCAAATGTTACATCCTGTGCGTTTAGTGATACAACACTTAGCATCATCACTATAACGGTCGCCAAAAAAGAGGCCGATCTTGGCTTGAATTGTGTACAGTTCTTGGGCATAGGATAAGATTTGTGGACTCGAAACCGTGGAGTATCGATGAAGGCTGGTAAATCTGATTTCATTTGAACAGTGCTTTTTGGAACGACGATAGCCCCATAACCGGTAGTCGGTACGGAGCGTTTTTTTCCTTGCGAAGGAAGTCCTGAGGACAAATTTGAAGAAAAACCTGTTTTCGAAACAGATGGAAATGGCCGTCCTGTTTTCATGAGATATTTGTAAATACGGATTGTCGTACTTTAGCAACAATAAAAATACAGAGCAGACAGCAAGCTCAATAACCTAATGTTCAGCAACTTATGAAAAAGTTGTCAAAATCAAGTCGTGAAATTCCTGAAAGATTATGATTGTTAGGTCTAAAAAACAACAAAAACCAAAAAACCTCTACCCTCGATTGAGCAGAGAACCGGAACAAATATAGCACAATTACTTACCGATTAGAGAACCTTGGTAATTTTTTTTCGCAAAGTCGGGATTCGCCAAAAGCCTTTAAAGTATCTGATCCAGCCCTCACCCGCTACCGTCGATCGTTGTCCCTCCCGTCTGAGGCTTCTCCGTCAACCTACATCCAGGCAGATAAACGATTTCACCTATCGGCTTCTGCTTTTGATAGCCGGTTCTTGTTATCATCCTGGAAAGTTAGCCCACTACAGTCCTTCCAGTAAATGACGAAGACTCAGATAGAGTGGCTCATTAGCCGCAAGGACGGCTTCCGACTTTCGCCACGCCGCCTGTTCGATGTCCTCTTCAGCTTGCGGCGTCAGCGCTTCCTGATCCGTTGCCATCCGAAACCAGTAGGTTGGTTTCAATATCCGCTTTTCCTTTCGGTTTCGATAGGTGTGGTAAGTGGTCGGCAGTGCATCTCCAAGCGTCAGATCAGTCAGACCGGTTTCCTCGGTAACTTCCCGAAGAGCGGCGGAGGGGGCATCTTCGCCGGCATCGATCTTGCCTTTGGGCAGGTCCCAGTAGCCACGACGATAGATGAACAGATGACAATCGAGACCCCGGTGACGCACTACGCCACCGGCGGCGGGCAGCCATCGATAGTGGCTCCGGAAGTCCGCCCAAAGTTGTTCCACGTCTTCGGCGACGATGTCTACGGAGGTGACCTTGGGGCTTCCCTTTTCCAGCATATCCGCGTAGTTCAGCAGGGTTCGGGGCTTGCCATTGTAACGAGCGACCAGGTGAGTTTCCACATCCTTATATGTATGGGCGCGGTCGCGGGTGCCGGGGAGGTTCTGGGAGCAAAGGGCCAGCGGGCGGTTGTTGATGTAGATTACGTACATTTGCGGCGAAATTTAAGTCGTTGAAGTTGTTATAATATTTGCGGATGCTCTAAGGTTGCGGACGTTGAAAAACTCCCCACCCCGGCCCGCAAAGTTAAACCCGCGAAACCTATGCGTACCTCCAAGAACATCGCCCGCCGCTTGCTGGAAGCCGGAGCCGTTAAGCTCCAGCCGAAACAGCCCTTTACCTGGGCCAGCGGTCTGCGATCTCCCATTTACTGCGACAACCGCGTACTCCTCTCCTACCCCGCCATCCGCAAAGAGGTGATCGACGGGCTAGCGGAACTGGCTTCCGGCTTCGACGATGTTTACGGTATCGCGGGCGTCGCCACGGCCGGCATTCCCCACGGCGCGCTGCTGGCGGATCGTCTGGGCCTGCCTTTCGTCTACATTCGCTCCAAAGCCAAGGAGCACGGCCGCCAAAATCAGATCGAGGGCCGCATCGAACCCGGCAAGCGCTACCTCGTCGTGGAAGACCTGATCTCTACCGGAGGTTCTTCGCTCAAAGCCATCGACGCCCTGCGCGCCGCGGGTGGTGACATCGCCGGCGCGGTGGCCATCTTCAGCTACGAGTTCCCCGCCGCCGGCCGCGCCTTCGAGCAGGCCGACGTACCGCTAAAAACCATCTGCGGCTACGCCACCCTCGTCGGCGAAGCGGCGGCCACCAGTGCCATCTCCGAACAGGAGGCCGCAACCCTCGGCAACTGGCGCGAAGACCCCCGCGCCTGGAGCGAAGCCTTCAAGGCCGGCTAAATACTCCCGTTTCCTACCTTTGCCCTTCCCATACCTCCCTTTGCACCCGCGCGCCGCGCCCCGAGAAACTTCCTCTTCGCCTCCCTGACCAATATTATGTCCATCCTCAACAAACAGTCCGAGACTTTTCTCAACAAATACCTGAACAACGCTTCCCCCACCGGCTTCGAGAGCCCCGGGCAAAAGCTGTGGCTGGAATACATCCGCCCCTTCGTGGATGAGGTCGGGCTCGATAATTACGGTACGGCTTACGCCATCATTAACCCCGGCCGGGATTACCGCGTCGTGATCGAAGGCCACGCCGACGAGATCAGCTGGTATGTGCATTATATTACCGACAACGGATTTATTCACGTTATCCGTAACGGCGGCAGCGACCACCAGATCGCCCCTTCCAAGCGGGTTAACCTGCACGGCACCAAAGGCATCGTGCGCGGCGTATTCGGATGGCCCGCCATTCATACCCGCCGCGGGGAAGACGCTAAACTCGCACCGAAAATAAATAATATCACTATTGACGTCGGCGCGAAAGACAAACAGGAAGTGCTCGACATGGGCATCCACGTCGGCACCGTAATTACTTACCCCGACGAGCTGGAAGTAATGAACGATAAATTCTACTGCGGCCGCGCCCTCGATAACCGTATGGGCGGTTTTTGCGTCGCCGAAGTCGCGCGATTAATTAAGGAGGAAGGCATTAAACTCGATTACTCCCTGTACATCGTCAACGCCGTCCAGGAAGAGGTCGGTCTGCGCGGCGCGCAAATGATCGCCGACTCCATCAAGCCCCACGTCGCCATCGTTACCGACGTCACCCACGACACCAGCACGCCCATGCTGGACAAGAAAAAGGTAGGCGACGTTAAAGCCGGCAATGGCCCGAGCGTTACTTACGCGCCCGCCGTACATAATAAACTGCTGCAATTGATCATCGACACCGCCGAGGCGAATAAAATCGACATTCAACGCGAAGCCAGCAGCCGCGCCACCGGCACCGACACCGACGCTTTCGCTTATTCCAACGGCGGCGTTCCTTCGGCATTAATTTCCTTACCCCTCCGCTACATGCACACAACGGTGGAAATGGCGCATAAGGACGACGTGGAAGGGGTAATTAAATTGATACTCGAAACGCTGAAGAAAATTAAAGGAGGTATGTCCTTCAAATACTTCAACCCCGAGTGACGTCCGGAACTTCTTATTGAAATTAAATTGCCTTTCCAGCTCCGCTGGAAAGGCAATTTAATTTCAATAAGAAGTTCCGGATGAACGAGGGCGCGATGGATCCCCCCCTCAAACTAAACTCGTCACGGGGTCGGGTGGCACCCATCGGTAAGCTAAAAGGGTTAGCGCGCGATGGTCGCGGCCTTCTCGATTAAACCAATCATTTCGGTGCGGTAGCCGCCGGGGTCTTCGCCCTTAGCCCCGGTAGCCATTTTGAGGCAGTGCGCCCAGTCGGCCGCGCCTTTGTGCTCACTGTTGCGGAGCAGCATGGCAAACTCCGCGACGGCGGCGGACCAGCGCAGGTCGTTCGAGGCCTCCTTGCCGGCCTTACGGGTGTTAATGACTGGCTTGGAAACCTTTTTCGAGCGGCCGCCCGTATTCGGCTTGTGCCGCAAGTTGAGGGTGCCGAGGCTGGTGTATTTACGGTAACCGTTGGCGGGTATGATCTCGTAGAGCACGGTCACGTTATGGCCCGCCCCCATCTCGGCGGCATCCTTCTTGTCGTTGTCGAAATCCTCTTTGTCGAGCAGCCGGTTTTCGTAACCGATGAGGCGGTAGGACGCCACGACGCGCGGGTCGAATTCCAACTGTAGTTTTACGTCTTTAGCTACGGTGTACAGCGTGCCGCCAAACTCCTCGATCAAAATTTTGCGCGCCTCGGCCGGGGAGTCGATGTAGCCGTGGTTGCCGTTGCCCTTGTCGGCCAGCAGCTGCATGGTGCCTTCCTGGTAATTTCCCTGACCGAAGCCGAGCACGGTAAGGTAAACGCCGCTTTTGCGCTTTTCCTCGATCAGCTTGATGAGCGCACCCTGGTCGCTGATGCCGACGTTAAAATCGCCGTCCGTCGCCAGGATGATACGGTTGTTGCCGCCCTGAATGAAGTTGCGCGTCGCCACTTTGTACGCCAGCTCGATGCCCTGCCCTCCGGCCGTGGAGCCGCCGGAACTCAACCGATCCAGCGCGGCCGTGATCGTGGCGGGGTCGTTACCCGCCGTAGCGGGCAGCACCAAACCAGCCGCGCCGGCGTAGACGACGATGGACACCTTGTCGTCCGGCCGCAGCGAGCCGGTCAGCAATTTGAGGCTTTCCTTCACCAGCGGCAGCTTATTGGCGCTGTTCATGCTGCCCGATACGTCGAGCAGGAAGACGAGGTTGGAAGCAGGAACGTCAGCGTTGGCAATCGGCATGGTGCGGGCGCTGACGCGGAGTAGTTCGTTTTGCTTATTCCAGGGGCAGACCATGAGCTCGGTGCGCAGGGCGATCTCCGTTTTACTCTTCGGGTCGGGGTCGTCATAGCGGAAATAGTTGATCATTTCCTCGGTCCGCACGGCGTCGGCGGGTGGCAATTTCCCCTGATTGAGGAAGCGGCGAACGTTGGCGTAGGCCGCCCGGTCCACGTCGGTACTGAGCGTGGAGTGCGTTTGGTCTTTGGTTTTGATGAAGCCGTTGGCGGTGATCTTGTTGTATTGCTCGCTATTGCGCGGTTCTTTTTCAGGGGTGCGGCCGGAGATGGGCTGGGAGCGGGAACGTTTGCCCTTCCGTCGCTTAGCCCGGCCCGGGCGGCTGACGCCGGCGACGGAGCCGGTCATATCCGCCTTTCGCTGGGTGCGGTAGCCCGTTACTACTACTTCGGAAAGCTGGGCGGTGGATTCGGCCAGCGTCAGCGTCCGGGCTTTGCCGCCCACCAAGAGACTGACTTTTTCACTTTTGAAACCGGTATAGGTAATCGACACCTCCACCTCCGTGCCCGGCGTCAGGCCGCAGATAGAGAATTTACCGTCAATATCCGTAACGGTGCCGGTTGTCGTGCCCACAATCTGTAGCGAGACGCCGATCAGTGTTTCGCCGCCGCTGTCGGCTATGGTGCCGGTAATGCAATCCGCCTGGGCGGTCAGCAGCAGGGAGGAAAAGAAGAGGGTGAATAAGACGAGGTATTTCATGCGGGGTGGATTTGATGTGGGGGGTGGATGCACCAATACCGAAGACTTCATAAAATGACGTAAAGTTTATTCGCGGCGCCCGTGATGCGCCGACCTCCCGCGCGCCTCGCCTTACCTTCGCGACATGCAAAATCGCCGCTTGCTGAAATGGCTTTTTTACGGGCACGTTTGGATTGCGCTGGCGGCGACGTCCCTATCGTGGTTATCATTGCGTCTCGCGTACGGCCACCAAGACTGCATAGCGGAATGGCCCGTGCTGATGTTCTCGTTTTTCTCTACGCTGGGTGTCTATACGTTCCACCGCTACCTGAGTTTTCAGCGGGCGGGTGAGCGACCTACGACGCGGCGGTACGAGATCGTTGCGCGCCACCCGAACGTGAGTCTGCTCGTGGGCGGCACCAGTTTATTGATCGCAGGAGTAATGTGCATCTCTTTTCTGAAAACCATCTGGCCCGCACTCCTCCTGGCCTTGCCCGTTACCGTTTTCTACCTGACGCCACCGGCGAAAGGCTGGCCGCGACTGCGTGACCTGCCGTACATGAAAAACATCTTCGTCGCCCTGGCGTGGACGATCATGACGGCGGTGGTGCCGGTTTGGGTGGTGGAAGCGCAGGCCGATTACTTCCGGGTAGAATACACCAACGATCTGATGGGATTGATCAGCCTGTTCAGTTGCGGCATCGATCCGCTGAGCTATCCCAACTTTTACCTCGACCTGCTCACCCGCTTCCTCTTCACCGCCTGCATCGCGTTGCTGTTCGACCTGCGCGACGTTCCGCTCGATCGTTCGCAGGGCGTACGGACCGTGGCGGGGGAAAAACCTGGTCTGCACCGGCAACTGGTGGACATTGGCCTGCTTTGTTGCGGGGCCTTGTCGTTGTTTACCACCCACAACGGCTGTATTTACCCCGGCCCCGAAACCAGCCTTTGTGTAGCTTACGTGCTTGCGTTAGCTGCCGCCCATTTCACTTATCCAAAAACCGATGAAGACTGGTTTGCCGTAGCGGTTAACGGCTTATTATTGCTGCCGCCGGTGCTGTATTTCATAGCTGGTTTTTTGGGCGGGAACGCGGGTGCAATGGGTGGTTTTTAAAGCGTCGTTCTACGGGTGAGGAGTTGCTCTCCGAATGCCAGACGGGCTTCCATGTCTGGCATTCGGAATGCAATTCCTCACCCTTCTTGGGAGACCAACGCCGCCCCGTACGCGCTCGCCTGGGTCGCCTCCGCCACCACCACCTCCCGCCCCGACCGCTCGGCGAACAGCTCCAGCCATTCCGGCGATCTGGTAATGCCGCCGCTCACCAGGATGCGGTCCGCCGGGCCGACAACGGCCTCGAGGTTGCGGAGGATGGCCACCAGGTTTTCCGTCACCCCGTCCAGCACGGCGCGGGCAACGTGGTTCGGGCCGTGGTGCCCCCGCAGGCCCGTGAGCGCGGCGGTAGCCGTAGCATCCCACAGCGGCGCGCGCTCGCCGTTGAGCCAGGGGGCGGCCTTGGGCGAATCTTCGGTAGCGACGGCAAACGCGCCGTCGATGAAGGCCCCGACGTCCGGGAAATGGGCGGCCAGTAACTCTTGCCAGTATTCCAGCACCTTGCCGCCGTTGTTCGTCGGCCCGCCGATGACGTAGAGGCCGTCCTTCATTTTGTAGTTGAACAAGCCTTGCTTCGGGTCCACCCGCGCCTTACCGTGGGCGGTGCGCAGCGCGCCGGAGGTGCCCACGCTCATCGCTACCTCTCCCGGCGTTAGGATGCCGGAGCCGAGGTTGGCCAGCACCCCGTCGGAGCCCCCGAGGTAAAGCGGCACACCGGTCAGGCCCAGCTTTTTAGCGACGGCCGGTCGCCATTCCAATTTCGTGTTCGCGGGTCGGATGGTGGGCAGGCGATCGGTGGTGACGCCCGCCTTTTCGAGGGCCGTTGGTGCCCATTCGCTGGTTTGCAGGTCCATCAGGCCGGTGGCGGAGGCGAGCTGCTCGTCGAGCAAGAACCCGCTCGTCGCCCAACGGAGGACAAGGGCGGATTTGAGGTCGGCGATGCGGGCGGCGGAGGCCAGTAGATCCGGGTCCGTTTCCGCCAACCAGCGCAGCTTGACCAGCGGCGACATCGGGTGAACGGGCGTACCGGTCAGTTCGTGCAGGGCGTGCCCTTCCGCCCGCGTGAAGTCCGCCATCACCGTCTGGGCGCGGAGGTCGGCCCAGGTGATGACCGGGCTGAGCGGCCGGTCCTCGGCGTCGAGCAGCAACAGGCTGTGCATCGGGCAACTCAGGCCGATACTTTGCGGCGTACCGTCGGTGGTTTTTACCAGTTCGGCCAGGGCTTCTTCCGCCGCGGCGAAGACGGCTTCCGCTTCCTGTACGGCCGCGCCGGGCTCGGGGTGCAGCAACTCGTAGTCGCGCTCCGCAAGACCGATCATCTTGCCTTCGGCGTTGAAAGCGCAGGCTTTGGTGGCGGTGGTGCCGATGTCGAGGCCGATGCGGTAAGAAGTCATGTTGGTCTGTTGGTCTGTTGGTCTGTTGGAGCTATTGGTCTGTTAGCACCGGCCAAAGGTACCAATAGTCCAATACGACCAATAGTCCAATAGTCCAATACGACCAATAGTCCAATAGCTCCAATACAACCAATAGTCCAATACGACTTCCTATCTTCGCCCCATGACCATCAACGACCTTTTCCAGTACGCGCAGGATCACCCCGCCAACGTTCTTTTCTACTTCGCCCTCATCCCCTTCGCCGCCCTGCTGGCGGGCTGGATGGAACGGGAGGAAGGCCACCTGCCGCCGTGGAATTACCTTTACAGCACCCTCGTTTATCTGGTAGCCGTACCCGCCATTCTGGCCATCGCTTACGGCATTTACAGCTGGCTTTTCGAGCGGCGCAGCATCCGGGACGCAAACATCCTGCTACAAATTTTGCCGATCGCGAGCATGCTGCTGACCTTTTTCCTGGTGAAAAAGCAGGTGCGCATCGAATCCCTTCCGGGTTTCAGCCGCCTCTCCGGGCTGGTGATGATGATCTCGGCCGCGCTGGCAATCATGTGGTTCCTGGATCGGGTACGCATCGTCGTTTTTTCTTACATGCCCATCCAGTACCTGCTGATCGTCTTCGTCGTTTTGCTGGTGGTGATCCGGTACGGCTGGGCGCGGGTAGCGAAGTAGGTTCGCATGAGGTTTAAGCTGATACCGCCTGATTACTCCCCCTAAATCCCCTAAAGGGGGACTTTGAACGGTTCAAAGTCCCCCTTTAGGGGATTTAGGGGGAGTAGACCCGCCGGCAATCAAATAATTACGTCCAAACCTCACGTTAAGTTAGTGATTAGGTCGTAGCGCGCTACTCCGTCGGTGCCTATCAACGGCTAGCCATTAAATACCGACTACTAAAAAACCGCCTTTGCACCCGCGTCCGCGCCCAAAAACCGTTTGTGCTTTTTAACCCCAACCATATGCGTTTCCTCTTTACCCTTTTAGCCCTTTCCCTTTTCACCTGCCTGAGCGCGCAACGCCTCGACCACCGGCAAGGGGAGCTCATCGTTCAGTTGGGCGGGGACGTAGATGCAAAGCAGTGGGCGGGTACAAAGGGGGAGATCGCCTCGGTCAAACGCCTGAGCCGGGCGATGAACGTCTGGCTGCTGCGCTTCGACCATGACCGCCACGCCATCGGGCAACTCCGCCACCGCCTGTGGCAAGACCCCGCCGTGGAAACCATTCAGCTCAACCACCTCGTTACCCAACGCCGCCGCCCCAACGATACGCGCTACGACGATCAGTGGCAAAACATCAACGTCGGTCAGATCAACGGCGTCGTCGGCGCCGACCATAACGTGGAACCAGCGTGGGACGTGACCACCGGCGGCCTGACCGCCAACGGCGATACCATCGTTGTCGCGGTCATCGATGACGGTGTCGACCTCGACCACGAAGACCTCGTCGCCAACCTCTGGCGCAACCATGACGAGATCCCCGACAACGGCATCGACGACGACAACAACGGCTACGTCGACGATTACTACGGTTACGACACCGCCGATGAAGACGGCGACCCCGGCGCGCGGGTGACCGACAACCACGGCACCCCGGTTAATGGTCTGGTCGGCGCGGTAGGCAACAACAGCCAGGGCGTTGCCGGGGCGACCTGGAACGTCAAATTGATGAACGTCCGCAACCGGCTCGTTTCGGCGCAAAGCGAGGTCATTCAGGCCTACAGCTACGTACTGGAAGCCAAAATGCGCTACCTCGATACCGACGGCGCGGAAGGGGCGTACGTCGTCGCCACCAACGCCAGCTGGGGCAGCAACCGCGCCCGGCCGGAAGACAGCCCCATCTGGTGCGGCCTGTACGAACGGTTGGGCGAGGCCGGCGTTCTGAACGCGGGCGCAACGATCAACGTGAACATCGACGTAGAGGCGGAGGGCGACCTGCCCACCAACTGCCCTTCCGAGTTCCTCATCGGCGTCACCAATCTGGATACTTTCGACGAGAAAGTGGTCAATGCGGGCTTCGGCTC
>ENA-ORXT01003850-ORXT01003850.1-marine-metagenome-genome-assembly--contig:-NODE-3850-length-16050-cov-4.336130_pt1 | contig 16050 bp, 10 predicted proteins | sample MGYA00237868_ERZ511482 | MGnify/ENA metagenome assembly ERZ511482 | reverse complement strand
AGCAAGAATTGGAAGGCTATCGACAACAGCTAGCAGATTCTTATTTATTGGATAAAGAGGTAACAGATAAGTTGATTAAAGAGGCTTATGATCGCTCTTTAAAAGATGTAAGCATTAGCCATATCATGGTTTCTCTGAGAAAAAATTCGACTGCTAGGGATACGATGTTGGCGTATAAACGAATTATGGCGGTCAAAAAAGAATTGGATGAAGGAGGTGATTTCGTAGAAATAGCGAAACGTTTGTCTGATGATAAGTCTGCGAAAAAAAACAATGGAAATATTGGTTTTTTTACCTCTCCGTTTCCTAATGGTTTTTATAATTTTGAAACAGCTGCTTATAATTTGAAGCCTGGGGCAACCTCAAACCCTGTTAGAACACCATTAGGGTATCATATTATTAAGGTAGACGAAGTGCGTCCTGCAAGAGGAGAAGTAGAAGTAGCGCATATCTTATTGAGGAAGAAAACACCAAATGCGGAAAAAACATTAGATAGTATTTATCAAGTCCTTCAAAACGGAGGAGATTTTGAAGCGATTGCAAAGCAAATTTCTCAGGATAAAAAGACTGCTTCTAAAGGGGGATATGTTGGCGTGTTTGGCATTAGTACTTATGAAAAAGCATTTGAAGATGCCGCCTTTAGTTTAACAACAGATGGAGCTATTTCTAAACCATTCCCTTCCCAAGCAGGTTGGCATATTGTTAAGCGCATCAGCCGCAAACCTATCCCTGAATTTGATAGAGCGAAAGCTCGGTTAAAAACTAAAATTCAAAAAGATGACCGTTTTGAATTAGCTAAAATAGCTATGGTCAAGCGGATACAACGAGATAATAATTTTATAGAAACCACGCAAGCATTGGACAAATTTGGTGCTTCTTTGGGAAAAGATTTTACCACTTACAACTGGCAAGCACCAAAGACTAAATCAAATGAGGTTTTATTTGCTTTAGGGGATCAAAAATATACTTTAGGGGATTTTACGGATTACTTGGGCAAAGCTTCTCGTCAAAGGATGCAGTTATCTAATACACCACCTGTATTGGCTTTAAATAAGTTATACGACAACTATAAAATGGAAACTTCTTTAAAATATGAAGAACGCAATTTAGAACGTAAATATCCAGACTTCAGAGCCTTAATGAGAGAATATAGAGAAGGGATTTTACTATTCGAAATTACCAAAAGGGAGGTTTGGGATAAAGCATCGCAAGATACCGCAGGCCTTGCCAATTATTATGCAAAGAATAAAGGAAAATACAAGTGGAAAGAAAGAGCAAAAGTAAGCCAATATAGCGTAATGGATTTTTCTGCTACGGATAAGATTCGAAAGGCAGCCCGAAAAGATACTCCACTACAAGTATTGAGTAAATTCAATAAGGATAAAGAAGTGGTTACCGTAAAAGAATTGGTAGTTGAGCGAGGGAGAAATCAAAAATTAGATGCCATGGATTGGGAAGTAGGTAAATTATCTAATGTAGAAACAAATAAAGCAACGAAGAGTTTTACCTTCATGAAAATCGAAAATATTTTACCCGCAGGTGATAAACACCTATCAGATGCTAGAGGGTATGTGGTAGCAGACTACCAAGATTTTCTAGAAAAACAATGGCTTGATCGCTTGAAAAAGGCTTACACGGTAAGGGTAAATAAAAAGACGTTTAAAAATCTAACTAAACGAAAGTAGAATGAATAATTAAGAATGAATAATTAATAATTACCGAGACGTACATGTAACGTCTGCAATTCTTAATTATTCATTCTTAATTATTAATTTTTAATCAAAACTATGGAAAACCTGCTCAAAATTTGGGCTATGATAGCATTGGTGTTATTGGTAGCCTGTAGTATTCCTAAAGAAGAAAAAATAAGGGAAGATAAAGTCTTATTAGCAGAGGCTTACAACCAACACTTATATCTATCGGAACTAGATGGCATGATTCCAGAAAGCATGAATCCTAGTGATAGTATAGCGATTATCAATGCCTATGTGGAAAGATGGATACGAAAGACTTTATTGATGCACGAAGCAGAGAAGCATATTCCGAAGGATTTGAATATCGATAAATTGGTGAGGGAGTATAGAGCTTCTTTGGTCCGATATACCTACGAACAGCAGTTAGTAGAAGAACAAATGGATTCTGTTATAACGAAACGTGCCTTAAACGAGTACTACGAGAAAAACCAAGAACAGTACCAGCTAGAGACCCCTATTATTCGTTGTAGCTATGTCAAAATAAAGCAAACTGCCCCTGATTTAAAACAATTGCGCAATTTATGGCAAAGTGATTCCATTTCAGATAAGTTTAAATTGCTCGAATACTGTAATAATCATGCAGATGTTTATTTCTTAGCAGATAGTATTTGGTATGAGGTAGAAGATATGGCAGCTCGTTTACCAAAAGGGACTATTAATAGTGAAAATATTAGTAGTCGTAAGGAAGTTTCTTTAAGTGATAATGATTTTTTATATTTATTTAAAGTACATGAAATTATTAACAGAAAAGAAATCGCTCCGCTTTCTTTTATCGAAGACCAGGCTTCCAAAGTCATACTCCATCGTCGTAAATTAAAATTATTAGAAGCACATCAAGAAGAATTATATGATTTGGAAATGGATAAGAATAATGTAAAAGTATATCCTTTTCCAGTTTACACGTCTAAAAATTAGTCGGACTTTAGCCATTGGTACGCATAAAAACCACGGAGTGGTTGAACATGGATAACCACGGGTTTCACCCGTGGGGCATAAAATAAAAATATGAAAAAGCTAATAAGTATATGTTTCGCCATCTTGGCAATCACCAGTCTTGCCTTAGCGCAAAACATGATGATAGATAAAGTAATTGTTCAAGTAGGCAGTGAGCTTATTTTACTATCGGAGGTAGAAGAACAATTTGCTTATGCTTCAGAACAAAAAGGAGGGATACCACCAGAAGCCCGCTGCCAAATTTTAGAGCAGGTAATGGCGCAGAAATTAATGGTAAACCAAGCCAAGTTGGATAGTATCGTAGTTTCAGACCCCGAAGTGGAGGCTCAGCTAGATGCCCGTTTTGAGCGTATTTTACAAATGATGGGGGGAGATACCAAACAATTTGAGGACTTCTATGGTCAAACTATTTCTCAAGCAAGAGAAGGTATGCGCACAGAGTTAAAAGGCCAACTACTGGCAGAACGAATGCAAACACAAGTGATGAATGACATCGTGGTAACGCCCTCAGAAGTAAAAGATTTTTATGATCGGATTCCAAAAGACAGTTTACCTTATTTCAACTCAGAGGTGGAAATTCGAGAAATCGTCATGAAGCCCCAAGTGAATACAGAAGAGGCCTTAAAAGCTCGAACTTTTTTAGAAGAATTAAAGCAGCGAATACTCGCAGGAGAAGATTTTGCAGAGTTGGCTATTAAATATTCGGATGACCCCGGGTCGGGTAGATTAGGTGGAGATTTAGGAACGACTAAAAGAGGGAGTTTTGTACCTGCATTTGAGGCGGCTGCTTATAACTTGGAGAAAGATGAGCTTTCAGATATTGTAGAATCAGAATTTGGGTATCACTTAATTCAATTAATAGAAAGGAGAGGTAATTCGTTACATACTCGTCATATTTTAATTAAACCAGAAATCACAGAGGCTGATTTGGTTAAAACACAAATGAAGTTAGATAGTATCGCAAATGCAGTCAACCATGATTCTTTGCCTTTTGCCTATGCAGTAAAACTGTATTCTAACGATAAAGTGCAAAGTTTTAACAATGCTGGTCTATTAACAAATCCTCAAACAGGAAATACGTTCTTTGAAATTGGAGATTTAGATACAGATATTTTCTTTGCCATCGACACGATGAAAGTGGGAGAGGTATCTAATCCAATTCCATTCACGGACCCAAGAGGCGAACGGATGTTCCGCATTGTTTTGTTACAATCCAGAACTTCCCCACATAAGGCTACTTTAGAACAAGATTATTCTAAGATTCAAAAAGCGGCGATTAATGAGAAGAAAAGTCTGTTTATTAACAAATGGGTGAATGGTAAGATAAATACTACTTTCGTTAATATCGCTACTGACTATGAGACTTGTCCGAATTTAAAGAAATGGTCTAATAGATAATTAGACTTTGGACGAAAGTCTGACAAGTTTATCTAATCAGTTGACGGTTTTAATTTCAAAATCAATCTCAAATTCAAACCGTGGCGTTCGCCCAAACGTCTGGTTGAACAAAACCGCTCTGCGGTAATCCTAACGAGTCAAGTCATAGAATCGTTGCTTTAACGTTTGTAAGGAGTCAAAAAATAGAGGAGAGTAAGCTACCTCACTTCCCTTCGGGAAGCTCCAAGTTTATCCAAGAGCAGCGTAAATGTGGCTTATTCGGGTCTTAATGTATTTTACTGTTAATTAAATGACATCCATTAAAAAAATTCAACTTGGTTAAAAGTAATTCATTATGGCTGGTAAAGAAATAAAAGTTACTCCGCAAATAGCTGATAATTTTCCCTATAAGTTAAAACCTTCCTTTGTCTCCATAATTAAATTTTGGCAAAAAGTGGCGAAAGATAAACAGAATTATCAATTCTCTTTTGCCAAACAATTAATAGAAGAAGTTGAAAAAGTACCTGAACTGCTCCTGCCTATTGAAGATTTATCTTTAATTGAGCGATATAAACCATTAATCCAAAAGTTGTTAATTAATCAACTTCAAATAGGTATAGATACTTGTTTACCAACTGCAATTTATACCCCATTTGATTTAGTGACCTTATTGGCTAATCCAAAATTTGATGCATTATTAACCCTAGATGGAAGATTGAGTACTTTTTCTGGATATATGGACTTGGCTACTTCTGCTCATATTCGATACCAAAGAGTCACGTCAATTATTCTCAAAAAATTTTATAATGTTAAAAACATTGATTTTGAAATTCCCTTTACTTTTAAAGTGATAAATAAAGAGAGTGGTCTAACTGAATTTTATAAATTAGTTACGGATACTCAATATGTTGACATCAAAGCCAAGCATCCCCTACCTGCTATTTCTGATGAAACCTTAACTGAATTAATTCATAATTTTAATGATAGCGACTTATTAAAGGAACATATCAATCCTGAACACTTTCACTTAGAGGGATTTATAGTCGGTGTGTTAATCAATATTTCTGAACATGAGTTAATTAGTGTAATCAGGCAAGACCTTTTAAAAAGCAACTCCTTGACCAATTCAGATATGTTTTACCAAATACGTCAAAGTATTCGAAGTTTATTCAAGCTCCCAGACTTAGAATTGGGGATTGGTATATTCAATAAGACGAAAGATATGGTAGATAATTTTGGTCATACTGTTTGGTGTCAACCCAATTGCAAATTAAAAATAAAAGACCTTAAAAAATCTTTTCAGGGTAGCGTTTATCAACAATTATTAGTGACCCCAAAACCCATTTTATGTGAATCTTTAAAACAGGACAGCTGTCAAACTGAATTAGAGGAAGGCTTATACAATCACAATGTCCGTAGTTATATTCTAGCCCCCTTGGTGGATGGAGATAATGTAATTGGGTATCTGGAATTAGCTTCCCCTAATCCTTGGGAATTGAATCCAGTCAAGTTGTATAAATTAGAAGAAATCCTTTCGATTTTTTCCATTGTTTTAAAACGTAGTTTAGAAGAAAGAGGTAATAAATTAGAGGCAATCATTAGGCAGCATTTTACAACCCTTCATCCTTCTATAGAGTGGAAGTTTATTGATGCAGCCGAAAATTATTTGAATAAAGAATCAAATGAAGAACCGCAAGATATGGAGACGATAATTCTCCAAGATGTTTATCCACTTTTCGGACAAGCAGATATAAAAAATTCTTCAGTAGAAGGAAATGAGGCTATCCGATTAGATTTTATGGAAGGCTTAAAAAATATAGTACAAATATTTAAACAAAGCATCAAGCTAGTTTCCTTACCTGTTTTAGAATGCACGATTGTGGAATCAGAGGAGTTGATTCGAGAATTAGAAAATCGACAAATAGCGATGGAAGAGAATAAAATCATGCAATTCTACAAAGCAAACATCCAACCTTATTTAGCACATCTTTACAAGGAAATTCCATCTCTTAGAGAAAAAATAGAAGTGTATGATATAGAAGGTGGTAGCCATAATTTTATCTCTACGAAGAGAATAGAGTTTGAAGAAAGTGTACAAAAGATTAATGATTTATCTAATGAAGTTACTCAAAATTGGCAAATAAAAGGTCAGAAAATTTGTAGTCATTATTTTGAAAAAATCAATACAGATGGGATTGAATATAATATTTATATGGGCAAATCTATTTCTCAAAATGGGACAATAGATAAAGTTTGTCTGGGGAATATGCGGTATTGGCAATTGGAAATGATGTGTGACTTAACCCAACAACTTGATAATTTAGCGCCCACCTTAAAAAAGCCCTTGAGAACTGCTCAATTAATTTATGTTTTTGACAAACCTATTAAACTCAAATTCCGAACCGATGAAAAACGTTTTGATGTCGAAGGTGCCTATAATATTAGCTATGAAATTGTAAAGAAAAGAATTGATAAAGCAGTTGTAGAAGGTTCATCTGAAAGGATTACTCAAATTGGAAAAATAGCCATCATCCACAATAATAAAGAGGTAAAAGCCGAATATAATCGATACATTAAACATCTGATAAGCAGAGGAATATTAGAAAAAGAAGTGGAATATTTACGGATTGGTCAATTACAAGGAGTCGATAATTTAAAGGCTATTCGGGTAACTGTAAAAAATAAAAATGAAGTATCAAAACTACTTGACAAAAGAGATAACTAGCCCTGCCTTGCAACTATTTTAAACAATCTTATGGTTCTTTGTCAAACAAGAATAGAATGGAAGGAAGAATTGTCACCTCAACCAAAAATCGGCAAAACGAAAACGCAAAAACTATTTTTCAGTAAATAGCTCAGATATCCATCTAAAATATTCTTACATAATGTCTAAAGTCCAAACTGTGTCTCATAAAGATGATGAGCCATTACAGTGGACAAAATTAGTAAAACATACATCCTTCTAATACATTTATTTCGTCTGTGTCAACAGAGTCTTTTGAATAATTTCTTTCAGAAGGATTGAAAACAAATGTTTGACCTTCAGTACTTGAAAAATTAAGTACACCATCAATTACTTCATATTTATAACTTATAGTATATTCAATTTCTTTACTAGACCCATAATAATCATAATCAAACCACAAAACATCCTCCTGATCTTTTTTGATTCTTATATTCCATTTTATTCCATTGTAAGTTGTTTCACCTAGTTTCCATCCTTCACAATAGGAAGCAGTACTATCAATATTAAAGAAAGATATAAAATAATCATTGTATGAAAAGTTTGAAAATTTTATATCTGAAAAGTCGCTATGATAATTGTCTGCATCTGCCCAGATTGTCCCATCATATTTGCGTAAGAATCGACAAAACTTTCTTCCCCAACCTGGACCACAGTATTCCTCCAATGGATCTAAATCATATTGTCGTCCACTTGCATCTATTGCATAGTTTTGCTGTCCAGACTCATATTGCTCTATATCGCTTTCCGAACAAGAAAACAAAACAAAGGGTAAAAACAGTAAAAGTAGTTTTTTCATTTCTGATATTTTGTTTTAAAGTTACAAAATTTAGCTCAATTTTAATAGTAAAAATTACCAGTAATAGCATTCCGAATATTAGATAATCGCATAAAAAAGGAATAATTCGTTATTTGTTTATTTGTTGATATTGTTTATTTGTTTACTAGGCACGCTGCTAAATAAATAAACAATACCAACAAATAAACAAATTGGAAGTATCTTGGAATAGATTTTTAGAGAGAGCAAATTAAATATTTTCACCATAAATACTAACTACGCAAATATACTGCGTACTAACCAATTAGCTTTGTCTTATCATTAATTAAAACAACAAATATGTTTAAAGATTTTAAAAAGTCAGTTAATAAAAAGTTAGACTTTTTGATAAAAAATTCAGTAGCATTATTTGAAGTAAGTATAGATAAAGAAGAGCTTTGGAATTTATACTTAGATTCTTTTCCTGAAGGGACAAATAATGTATTCAGAGAACGAAGACAATACGATTGTGCTTGTTGTCGCCAATTCGTTAAAAATTACGGGACTATCGTAGGGATTATTAATGGCAAAAGAGTAAGTGTTTGGGATGTTAAAATTATGGAGCCGTACCAAACGGTTACAAAAGTATTAAATAAAAAAATTGCTGCCTTACCAATTGAAAACGCTTTTTATTCTAAGTTCAAAAAATTAGGGACGGATTATAATTTTGAACTAATAGGGGATCATAATAAAAAATGGCAACATTTTTATTATGAATTGCCAGCTGATTTAGTAAATACCAGCAGCAAGTCTATTGAAAACTTACAAGGGGAGATTCGACAAACAAAAGAGGTGATAACGAGGAGTTTTAAAGAATTGAATCCTAGTTCAGTTGACACGATTTTAGCGTTAATTGAAGAGAAAGCACTTTACAGAGGGGAGGAGCATCGGGCGATATTAAAAAAGTTTAAAATAGCACAAAAGGATTTTATTATCTCTAAAAATAAAGATAATTACTGCTGGGAAGTGGCTTTAATCATAGGCAGGTCTATCGCTCTTCGGAATACGGCCATAGGAACACTACTTATTAATTTAAGTAATCAAATGGATTTAGATTTAGCGATTAAGAAATATGAATCCGTTGTAGCCCCTGCTAATTATCAGCGACCTAAAGCGGTGTTTACAAAGAGTATGCGAGAAGCCGCAGAGAAAAAAGTGACCGCCTTAGGTTTAATGGATTCTTTAGCCAGAAGATATGCTAAATTAGATGACATCTCCTTAAAGAACGTCATTTGGGCATCTGGAGAAAGTAAAAAAGTAATGCAATCTCCTTTTGATTTATTAGCCAGAGATGATAAAATTGCCGCTAATTTTGATTATGTAAAAGAGGTAGGGATTGAATATTTTATCAATAATCTTTTGCCTCATGCTGAAAAATTAGAATTGCTAGTTGACAATTCGCATACTAATAATTTTGTTTCTCTAATCGCTCCTCAAAATCCAGAAGCTCCAAGTCTTTTTAAATGGGAGAATGGTTTCTCTTGGGCTTATAATGGAGACTTCGCAGACTCTATAAAAGAAGCAGTAAAAGCAATGGGGGGAAAGGTGGACGGTGTTTTAAGATTTAGTTTAGCTTGGGCAGAGAGAGATAGTGGCGACAATTCTGATTTAGACGCTCATTGCAAAACTCCAAATTACCACATTTATTACTCTGACAAAAAAGATAGAAATGGTGGGGAATTAGATGTTGACATTACCAACCCAAATAATCAGCATAATAAAAATATTGTTGAAAATATTACTTGGGGTAACAAGTCAAGAATGCCTATTGGAGCCTATAATTTTTCGGTTCATAATTACGCTTTAAGAGGAAGCCAAAAAGGGTTTAATGCGGAAATAGAATTTGATGGAAATATCTTTAATTTTGAATACAATCGGCCAGTAAAAAAGGGGGAATTTGTGCAAGTAGCAACCGTTTTTTTTGATGGTAAAAATTTTAAAATAACTAATTCATTGCCAACTACTAAAACGAGTAAAGAAGTTTGGAATATTCCAACCATGAAATTTATTCCAGTTAGTACTTTAATGCGTTCGCCTAATTTTTGGAACAACCAAAGTATAGGAAATAAACACTACTTCTTTATGCTGGAAGATTGTGTAAACGAAGGAGCAGCAAGAGGTTTTTTCAATGAATTTCTAAGAACCGACCTTATCGAACACAAAAGAGTTTTTGAAGCATTAGGGGCAAAAATGAAAGTCCAACATACCGATAATCAACTCTCAGGAGTAGGTTTTTCTAGCACAATGAAGAATTCTGTATTAATAAAATTAAATAACAAGCCATTAAAATTAAATTTCACAAATGAACAACTTATTATTAATAGCCCTAAGAAAAAAGTATCGTTTTCAAACGTCTAAAGGAGCATTGAACTCAGAACAACTTTTTGAATTAGGAAAGCAAGGACTACATGATCTATATTTGTCTTTAGAGTCTAAAATCCAAAAATCAAAAGGATTGCTTGGAAGAAAAGGGAATACTCCAATTGAGCATAAATTGGAGATTGTAAAACAGGTTTTTAATTTCGTTGTAGAGGAAGAAAAAGAAAACCTAAAAATAGCAGAAAATAAGAGATTAAAGCAAGTTGTTTTGGAGGCAGCAGACAAACAAGAAGTGAAGGAGATCGTAAAAGGAAAGTCTGCTAAAGAATTAAGAAAATTAGCTAAAAAACTGGAAGTGAAGAATTAAGATTAAATAAAAACGACTTCACAAAAAATGACTAGCAGAGAAACTAGTATTTTAGTATTGATTAAAAAATAAATAGGTCTTTTTGTTTTTAAATTGAGTCTTTTTTTCATAGGTTTTCAACCCATTAAAAAAGGACTCATTTTAAAAACGAACTATTTATTTTTTTATCGTTAGGGATAAGGGATTAAATAAAAATTCTAAACAAATAAACAAGATTATTTACCCCTTATAAAACAACCATTTTCCCATTTCCTTAAACGTTATTCGCTTACCATATAAGAAAATACCTACCCGATAAATCTTAGCAGATAGCCAGACAAAAAAGATAGTGGTACCGATTAAGATAATTAAAGAAAGGGCGACCTCCCACAGTGGCGGATCGAAAGCCAAACGTGCAGGCATAATAAAGGGCGAAGAAATAGGAATAATAGAAGCCCAAGTTGCCAAAGTGCCATTTGGAGAAGCGACTACTGGAAATAATAAATAGACCGAAATAATAGCAGGTATTGAAATCGGAAAAGTCAATTTTTGAGATTCGCCTAAATCATCCCCGATAGCAGAACCTACTGCAGCAAACATTGCACTATACATAAAAAATCCCAGCAATAAATACACGACAAAAGCAGGAATAATCAACCACCAATTTATATTGCCTAGTTCATTCGCAACTTGTAGTATCAGGTGTTGGGCTTCTTCCTCGTCCATACCTGAATTAGCTGTTGCCATTTCCATTTGTGCTTCAGAGGTATCAATGCCAAAAAAGAATTGAGTGACCATAAAAATTAAGGGAAACAAAATAGCCCAGATGCCTACCTGTGTCAAGGTAACCGCCCCAATGCCCAATATTTTGCCCAGCATCAATTGAAAGGGTTTTACAGAAGACACCATCACTTCCACTATCCGATTTGTTTTTTCTTCCATCACCCCTGTCATTACCATCATTCCATTAATAATGATGATGAAATACATAATAAAACCCAGCATATATCCAATGCCCGCCAAAACCATACTCGTGATAGAACTTCTATCTTGTCCACCCACTTTAATCGGTTCAGGGTCAATAGTGACATTACTTCTGAGGCTTGCCAATTGGTCTTTATCAAAGCCTAGTGCTTCTACTTTATAATCCCTTATTTTTCGACCAATTTTTTGTTCTAATTTTATTTTAGCCGCCAAACCCAATTGGTCTTCTGAATAATAGTTAACCGTAAAATCTTGATTATTAATGTTCTTTAAAGAAGGAATGACTAAGACCCCATTATATTCTTCTTTCTCTACCGCTTGTTTGAGTTCCGTTAGGTTTTTATTGGAAAAAGAGAAATACAAATCTCTTTCATCTTTAATGGCTTTCTTCATCACATTCGACTCATCTATAATCACTATTTTATTGGCCTCTCCATCTTGATAGGTCATTAAAAAAGCGACAAACACCATGAAAAGACCTATTCCTAAGGGAAGCAAAATAGTGGTCAGGATAAATGATTTTTTGCGCACCCTTGTCAAATATTCTCTTTGTACAATTAACCACAGTTTATTCATCGTTGGATTTTTGAATCTCGTTCCTCACGAGCGTTTATTGAAGCAGAACCGCAAAATACAAAAAGGAATTTGTCTGGAGAGAAAAAAATAGACGAATCTTTCTTAATTGTATATTAATATGGTCTTTAGTCTTTGGTACGCTCATGTTTGGCAGTAGGAACTTATTTTATAGAACTATTGGTTCTTACTTATTTATGCCATAAACGTAGCCCAGACATTCCTGTCTGTGGCCTCCCAGACAGGAATGTCTGGGCTACGTTCAATAAAAACAGCATCATGAAATACATAATTTTTGATTTAGAAGCAACCTGTTGGGAAAAAGGAAAGAAGTATGAAAACGAAACGATAGAAATTGGTGCGCTATTAATCAATGAAGAGAAAGAAATAGTATCAGAATTTCAGCGATTTGTTAAGCCTTTGAGATTTCCTATTTTAAGTGATTTTTGTAAAGAATTAACTTCCATTAGCCAGCAGCAAGTAGATGAAGCTGCCCATTTTTATGAAGCAATTGAAGAATTTAAACAATGGTTCGATTGGGAGAAGGAAGAGTATCTATTATGTTCTTGGGGGTTTTATGACCGCAAACAATTAGAGCAAGATTCAGCCTTAAACTCCTTAAAGATAGATTGGATAGAACAGCATATTAGTTTGAAACATCAGCATAGAGATATTAGAAACCTCCGAAGACCTATGGGTATGAAAAGGGCATTACAATTGGAAGGAATAGAATTGGAAGGAGTTCATCATCGAGGCATTGATGATGCTCGAAATATCGCTAAAATATTTGTTAAATATTTTGAGCAATGGAAACAACCTGAATTGTAGTTAAGTAGTCGGATACGGACTATTTATTGAAATTGAATATTAATTTTATCTAATTCGATGTATTACTAAAGACTAAAGACTTTCGTCCAAAGTCTAAACATATACAAATCTATACCAATGCCTTTAGTTTCCATTCTATTGCCCGTTAAAAATACCGAAAGCTATCTACCTGCTTGCCTCGACAGCATCTTAGCGCAAAGCCTTCTTGATTGGGAATTAATAGCGGTTAATGATCATTCTACGGATAATAGTGCCGCTATTTTAAATGCCTATGCACAAAAGGACCAACGTATAATAGTATTGGAGAATATAGATAAAGGAATTATTGCTGCTTTGCGTTTAGCTTACCAAAACAGTGTGGGCACCTATATTACTAGAATGGATTCGGATGACAAGATGGCCGTAGAGAAACTGGAAGTACTGCTAAACGCGTTATCCGTCAAACTTACAAAGTCTCCAAGGTTTGAGAAGTTTATGTCTGCTTCGGCAAATCAAGAAATAAGAGGACAACTCGCCGTCGGACAAGTACAATATTTTTCAGCCACCCAATTAGGCGCAGGGTATCAGAAATACGAACAATGGCTTAACCAACTAAGTGCCCAAGGAAACAATTTTCAAGAAATATACAAAGAATGTGTTATTCCCTCCCCTTGTTGGATGGTGCATCGGGAAGATTTAGATCGCTGTGGCGCATTTGAATCTAATCGCTATCCAGAAGACTACGATCTTTGCTTTCGCTTTTATCAACACGGACTAAGTGTTGTTCCTTCTAACAAAGTGCTGCACTATTGGAGAGATTATCCCAATCGCACTTCTCGTACAGATGCCCATTATTCCGATAATCGTTTTTTAGCAATAAAGCTATTTTATTTTTTAAAATTAGATTATCAAAAAGATCGGACTTTGGTACTTTGGGGGGCAGGTAAAAAAGGAAAGTGGATAGCGCAATATTTGATTAAGCAAGAGATTCCCTTTCAATGGGTTTGTAATAATCCAAAGAAAATAGGTAAAAATATTTATGGGCACGTGTTGAGTGATGCGGAGCATTTTACTGGAATGGAAAAAGCCCATTTTATTATAGCCGTAGCTAATGAAGCAGCGCAACAAGAGATTTACAGCGTCTTGGAAAAAGGAGGCGTTTTGGGTAAGGATTTTTTCTTTTTTTGTTGAACAACAATTAGTATTATTGAAACACAAAAGGAAAAAAAGTGCACAAAAGGTTTTTCACAAAAGAAATATTGAAGTCTTTTGTGAAAAACCTTTTGTGTACTTTTGTTCCTTTTGTGTTTCAAAATCAGGATAACATTTCCGTTATTATTGCGTTTCTCCCTATATTGCGTTGGACGCAATTTATAGCGTCTCTATACCCGCACAACTTGAATTTTAAATGTCTATTATGATGCGTTTAATATGGATGAGCCTACTTCTAGCACTAAGCCTACAAGCAAAAGCTCAAATCACTAGTACTTTTCCCACGGAGAATCCAATCTTAAAGGAGATAGCTGCCAACAACACCGATGAGATAGCCACCCAAAGAAGCAATCCACAAATGCTGGATTTACCATTTTTTGATGATTTTTCTTATGCTGGTCCCTTTCCCGTAGCTTCTCATTGGGTAGACAGGCATGTTTTTATTAATAATACGTGGGCGAATGATCCAGTTTCTATTGGTGTCGCTACTTTTGATGGCTTGGATGCAAGCGGCTCGCCCTATCAGGGTTCAGGCAGATTTGGTTCCTCAGATACACTAACATCCGTACCTTTAAATTTAGGTGGTTTGCCTAATGCTTATATTAGTTACTATGTACAACCAAAAGGATTAGGAGATACCCCCGAACCAAATAGTGATTTAATTTTAGAGTTTTTAACAGCAGATGGCGAATGGGAAGAAGTTCAACGACACACACAAACTTTACGGGTAATCCCAAGGGATTCTATTTTACAATTTGCTTTTGTTGAACCCATTAACATCACAGGTGATTATTTATATGATGGTTTTCAGTTTCGATTTAGAAATTTTTCTTTGAGAAACGGGGCCGTAGATTTATGGCATATAGATTATGTGCGAGTAGAAGATCAACCTACTACCAAAGAAATTGACGATTTAGCTTTTACAAAATTACCCCAGCATCTATTTAATACCTACACCAGTGTACCGTGGAATCACTTTATAAATCCCGGTTCTGGTTTACCTGATGAAGAATTGCGAAGTGACCGACAATTTGAGGTATATAACCATGCTACTCAAACCATTACTGCTAACAATGGACTCTTGCGTTTATTGAATGTTACGGAAGGAGAAGAGGAAAGAATTTTTCCTGCACAAAATTTATTTACGAATACAGCAATCACCACAAAGCGACAATTTTTAGAACATAATATTCCCTTCCCTTATGCGGATCGGATAGAGAATTTGCAATCTTCTATTTTTATACAAGAAAATAATAGGGTCTTAATAAGAACGCAGTACCAGATGAATCCGAGTCCACAAGTGGATATTCCAGAAATCACTCGAAATGATACCGTTTCTACGGTAACAGAAATGAATGATTATTATTCCTTTGATGATGGTTCGGCAGAAAGTGCGATTCTGATTTCTGAATTAGGCGGGTCTGGTGCAATGGAGTTTTTTAATTATAAAACTGATTCTATTCGAGGTTTTCAAATTCAAATTCCTCGTTTAGTAGCAGGTGCTGCAAGTGGAACGATTACTTTGAAAGTCTGGTTAGATGATTTATTGTCAGAGCCGATTGTAGAACTACCTATTTCTCCCTTTTTCTTAGATGAATTTAGAGATACGCTTCAAGCATTTATCACCTATACAATAAAAGATCCGATTTCAGGAGAACTTGCGCCCGTAGAATTACCAAGAGGGGTATTTTTTGTAGGTTGGGAACAAGGGGGCTGCCGTTCTAATTGTGTTCCCGTAGGCTTAGATAAGAATAGACCAGAAATAGCCAATAGAGTTTTTTTAAATGAAGATGGAAATTGGCGACAAGTAGAATCTAGTGGTTTGTACCCTAATCTAAAAGGGGCATTGATGCTTCGGCCTATCGTTGGAGACAAAACACCTATCGATTCAGAATTAGCTACTAGCACAAAAGAATTATCAGTCAATCAAGTCTTACAAGTTTTTCCGAATCCTGCCAGCGATCTAGCACATATTCAGCTTTTTGAAGGAGATTATGAGAATTACCATATTGGCATCCACAATGCGCTAGGGCAATTGGTGGAACAAGGCCCTTTATCTCCTACTCTGGATCTCGCCAATTATCAAACGGGTATTTACTTCTTGCAATTTAAAAATATTATTACGAATGAAATAGGCTACTATAAGTTATTAATTGAGAATTGA